>Ga0310345_10000774_pt1 | contig 41637 bp, 43 predicted proteins | sample HC15DNA20500_MG_FD_204667 | JGI IMG/M metagenome (GOLD analysis project Ga0310345, IMG submission 204667) | Marine microbial communities from station ALOHA, North Pacific Subtropical Gyre - HC15-DNA-20-500_MG | ecosystem: Environmental > Aquatic > Marine > Oceanic | place: Pacific Ocean: North... | reverse complement strand
AAATACAAAAAATCCGGTAACAGGTTCATCATCTAGCATGGCTCCTAGAACAAGGAGCGATTGAATGATTTTAGACGGAAGTATCTGGAATGGGGTGCTCCCCAGAAGCGTGACGTCCAGCAATTTTGAAAGTGCTGACCTGACCGCAGAGACTATTGACCTCTATGCCAAATCCATCCGAGATCTGACGGCGGAGTATCGCGATCTACTTGATGCATCAGCCGGTCCCCTAGACCTAATTCCGGACGTTTCCCCCGACTGGGCTTTTCCACCAATGGAAACTGGCTTACGGCACTCGCCGACGATGTTTGTCCCGGGCACATGGGAACCCTTGCCGCGACAAAAAGGACCGCTGACACTTTTCAGTCTATGGATGGCATACAGCAAGCTGCCCTCTGTTCAGCGTTCGTCCCGCCGCGTATATCGCTCAGCGTTGATGATGGGTGTTCAGACGATACCCGGTATTGATGCGGCGACATCGTTGATGATCCTCGCATCCACGCGCTATCTGTATGAAGACTGCGCGAACCCAACTGGTACATGGAAAAAGCTCAAGGGCATTCCACAGGAGGATTCGGTTCAACTTTTCTCCTACCTAGAAGGTTTGCCATCTGCGTCAGCTCGCAACACCAGTCTCTGGCTTCGTGCTGGTATGCTTGTGGGATTACGTCCTCTTGAGTGGCGTGACGTCTCACACGTTCACGGCAGCGATGGAAAACCGGAACATCTACGCATAAAAAATGCCAAGCACACCCACGGACGAGCCCCTGGCCGATATCGTGAATGCGACATCTCAGGATTTAGCGACGATGAAATCGAGCTTCTAGTTCAGTTCATTTCCATATGTCGGCAGAACAACAAATCACCCGGCGAATGGCACAGATTTTATAACAGTTGCAGACGCGCCCTATGGGAAGCGAACAAGACCCTTTGGCCACGGCGCAAAGCACGGATCACACTTTACTCTGCGCGGCACGCATTCAGCTCACGAGCAAAGAAGTCCCTCAGCACCAGAGAGACCGCCGCTGTGATGGGGCACAAATCCGAAGAAACCGCACAAATTCATTACGGCCGACGGACGTCACATGCTGACGGCGGGGCAATGTCAGTTCCGCGACCTATTGGCGAAGCTATCAGCTTTGTCGTTTCCACCAAAGAACCCCGAATGCCATCCACTTCCCCCGAGAAAGCAGGGAGCACTAAACATGTTGAATGATCTTGTCGCAAATCCACAAAACTTTGAAACGATGAAGGACAGACACAGCAACTCTGGGGTGACGTGGTTTAACGCCAGAATGCGCATCGTCGATGGCATTTACGATGCAGGTGTTCTCGATAGGGCACAGAGGCTCCCAAAATACTACTCAGAGTTTGCCAATGTTTGCCGAGGCGTTCTAACCGCTAAGCCAGTGAAGGGTGGAAACCATATCGCTGTCATGCGTCCATGTGGTGGCGTGCAAATTTTTGACAGCGGACCGGACACAATTTTCTGTATCCCGATGTCTCGTCCTAGCGGTCTCAGCGATGCGCAATTCCGATCAACCCCGCCCAACCGCGTTCAATCCACTGTCGCCAATCTAGCTGTTCGAATTGCATTGATGAAAGGTGCCAGAGGGGTGCTTGTGAGAGGAGATGAAGCAGCCGTTCGCCCTGTAGCAGGTGGGCTGGTTGCATACGGCCTCCTGAGTGGGACGCAGGCTCTTGTAGACGATGGAGAGCCCCGATGGGCCGACCCCCGCCACCCCCTTGTCGCAAAAATGTATGTCCCACACATGCATGCATCAGGTGCTTGGGGTAGGGCTGAAACAGATCAGATTGTTTCTGCAGAAATGATGACCAGACCACTACATCTGGGTTTCATCGCACCTGATCCAATTTCAGATGAACATGCTGCCGGGCGCGAGAGGATTGAGGTCAAAGAGAACGAGCAGCTGGGCAACGACCAAGTAACAGGTAAATCAGCAAAGGGGTTTGGCGCACTTAAGCCCAAAGCTGACACGAAAAAATATGATCGGCTTCCATCGGTAATTACTGAACAGAATGTCGAGATTTACATGAACTGCGCCACGATGAAGTCAGTGGACACCCAGCGTAAGCAGGAATTCGCCAGCGAACACGGCCCGCGATACAATTTGTATCAGGATGATATGTTTTAGCGCCTAAATACAAAAAAACACCCCAAACCAAAATTTGGCTTTGGTATAAAAGTTACAGCGATATCCAAAACCCATAATTTCGGGATACAGAATGACCGGTCGCCATATGAGATCATACAAAATTGCAGCAACCCTGATTTGTGGCGCGCTGATCCCTAACTTAACGGGCTGCCAGACTACAGGCACATCGACGGCCAACATTCCAGCCGCGCGGCAGATCAAAGTCGTAGAAGTTGATCCGATCGGAGACGCACTTGTTGCAGCAGCAGAGGAATCCTCACGTGCTCTGGACAAACTTTCACTCGTCCAACAAGCACGGACCCCACCAGCAGAAGTGAAGCCACTTCACATTCCATCTGAAATGGATCGTGAGATCATTTTTGACTGGCATGGTGAGATTGAGCCAGCCTTACGAGCCCTTACAAGGGAGATCGGTTATGACTTCGAGGTCGCGGGCCGAAAAGGGGCTGTGCCGGTAATTGTTCACGTATCCGGCGAACGCCCTCGGAGCATCTACGCAATCCTGCGCGATCTTGGCACGCAAGCAGGGCGATGGGCGACCGTAGCGGTTAATCCAGACGCAAGCATTAAACGTGTGGAGCTGCGATATGAGGGTCTGTAAACAGTTGATGACGCTTACAGTTTGCTCAACGGCCATTCTGGCTGGCTGCAGCTATGAGCGCCAACAGCACAAAGTTTCTGACCCCGAGATTTTCTACCCCAATCAACCGGCAGTGACGCTGGAGCAGGCGCAAGCATTGCACGCAATTGAGGGGCGCGATGAAGATGCTGAGGATTTGAACCGGTACACTGCGATGCGTGAGGCCGCACTTTCTTTCGGAATGAGAGCTGCCATGGCCAGTATGCAGGAAGAAATTGCTGACCGTTTTATCGATCATGAGGAAACCCTTGATCGTATCTATGACTTCCGGCGAATTGTGATCCCTATCAAAGGCAACGACGCCGTTATCATTCCGCCTGTGATCGAGCAAACAGACAAAAGTCTGTCAATTGCCGATGACGGCAACACAGCAACGATCACTCAGACTACGTTCAAAATCATAAAGCCGGCCCGAATAGCGGCAACTGCTCCACGCTGGAAAGATTTCATCTCGCGCGGATCCAATGAAAAGGTGGACAAGCCGCCAGTAGCCCTGCTGCCGAAAACAGAAATCGAACAACAGAACTGGGCTCAATGGGTTGCCGAAGGGTGGGAAAAAGGCATCCGGATGACGACAGATAACTGGCAGCAAGACCAATCACGCCTGAAACGAGAATTTACCGGTATGCTGAAATATCTTGAGCTCGTCGAGCGCGGTCAGGTTCGATCTCTTTACCTCGCCACAAGCGATCTCGGAATTACCGGCGAGGGAACCATGGTGGAAATCGGCAAAGCCATCGTAAAAATTGCTGATCCTGCTCACCTTGTTGGTGAAGACGGCGAATATCTTCCAATCATCATTGATGCGGGTGTGCAGTGATGAGTGCCCCATGGCGACAACTCAGCCCGAGGATGATCGAGCTTTCTAATGCAGTCCGCAGCAGGGTGGCAATGAATGACCAATTCCCATTCCTTAATCGGGCGGTATTGGATCAAATCCTCCTTCACGCAATTGAGATCGGTGCAAGTGATGTCGATTTCTTCAATGATCAGCCCGTCTGGTTGCAAGTTGAGGGATATAGGCACCCGATAAATCAGCGCTCGTTCAGCACTTCAGAGCTTCGCCACATCGCAGATACCATTTATGGCGGAAGTGCCTCAACAATTCTGGCCCAGGGCAAAAGCCTAAACCCAGGTTATGAAGTTCGAGTGGATCGGACCCGGAGCGAGCGGTTTCGCGTGAACATAGTGCAGCACGACGCTGACGGTGGGGCGGGACTTCAGATAACTATGCGGCATATTCGGCCCGAAATTCCACGCCTTGAAAAGCTGAACATCGAACCTGAATTAATCGTCAATCTCATGTCAGATAATGGCATGATGGCGATTACGGGACCAACCGGCTCAGGCAAGTCGACCTTAATGGCGTCGATCGTTCAAGAGGACTTGTTGGATCCTATGGCTCACCGAAAGTATCTGTTCGGTGAACAGCCGATCGAATTCCTCCTACGAAAAATTCCGGGGGCAACGACCCTTGTGTCGCAAATGGAAATCGGCCGCGATATACCGAGTTTTGAAGCCTTCGTAGAAGAAGCTATGCGCCGAAAACCTGAAGTCATTGTTGTCGGGGAATGCAAAAACCGGGCTACGATGGCAGCATCCATTGACGCATCAAACTCAGGGCACTTCACCTGCACGACGATGCACACCAAGACAGTTGCGGATACCGTGCGTAGAGCGATCAATTTTTTCCCCGCTGACGAACGTGATGGTGCCGCGCTGGATTTCATCGGCAACGCAAGGGTGATTGTAAACCAGATTCTGGTTCCGGGCGCAGACGGCAAACGTCGAGCGGCAAGGGAGTTTCTTGTCTTCACACCGGAAGTCCGTGAACTCATGTCAGAAACGCCACTCTCACTCTGGCCAGAGAAATTGCGCAAGATTACAGCAGAACAGGGGCAACCCATGTCAGTTGCGCTCCAACGCCTCGTGGAAACCGGTGAAGTTCTTCCAGACATGATCCCGCAATTTACACAGCTTCGGGAAGCCGCGTGATGCACTGGAGATATACGGCCTTAACACCGAAACTATGGCTCCTGGATGGCAGGGCCTTTTTCGCCTTCACCATTTATGGCGCCTACTGGTCATGGGAAACATTCTACACCTCTGTAACGATCATCGTTTTTCTCAGTACCCTAAGTTACTTCGGTCTTCCCATACCTGTTGCCATGCGCCTGATTAAACGACACGTCTTCACGGCATTATCGCCGATCAAAAACAAAAAACACCGACCGGGCCGACCGGTTCATTTGCTGAAAGGTTTTCCTAGATGACAAAGCAAACGCAGAAGAATTCGATCATTCGCGTTGCCGTTGATGATGGCTATGCTCAGGTCAAAGCGTGTATGCATGATGGCAAGGGCTCTATTATCGAAAGCGTGATCCCGACTTTCGTGGCCCCGAACGACGATGGGCTGCTCTCTCTCGGGATGGGTAAAGATCAAATTCAGGACGGCTGGTATGAAACCGAGAACCAGCGTTTCGTTTGCGGAACTGGTGTGAACGGTGAAGAAGTCCGCTTTGACAATTACCACACATCACCCTGGAACCGGGTCGCAATCCATCATGCTCTCCATACACTTGGTTTGTCGGGTCATAAAGTGCATCTGACCGTCGGCCTTCCAATCGGGGATTATTATTCAAGAGGCAAGGAAAATTCCAAGCTCATTGAGCTTAAAAAGAAAAGCTTGAAAATGCCTGTTAAACGGCTTGATGACTGTGAGCCGATTGAAATCGTTGATGTGGAAGTCAGCCCGCAAGGAATTTCGGCTTACATCGATCACGTGTTTGGTGCGGACGGACAGATCATGAATGCACCGCAGGGCCAAATTGCTATTGTCGATATCGGCGGCCGGACGCTTGATGTTGCTGTCATCAAATCCAATCTCAGCGTCGATTTTCAGCGCTCGGGGACAGAGGATGTTGGTGTTCTCAATGTCCGCGAAGAACTTGCGGAACATATATGCAACGTTGTGAATGCCAAACGACTGCCTTTGCCGGCTGCGGAGATCGCAGTTCGAAATGGCGTCGTTCGTCTACGTGGATCAGATCAGGACTTTACAGAGGCCCGCGCTCAGATCATTGAGACGGTCGAAAAACGCCTGATCTTCAGTATCGAGAAAATTGTAGGCGAGACGGCAGATATTGACGTGTTCCTCTTTGTTGGCGGCGGAGCGCGTATATTTAAATCACTGGCAGAGCATTACGAGCAGGGGGCTACCGCCGCAACGCCTGAAATGTCAAATGCGCGCGGAATGCTGAAACGTGCGCTTGCGATGGCCACTGCAGCCTGATCAATAAACTCCACGATAAGTAGGCCACAATGCCAAACAAACGCATACGCGTCTCACTCAGTTTCGCAAACACAGATGACTGGGCAACTTTCATCTCTGCTTTTCCGGGCGCGCATAAGTCTCTTGAAAGCAAATTTCAGCTTGATGCGATTGTTGACGATTTTTTCGCAGCATTGTGGCTTTACAAGTTTGATTTGCTGAAACTACAGAAAAAATTCGGACTTCCCGCAATCAGGGCTGCCAACAAAAAGCGGAATATTCGGCACGTTACCCTTACCAGTGGGGCTGCGATCAAGGCTTTTGGCCAGCATTCAAGAGGTCCATCACAAGGATGCCCGGGACTGTTAAGTGATTACATCATTTCAAGAGTTGGTCAGGTCCCAGCAGAACAGGCGAGCCGAACAAAAGTTACTGAGAAAGCAAGCCGCCCCACAGTTGACCTGGCGCAGAAATCCGACACGACAGCAATACCTTCGAAAGAACTTATGCCGGGTGAGGCGCCACATTCAACACCACTCAAGAACCCACAGGATCGGGGGTCAAAATCCGCACATGTCACCGCCACGCCCAGGAAACCTGATCGAGATACGGCAGAACCCGCGCCTAAACCGGTCACTGCGAACAACCCATTATCGGCCTTTGTCCAAGGCTTAACTCCCTAAACCGAAGCAAACGCCTGCAGAAAAAAAACTGCGCAGCAACAAAAAGGCCGCACAATGAGTGAAATTACTTTGAAGGCTCTTCAATTCTCAAGCCTGTGTTTAATCCCCAATGCAGGTGAGCATGACCGGTTTGAAGGCTTCCTCGTCAATCTGAACGGCAGCAAAGGCACAACCCCAATCAAGCCGATCGGCGGCCGTGTTCCGGACGAAGCGATGGCACTTGGAACCATTTGCGACAGGCTTTTCAGCCCCGATAGCCCACCTCGGACAATCTCGCATGAGGGCGCGGTCTATTTAGCCAGCCGCTCCGATATGCTCGATGGGCGGACAATGTATATGCTGAATCCTATCGCCAGCGATAAGCCGTCGCTTGCAAAAATTATGCAGCAGCCGTTGCTCGCAAAGCACGTCCATGGCCTTTGTTCCCGCCCAGGGATATTCCTGATCGCAAGCGAACATCGACAGACGCGCGAAACATACGGCGCAGCAGCCTATTTGTCGGTTCTCGATAGCAAAAGAGGGCTTGGAGTAGCTATTGATCGTGACCCGGTATTCAATCTGGGCGGCCAGCACGGTGAAAGCGCGTTTAGTGCGCATGTCGACATCGCCAACACGACATCAGCAAGCTCTGTTATCCGCACTCAGCCTTCTGTCATCTTCATGTCCGCACTCGAAAATGAACACGAAGCCCACATACTTCTCCGTGCGGCAGCAAACAATATTCCCTGTATTGTTACCGTGCACGCCAAGGACATTCCCGATGCCATCACAACGGTCACTCACCTTGCGTCCAAGGAATTGAACGGGACAGAGGATATTTTGCAACGTGCGCATTTTGCCCAACAAATTAATGGCGCCCTTCATATCAAGCTCAATGAGACGGATCCCAGCAAGGAAAGTCGCAAAATATTTGATGCGAAGCCGAAAACGGACGATGCGAGCAAGCTTCAAACGGCCTTGATCGACCTTGACCACGAAATCCTTTTGAGCGCCATCGAGCACCAGACGAACCAGCTTAAAAGCAGCCTTCAAGCGGCCAACACACAGTAGCGGGCAACACTCGATATGAAGGTTGACTTCACCGATATTCTATATGACATCAACAATCCGGATGACGTTGGCATTCTGGGCGCTGACGCTGACGACGGCGCGAACCCTGATGAGCTATCAACACCTGTAGGCCCCAACCGTGAAATCGTTCTTCAGGTCATAAAAGAGCTGACAGACATGGGTGGAGTTAAGTCCGGATCAAGGGTGAAGCTTGCCGGGCGCTGGTTCCGTCACACCAAAATAACGTCAGAGATCAGTGAATACGTCAAGCTGAGGCAAATACATGACTATGTGCCTACCCTTGACGATCTGCAGGTAAATCCGGTCTTGCATGGCTTCCTCACAAAAATGGGATTAGAGCCAGGTCTATATTTGTTCTCAGGCCCGATGGGCAGTGGCAAAACAACGTTGGCGTCAGCCGTCTTTGGCAGCTGGCTGGAAACATTTGGTGGTATTGGAACAACAATCGAAGAACCGCCAGAATATCCTCTTGAAAGAGCTTGGAAGAATGGAGCCGGGCGCTGCATTCAGGTCCCTGTCGAAGATGAAGATTGGGAAACGCCTTTCAAGAACGTCCTCAGAACATCTTCTCGCTACCTCTTAATCGGTGAGATACGCTCGCCGCTGGCATCAATGCTTGCAATTAAAGCCGCCAGTAAGGGCGCTGCTGTTGTCGCAACAGTTCATGCGCAGAACGTGGAAGATACTATCACCTCAATGACCGGGTATTGCAGGCAGGATGGCGGACGCCCGAGCGACTTGGCAGCCGTTCTGAAGGGGATTTTTCGTGTCAGTCTTCGTAGCAATGCGGCGGGAGGAAAAAGAACAAACATCAATCCTTTGTTTGGAACCGATAGCTTTTATAGCGCAATGTTCCACAACACTTCCGTCAAGATCACTGCTGAACTCAATAATTTAAGGCAGGCGATCGAAAATGAAAATAACAAGAACATCTCGGAAATTTCCCGCCTCCAGATGAATTTCCTCCAACTATATGCGCAGCAATATGCCGCCAAACATGCAATTGCCCAGCCAGCGAAACATCTCGCCTGAATTTACCGACAGGAAAACACAGGAATGAATGACACTGTATGGGAAATTAGCGGGTATGTGTGGAGCATAACGTCTTTGGGGTGCTGGCTATACATTGCAATTGTTGACTGGCGAGAGCATCACATTCAACGCACACCATCAGCTATCGCAATAAGCCTTGGTGCACTGACAGCCATACTCCCCAGCAGCACAGTTGTTTTGGCATCAATCACAAATCAGCCGGCTGACATGTTCTTTGGGTTCGTTCTTGGCGGCTTGGCCTATTACCTTGCCCTGGGATTTGGATACGAAATCACCAGTGATCGCATTATTGGTCGCGGGGACCGGGATATTCTTTTCGCTGCGGGTGCCACATGCGGCGCATCACACTTGCTTTACGCACTACTCCCCACAATGGCGGTCTATATTGTCATTGTTGGCGCAATCAAAAAATCTTCGGCGAGGTCTGGAAATGTTGACGATGCCGCGGGATTGCCACTGGCACCGGGTATTGCCGCGAGCGTCGCAATCGGCTTGATCGCGCCTGAAATATTGCCGCACTTCTAAAAATACAAAAAACTGAACATCTACAAAAAACTTCCCCAATACAAAAAAGCGATTCTGTATAGTGGAGACTAAGCTGTAAGGACGAGTGATTTCATGTTGGATAAGACCGGAATGACATCTTCAAGAACCAACACCATGACCAACTCATTTAATCCGCGTCAGTCTGACATGAACGACGAAGGCGCGGTACTGGCCAGACAACGGAAGAACGGGACCCGCAGTCGGCAAGAACGCCGACCGATCACGCTCTATCTCCGTCCGGGCGACCAGGTGGAAGCCAAAATTATTGCCGAATTCAATAATCACGCACATGGGCAAGAATATTTGCGCGAGCTGATCTCCCTTGGTTTCAAAACAAAACATCCGGAAATATTCAAAATACAGTCCGAGGGGGAGCAAGTTTGATGACATCAAAACGAATTGCCGCCGCATTATTCGCATCGTCAGCGGCATTGATCACAGCCGGATCCTCTCACGCAGCATTCTTGTGGGAACAGAGTGATCCGGCTCCCAAGAAGGAATTGCCTGCTCCGTCGATCACGGAACTGGGCAGCATTCCCGTCAATGAAAACAATCCGCAAAGCGAAATGTCCGGCTTGGACGGCAAACCGGTTTCTCTGATTGCGGCACCTAAAGCATCCCTTGATGACGCATTTTACCGGGGTTTTGGCACTGATCTGCCTCTTTCCATGGCGCTCGCACAGATTCCGCCATCTGGCGTGACCGTTGAACCTGGATACGGGGTTGACGTAAATCAGCAGGTCAGCTGGACAGGCAACAAGCATTGGAAGGTTGCCCTTGAAGAGGCTGCCGGACCAACCCTTTCCCTCAGCAAGCTATCTGAAAACCTGTATCTACTGGCGCGTCGCCCGGATACGCAGGTTGCGATGGAAACCATCAAGTCAGAGCCTCTGATAGCGCCAACGGAAGCACCTGTGACGAATGTTCCGGTTGCCGACGCGCCTTTGAAGCCAGAAAATCCATTCGACGGAGTTGTTTTCAGCGACGAAGTCGAAATTCCAAAGATCGAGGCGTGCCCGGATTGGATTGGCGATCCCGGCCCGCGCAGGACGTGGCAAGCCGAAGCAGGCCAAACCCTTGAAGAAGTCTTGCGCGATTGGACTGCAATTGGTGCAGCAACACCCTGGACACTGATCTGGAACACCAATCGGATTTATCCAATCAAAGCCAGCGCCGAATTTGAAGGTTATTTCTGTGAGGCACTTAGCCTGATCACTGCAGCCTTCACAAGCGACAACCACCCGATCCGGGCGAACGGCGCTCAGCGAAACAAGGTTCTCGTGATTTCAACGCTCGATGACATGGAAGCCAACTGATGATGCTTAACTGGCTACACCCTTCAAAAGTTCCGGCTCTTTGCTTCGCGGGCATTCTTGCTTTGGGCGGATGCAGCCTTAATCGCGATGCGACAGATGAAATTTCTTCCTACAGCAAGGAAATCACTCCAATGCTGGAAGAAAGTAAAGTCGCTGGCCCTGTAAAAAATACCAAGACGCTCAGTTTCAGTGATGAATACTGGCTTGGGGGCGACAGTTTTGTTGCGCGCCGCGGCGATCCCATTCCATCCATCAACATCGGTGTTCGCTCACACGATCCGATAACGCTTCACGATCTGGCTGGCATCATCAACGATGAAACGCGAATTGCTACCTATGTTGATACCTCCGGTCCGGACGGCGAAAGCACCGAAACAACAACGACACCCGATAGCACTTTGTATGCAACCGATACAGGCGCATCAACACTAGGTTTCGGATCGCCCAGCCAAGAATCGACCATCGGCAGCACCGCGTACCCGGTGAATTATGAGGGACCGCTACAGGGACTTCTTGATTTTGCGACAGCGCGTTGGTCCGTTGATTCCGAGTATGTCGACGGAAGAATTCGCTTCTACAAATTTGCCACCCGAACATTCCAGTTTGAAGTGCTCCCAAGCGAGTCCAGCATGAGCACTGACATGGGGATGGATACCGGTTCCGAGAGCGATTCAGACACCGGGGGATCTTCTTCCGCCATCTCTCAGAAGGTCAGTTCGAAATTCACTATGGACGGATGGGCCGGCATTGAAGAGGGGTTGCGCTCTATCGTACCTGAAGGATCGCGCTACTCCATGAACTCTTACACAGGCACGATCACCGTTACTGCACCGAACTGGGCGATGCGTCGCGTCGAAGAATTCATCAATGCCCAAAACAAGATTATGCGACGCATGGTCGGCATCACGGTAAAGATCATGACGGTTACTCTCGATCGGTCGAATGATTACGGGCTGAACATGGAGGCCGTGTTTGCAAACTCTAAATCGCTCGGTCTCAATCTTGTGTCCCCAACTGCTGGCGCATTCGAAAACGCAGGATCACTGACAGCAAATGTCTTGTCAGGCGGGATGTCAGGGTCTGAGGCACTGGTCCGCGCTCTCTCCACTCAGGGGCATGTTGCAATGGTCGATGAGGCCAGCGTGACCGTCATCAACAATACCGTCGGACCGATCAATATGCTTCGGCAGACCGGCTATCTCAAAAGCTCTGGTACAACGACATCCGGTGACTCCACGACAACTTCGCTTGAGCAGGGGACAACCACAACCGGTCTTTCTATCGCGCTTTTGCCTCGTGTGTTTGAAGACGGTCGAGTTCTGCTCAACGCTTCCATCCAGATCGCGGCACTTCGAAATCTCGACACGGTCAGTTCTGGCGATGCAGAAATCCAGACACCGGATATCGATATTCGAGGCTTCCAGCAAATTGCATCGGTTAATTCCGGACAAACAATGGTTTTGACGGGGCTTGGCCGGTACACCGTTCGCCGAGATCAATCCGGGGTTGGATCACCAGAATTTGTGTTGCTGGGAGGGGCTGATCAGGCTGCGCGGAACCGAACCCAGATCATTATCACTATCACACCTCATGTCCTGTCTCATGGAAACGTGAAAACAGCATTGAACTGATCTAGGCGGCCACAAGTCTGTGATTGGCTTGTGGCCCTTACCCCGGGGTGGAAACATGCATAACGATCTGGAAGATGGCATGGCGACAAGATACACATCAGATCAGGACGACCCACTCACTGCTGATGCGCGCGAGAGAATAGGCGTCATTGACGAAAGTGAAACTCCTTCGTCAGGCGCCACACTGGAACTTGCAGGGCTAAATTGGGCTATTGGACTTGAATGGCAGGTATCTGACAACCAGAAATCATCTTTGCGAGAAGCCCGGTCCGAAGCAAGAATTCTGGCGACTGATCCGAAATTTAATTACGACGCAGATCTTATTTGCGTGGCGAGCACATCCAAGGGCATTCGCCAATTCGGATTTGGCAATACTGAGCGAGGACATACATCGGGGCAGGCGGCGCTCGCTCCCATTATTGCCTTTCGTCTTGATCAGGATGGCGGCAACGTTATCGCAGTCATCAAAATTGATCAAAACTCAAACAATCCTCGCTGGTGGATCGTCGCTGTTGTTAACGGCGGCATTTATGCCGACACATTGGCTGCAGACGAAGCTGAAGCACACAAAGTATGCCAAGGCCTTGCCAATGATGCGATCATGTTATGGAAGGACATCCATGCGCCTCTGCATTGGGGATTTGGTCAGCATGCCGAGTGGACGGTTGAAAGCATTGCTTACCTGCCAGAGAACTCGCTCGACGTCCCTGTCACGTTGCAACCGGTATACGGCGTAGCTTGGTATTTAAGTCACTATCTCGGTGCAAACGGCGGGAGGTTCGACAAGAAACAGATTGGCATGGCCTGTGCCGCTTTCCTCCTATTGGGCGGAATGTATGGGTATTCCTGGTATCAGGATTATCTTGAAGAACAGCGTTTTGAAGAACTGCGGCGGGCGGCAGAACTGCGGGCCCAGGGAAAGGCGACGCCCTTGGCACCTGTGCGCGATCCAGTATGGGCTAAGAAGCCGCTTCCTTCAGAAGTAATAGCTAACTGCATGTCTGGGGTTAGCGCAATGTGGCAAAAAGCACCGGGATGGGATCAGAAAAAAATAATCTGCGGCGAAGCGACCGTCACAGCAGAATTCGCAAAGGAAACGGGAAGCATCAGCGGACTGGTTGAGGTCGCGAATACACGGGACTGGCCCGCACCCAGCTTCGATGATGCGGGCTCCAATGCGAGCATCACCATTGCATTGCCCCAACTGAAAGAACGAGGGCCGGAAGCTTTGCTGCCACCTGAATTCGTTAAGCCGGTCGTCGCTGATTTCTTCCAAAGAAGCGGGCATACAATAACAGCATCGGAGCAACCGGGCTTTTTTGAATTGACGTGGCAAACCGTCACTCTTCCTGCCGACTGGGCCTCCGCGCTGGACGTTCTGCCTGGCACAACCATCAACCGTATTGAATTCGACCCCATGAGCAATGTGTGGGGCTTCAATGCATTCGTCTACGCCTGGCAACCGCCTCCGCCACCTCCAGAAACGTCATGACCCCGGACAATCTGAGGTGAGCCATAAAATGCAGCAGGAACCCGACATGTTTACCACAAAGCCAAAAAAATCGATCTCCGTTTTTGCTTTTTCCGTCCTGACAATCTTATCAGGTAGTGCCTTCGCTCAGGGTGCCGGCAGCGAGGCCGTGTCCACTCAGAACAATAGACTGAACTCCGAAAAAGCGGCCACAACGTTCACTGAGGCAATGGACATTGCAGGAAAGATGCAACTGACCGGGGCGGCAGCAGAGTTGAACGAATTGAGCCGAAAACTTCACAAAACCGAGCTGGAGGTGCGCCTTCTAGAACTGGAGAAGGACCGATTGGAAGCGCAGCAGGGTAAACAGATGGCAATGCAAAACCTGCAGGCGAGCATGATGACGCCTATCAGCCCTCAGGGGACAACAGATGTCGTTAACGCCCTTCCTTCTCTTCCCGCCAACAAGGGAAATCCTGCCGGTGACGAGACGCAATCCGACAATACCGATCCCGAAAAGAAGGAAGACGCTTTCGAACACTCGCCACTGCCGATGGTACGCCTGATCAGTGGCACTGAGGATAAGTATCGGGCCATCATCTCCAAATCGAACGGATCACCTGCAACGGTTCACGTCGGCGACAAAATCGGCACCTGGACAGTAAGCCGTATTGATACATCCGGTGTCGAAGTAGTTGGCGGCGACAAGAAAAAGACAGTCGAGCACCTCTCTTTTACGGCCGACTAATTGCACCCACAGGTGACCTCTATCATGAACCAACCAAATGTAAGTCTCGAACGGATGCAGCCTAGCCAAACTGTTGTATCACTCACAACAAATACTGCCCGACAGCAAACCCGTCATGAGAATAGCGGAACAGCTATCTCTAAAGCCGATCAGGATATGCTTGACGGACTTTTGCAGGGCGCTACCAGCATCCTTTCTGATGATCCTGACATTTGCAAAGTGCCGGATGTTCTGCAGGAAGGGCTTTTGCTGCTCGATAATGGCTGCTTGCTCGTAACTGAGAACGTTCAGGGTACGGCAGAGTTACCGAGCTTTATCAAGCTCATCGAGCGCAGTTCGTCAATTTCGGTCACCAAGAAACAGTATATCCCCAGCACCGGCATCCACTATATACGCCAAAAGCTGGGTACGTTCGAAGATGATGAGACTGCCGCATCCGCCGTTGAAACGGTTGAAGCCGAGAAGCTTTTTTACGAACTGATCAAGGTGACGGCCGATCACGGTGCGTCGGATATTCACTATTCCGTCTATGGCCGGAAGGTTTCTGTTGAGGTTCGAAATAATGGCCGAAAAAGACCGGTGGTTGTCAAAGCCCTGAAAGCTGAGCGCGCGAAACAATTCATGGCCGCTGTTTACGGTATGTCCGACAGCAAAGGGGAGTTCAACCCGCGCCGCCATCAGGAAGGCAACGTTCGAATTGAAAAGATCAAAGACCCTCAACTAAGGGAAGCTCTCAAGGGCTACGTGTCAGCTCGATTGAACTTTCTACCCGTGATCGGCAATGGCATCCATATGGTGATCCGGCTGAATGGCAAGCACAAGCGCATCAACTCATTTACCGAAATCGGCTTTTCCGAACGACAGGCCACTCAGCTGGATCGCATCACGACGAACCCGGGCGGGTATGTCGTCATAGGTGGACCTGTAAACAGCGGTAAATCTCGTACTCTGGCCGCGCTGGTACAGCGGCGCGGGGATCGCAACATCAACGAAAATGGTGCGCGCGAAACAAGCCAGCTATCCCTTGAAGATCCTCCCGAATTATTTGTGGACGGTTTGCTTCCCCTGGACGTGATGGCTGAAGAGGACGGTGAGGACGCCTCAGACAAGAAACTGCATGAAACAATGCGCGGTCTGAATCGGTCCGACTATGACGACGCCATCCTTGGTGAGGTGCGAGATGGCGTTATGGCCCAACGCGTTCTTGAAATCGCCATGTCAGGCAGATTTGTGGCATCCACTGTCCATGCCACAAACGGGATCATGGTATTTAGCCGGCTTGAGCAATTGTTACAGCGATATCGTGGTCTGGGAGCCTCATTCGAAGATCTATATGAGCAGGCAAACATCGCCGCGGTAATGAGTCAACGCCTGCTGCCCAGAGTTTGCCCACATTGCGCAAGAACACTTAACCAGATTGAAAATGATGAACTGCGCCTGAACATCACCAGTCGCTTGCTGCGTGTAATCACATTTGATCCGAACGTCAAACTCCTCTTCCGCGGCCCCGGTTGCAAACATTGTGACGAAGGATATTCCGGGCGAGAGCTTGTTGCGGAAATAATTCGCCCAGATCAGAAATTTCTTGAGCTTCTGAAGAAAAAACAGACACACGAAGCCCGGGAATACTGGATGAACTCCCTCAACGGCGAGCCAATGATCCTCCAGGCGTACCAGAAAATGACAGACGGATTGATCGATCCGACAGATGTGGAGCGCACATTTGGATACTTCGATGAAATCTCGAACCCACGCCCCGCTCACAACGACACTGGTGATGGACTGTGACGATTAAATCCAACAGGTCGGGTCGGCGCCTCCCTCAAGGTAGACGCACCAAACATCAGACCACCTCACATTTTTTGGCGAAGATCAGAAAAAAGATACTCGTGAGCAGAATTGGCTCGAAAGGGCGGCGAAATTTTTATCGCAAGCTTTCTTTTCGGATGAAGCAGGGCCTGAAAAGCCACGAGGCCGTGCATTCCCTGCTTAAAGATCGACTGGCATCGACAGCATCGACACATGAAGCGCGAATAAAAGATATTGCGAAGCGGCGGAAATCACCGATCGCTATCATGCTTCAAGAGGTCGAGATTAAACTGCTCAATACCGCAAATATTGGTATCGCTCTTGAAGGATGGGTCCCTGAATCTGATCTGCTTATCCTGAGAGCTGGCGACCAGGCAAAAACATTGCCTGACACCCTCACTGAGCTCAATAAAATCAATCTCAATCTCAGATCCGTTGAGAAGAAGGCGAAAATGGCGGCCCTGCAACCAATTGGCCTGTTTGTAATTGGCGTATTGGCCCTCATTGCGATGTCAGCCCAAATTGGACCGATGATCATCGATATTAGCGGTGATAAGGGCCTTACACTTGCGCAATCAACCATGCTTTCAGTCTCGAACTTCTCTCAAACCTGGTATATGGAAATCATCATTCTAGCCATCTGTGTCATCTCCCTTGCCACAGGCACGTTACATCGCCATTGGGGACGGTTTGAACACATTCGGGTCAGATTGGACCGTATCCCGCCATGGTCACTATATCGCAAGATCATCGGCATCAGGTTTATTGCCACTCTGACCCTGATGCTGAAAAACCGAATGATGCAGCATGCCATGCAGGAAATCCGTGATCACAGCAAGAATGCCTGGCTCAATTACCGACTGGATAAAGCTATCCCATATGTCCGAGATGGCAAAAACCTTGGCCAAGCGCTTCGACTAAGCAGTATGGAATTTCCGGACCGGGAGATCGTTGACGAGCTTGTGACCCTATCTGATGGCGATAAACCTGAAGAGGTAGTTGAGGTGATCTACAATGAGTGGATGGAAAACCTTAGCGAAGAAATCGACGCCCAGGCGACTATTATTACGCGGGCTTCCGGCCTCATTCTGTTTGTCGTTGCCGTTCTGATCATGCTGGCCATGAAAGACACCTTCTCAGGCATCACTGACGGACTACCGATGTAAGAAACTCATATTTCTGCCCACGGAAAAATCTCAGTTCTTTATAATTCTGCATAGACTATCTCATACAGTACAACGAGGATCATTATGCTTGTCCTGAAACGCCCCCCCCTAACCAAACCGATCATTCAGTCTGAGGCCAAAGTAGATTTGCGACGGGCCGGCTGGGGGATTGGCAGCTTCCTTCTGGCAGCCATTCTTGCGGCAGGGGTCGCAGCATTCGGCTATGACCAGTTCAAACGCGCCGAGACGAACGGCCAGGTTACCCAGTTCCGCAGTCAGATGACCGAGCTTCCGGCAAACATCACGTCAATTTATGGAAGTCAGCGCAACTATGCCGGCCTTTCCGCCACCATTTTGATCAACAATGGCGCGATCCCGGAAAAATGGCAAAACGCAGCCGGTGACGGAATTGTCCATGTCGGCGGCGGTGCGGTTGGCGTGGCACCTGCGACAACAACACAGGCAGGCTTCGTTCTCCGGTTTACGGATTTGCCGCAGGCAATGTGCCGCAGTGCTGTTGCTGATGGCCTTGGAGCTGTCGGCTATCAGGGAAGCGCGACCGCGTCGGGTGTTGTTGATGAAGACACCATCGGCCCCTCAGCCTCAGCAACACTCTGCGCGAACAATCTGAACCAGATCACCGCAACGTTTCTAAAATAAATGAACTGGTTGTGACCGATAAGTTGAAGAGACAGACATCATGACATCGTTCTTAGCTATAATCGTCGGCACGGCAATTTTGATGTCTGTCCTTTTTGGCTCTGAACCAAGGGCAGTACCGGTATTGGACGCACCAGCCGCCCAACAGGTCACGCCGAGAAACTCTACGAGAGCAGCTTACGGCGAGATGGTCGCCTATCAGCTGCTCTTCTATAGTCAGGCGGCAATAAGCGCAGCAAAGACAAGGGCCTCATGTGACAATGCTGTCTGCAACTTGAGCCTTTCGGACAGCGACGTTCAAGCTGCCCTTAATGACATATTTTCAGATCTGGATGATTTTAGCGGCGAAGACGGATTTGCCTCGTCAACCAGCTTGGCAGGGGGCAATTGGTATGTCGTTTCCTGGGCAATTGGAAATAGAGAACTTCAAGCCGCGATCCGGGCAAACATCATGAATATGAACGTTTCAAATTCCATGATCGGAACTGTGCAGGACGATGGAACGATTGAGTTGATGAATGGGTCGAATTTTGGCGGCACGGCACCTGCTGGCGCTACTGAAGGAACAACGGTCAGGATCGGGTTCAAGTAAATGCACTTCTCACTATCAGCTTTTCATCTACGAAAATCGCGCCCCTTTGCCCGAATTCGTCAAGAGCACAAGAACCAGAGCGGATTTATGACGCTTGACGTTATCTTTGGCTTGATACTGATCGCGGGCATTTTCAACATCATTTACGATGCGGGCAAATACTATCATCAAAAAGGCGAAGCCGCGCGAGCAGGTGAAGATTTGGCTTATGTCCTTGATGGCGTCACTCAATATTTTCGCGACAGCGCCAATTTTGATGCCGCACTGACTGCTGCTCGGGCGGATGCTGATGCCATGACAGAAATTGATCTGGATGACGTCATTTCAGGCGGATACCTCCCAAGCGGCACGGCAGACTTTAACAATTATGGTCAGGATTACAGGATATACGCCCGTAACCCGGCTGCGCACCCGGATGGACTGGAAGTTGTTCTTCTGACGGAGGGAGGCTCACCAATTCCATCACCAGTCATTGGAAATGCAGCGATGTTCGCAGGTGTCCGAGGCGGGTTCATAGGTGGAAGCGGATACCTGCCAGATGAGGGGATCGCGCAAGGAAGCTCAGGCTGGACTGTCGACTTGGAAACAAACTATCCAGATGCAGTCCCGACAGGTGGTGCAGATGAAATGGCGGGGCGGCTCGCTGGGCTTGTCTGGTTTAACGGGCAAGGTGGGGTCGGGGACTTTCTTGCCCGAATGCCATCGAGCGACCAGGAGGCCAACACCATGCGTACCGACCTGATTATGGGAAACAACAGCATATACGATGCGTATCTCGTATCTGCAAACGACATGGTTGTCCGCGGCAAAACATACCAGGGTGTTTATAAATTCGCCTCTGAAGCGGTTCATGACGTCTTTCTTGCTACCGGCAACCAGTTGATTGATAAGCCAGTTTGTCCCAGTTCAATGGTTCCAAAGATCTTCACGTCAATTTCTATGTTCCAGTCAAGCACAGGATCTGGCGCTGTCATGTCAGGAACGCGCTCGTATGCGGAAGACATTAGCGCAACCCAGTGGCAGGTGAAAATTCAGGTATTGAGCGAGGATGATCGAACCTGGACGGACGTGTCCAATATTGATCGGGCATCCGCTACGGTTATGATTAACTGCGGCTTGCCATAAGCCTCACATCCCGCCGAGCTATAATTGGTAACGAGCTAATCCGGTAACATATGGGTGAAACGATTAATATCACTTGGTAAGGTCCAGTTATGAGCAACCCAAATACAATACAAAAGGAAGTGACCGTATTCGTGGCACTCAATCGCCCTTGTTACGGGACCATCGAACTTGAACTCCCCTCCAACGCTACCGCACAGGACGTTATCGACGCTGTAACGCATGAACAGGTTGAAGACGTTGTCTCACATAAAATCAATGGCGAGCATTTCGATTTCAGGATACTTGAAGCTGTCTCAGGGGATGAGTTTCTGATCGACAACGAAACCCTGCTCGACCAACCAGACCCAGCCTGGTCCATTTTTGCGAGAAGCAACGGCTCAATCAGGGCGTTTGAAATCCATGATCTGGAAGACGTAGAACTTCCGGAAAACCGCTCCTATGAAATCGAGCTTGCCTATGCCGCTTCCGTTTTGATTCAGCGAGAAGCGCGAAACGGCAGACCAATTCAGGAAATATTGCTTTGCACTGCTGGCAGACGTGAAGATATGGGATCGTTCCCTATTATCTCTGGTACCGAAATTGTTGAAGCAATGAAGCAACTGTCTGCTCACACTGTCGATAGCGCGGCCACAATACCGTCTGAAGAACACTCGATATCAAGCATCGCGCCATAGTTTCCAGTTTTCTGACTGATTGCACCAGAAGAAGCTCGCATTTAGCGGGCTTTTTTTATGTGCATTCGATACTTTGCAAAAATGAAATCACAGGCGTTCGCCATTCTGACAAAGTCTTAAACGGAATGTTCACGAGGCCCACACAGAAGGAACACAACACCAATGCGGAACATTCACGGGATTAACACAGAAGCTACACAAGGGCATCACAGTACGTATAAGTTTGGATAAACTGCAAAACCGCACCGGCTTGCGAGACACTCGAAAAGACTTGGATTTCCGCCATTCCAAACGCATGCGTCAAAGCCAGTCACTCAATTGTATCCCGCCACACTCTGAGAATTGACTATCGGCACGCATTATTTTGACACATTAATTCGTGAAATTGGTATCTTATACAGGATATCTCAAAAACTTCGGAACCAAGAGGCAGTTATGCAGGGTCAGAAAATGGCGAAAGTGACAACTGAGGATCATATCGATGCCGCAATCCGTCAGCTAAAGGCAGCAAAAAGTTTGTGCGGAGCTGCTGGCGCTACAATCCATTTGCTGTATGCTCGAACCGCAATCAACCAATCGATCAATGACGTTTCTGCACACGATCATCTCATCAGCGAACCAATTGAAAATGAAACTGGAACAGTTCACCAGATTCCTTGAAATCAGAACTTCAAGGATTGCCGGGATAGTGATTTCGGTGCAGTTTATTGCGGCACTATGTGGGCAAGCCAATGCAACGCAACCACCCGATAGCGTGACATCTGACCAACTGACCTTTCAAGGTGGCACCGATCGCCACAAGGGTAAGAAAGAGATCCCTGCTCCGGAAAGCAAGGATCTAACCTATACAAAACGCCAAACTCTCAAAACCATTCGTGCGAATAGAAATAGCGCGCAACAGAGACTATGCGTGATTTGGGCACGAAGCGTTCACGAGATTCGTGCTTGCTTCGATGAATAACCTTCATGACTCAGAAAAAAGAGGAGGGCACAAAAAATACCCTCCTCTCATAACAAAACGACTCAAAATCGAACGACCAAAATTCAGATAACTATTCTATAGCAATCTGAATTTACCACCATGCCCAGGCGCCCATACACCCTGATTTAACACTATTGGTATGTGCTGGGTAGGACCATCCCGACGACGGAAATCCGACACGCTTATAACCTCGAAAGCTTCCATCAGCATCGGAACCTTGATCGTAATACGTAGCTTTCACGGGTGAGTACCGATTGTAGGTGGTACATACCTTAGTTTCAGTGCTGATTACTTCCCCATCTTCGCGAATAATTTTCCGCGTACCGGCTGCATCTGAAAAGGTGCAATGATAGTTTGCATCATAGACATGCGCGTAATCGTTCAGAGTTCCACATGGCCCCCCCGTGCTGTGCCCAACTTGAACGGGATTTTCATATTTTCGATGAGTCACGCCCCCCCATGTAACCTGGGACTCACACGCTTCTGTTGGCCCATCCATCTTTGTTGTCATGTTGCCATCTTCATCAAGAACTGGCAATTCAGCCTGCACGCCATCTTCTCGTTTGAAAACGGCCTTCAAAACCATTTCCTGTGTTTTAAAGCAATTATTTGCGCCACTCCAAGTCGGATCACCGAATGCGACATAGTAGGGGGTTCCAGTCTGCTTTACTTCAAGTCCAGAACCAGCGAACCTGAAACTTGTATCTGTTGGAACGTAATCCACACTGTCCATTTGCTGGTTAACAGTTGAGGTCGTACCAGCACGATATTTGTCGTTGCACACCTTCACATCGGTCTTGCCGATAAGACATGCGTCATAGTCTGTCATTTCGTCGGCCGACAGCGGAGATACAAAAAGCATCGTAACCGCCATCAGGATTGGGCCGAGATATCCAAATTTCTTCATTATAGAACTCCGAATTATTGGGTTGTCACGAACGGAACAAATCCTGCTTGATGTATTCCTTACAGGTTTAGCGCATAGAAAATCAGCTGAATGACGGACACTCGTCTTTCATATCAATTCCCGCATCGATGTTGTGGTCTGGAAACGATGTTTTGCCTGCAACTTTGATCTCAAGACTGGTAAAGAATTCCGGCAATGCAAAACAGATCAAATTGGCGGTCGAATCATCGGGAAACCATCGACCATCTTCTCCAACTCCCATGTCACGAACGAAAGAGGGCAGGCGTCGCAGCAGTTCGTCAGATAGTTCGTACCCACTGCCTTTAATAGCAAAGACACGGCGGATACCCTTGCCATAATGAATTGCGTGGGACACTGGACCCCATGGGGTATTGAATTTCTCCAGAACAGAACGTCGGCCCAGTTTGACAAATTCAATAGAATGATTGGCCCATTCTGTTACCTGGCTCATTCCAGCTTCAGGTGTTGAGCCAGACGCCTCATCGATGACCACATAATCATCAGACCCCGGATCAGCGTGGCGCACAGAATACTTGCCAGAAGCATTTGGTTTAGTGGAAACAATTACGTGACCATAATCACCGAAATCACGAGCATATCCGATGACATTGGATCGTTGGGCACCATTACCGGCAAGTTCGGGCAAAGGTGTCCATGCATCGGATGAATCTGCATAAAATTCCATAGCAGCAATCCTCATATTCACCGCGGCGGCGAATAAATGGCAATCGTCGCCTACATACCCTTCATGGTAGCACCCGATCTTGTTACCTGATTTTTGCACCGTGTTTACGAACATGGCCGCTTACACCCATGCATCACCGGATACGTCAGGTGACAAGTCGCTGTCTCCACCTGACGAACCACTTTTATCTTCCGTACCTTTTTTGGCCTTGTATTTATTCATCATGCCCAGGGCGTCGACAGAACCCGCATCAACGACCGATGCATCTGATACGCTATCTGCAAACATATGCTGGAAATTGCCGGTAACGATCTCACCCGCCTGACCGGCAGCCTGACCGGTTTCTCCCTCTTCGTCTGACCCGGAAGAGCTTGAGCCAGTTTTCGACACCAACGCGCCGATCCGCGCGCGCACAGCATCCCGTGCAGCCTGACCTGACGGCATCAACCGGGCCTTGTCCGATGGGGGGACAGATTTTGAAACAGCGACCGCCACGATGTCAGCCATCTGTTGGCCTGCTTCTTCTGCGTTTCTGCCTGAAGCAATACCAATATTTCTCAGGTCATCCGTAACGCGACGGATCGTTTCTGGGGTATTCCACAGAGATATTGATGCTTTGCGATAAGCACCCGCCAACGGATTATCTGAACCGGTTGGGATAAAGTCTTCGATACCTCCCTCAATATCTGAAGGTTCAGTTATCACATCCACAAGAGATTGTGATTCTTGCGCGGTGAAACCTTCTGCCCCGACCGACTTCCACGTTTTGAAGGTGTTGAAAAAGCCCTCGGCAACTTCCGATTTCGGATCAATTTTGTCGGAAAGATAGGCTTCAATGCCATCAGCAATGACGTTGCGCAGGCTATGAGGGCTCATACGCTCGGAAGATGAAACACGCAGGAAGGCACGCTCCCCGCCTGCAGTAAGAGACAATCGCATTGCCTCAAGTCCGTATGCGGTCTCGCTTATGGACAGATGTGACCGGAGCCGGGAATGAATAAGGTTGCCGGTTCGGATTGAATTGCCGTTCTCATTCTCATCGTCAGCGTAACCATCACTGATATGGCGATCTTCAAGTGCCGACTGTCTAGCGTCATCATTGAAATCAGCCGCATCAAAAGCCACAACGCCGCTGTCTTCATCTTCCCTAACACGATTGAAGCCTTTTCTGCGTGAATGACCGGTATTTATCGGTACGGATCGCGACTGCTCACTCTGCGATGCAGGGGAATACAAATGGGCATCCGGTGTCGCCCCTTCTGACTTGATGAAATTATCAGAGCTCGCGACACTTTCATCCAAGGCAGCCTCAATATTAGCTGTCCCCCCCGAATTTCCACCCGCACCAGTCCCTTTCCCGCTTTCGTCCTCTTTCTTCGCCGCCTTGGCAATTGCCATACCCATGAAGGTTTTGGCGAAGTTCTGCTTAACCGCATCGCGCATGACATTTTTTCGCGTGGGCTCTGATGTTTTGGAAGAAGTTGACCCTCCACGAACAGCAGATGCTACGCGAAGAAGCATTTCATCATCATCTGATCCCGACCGGTTCCCTCGGCCGGCATTCTGATTTCCGGCGACACTGTCAAGTGCGGGGGGCTGGAAGGACACGGGCGATCCTTGTGCGCCGCCCTGTGATGCAGATGCGCCCTGTTGTGGCGCCGTGCCAGCCTGGACCGAGGCTCCAGATACATCTGCCGGAGCCTCGATAACTTCGACTTCTTCCGGTGGAGAGACATAAATATCGTCGATATCGCCCACTGTCTTTGCGACTGGGGAAACTTGCTCGCCGGAAGCATCAACAGGATCCTGTTTACCGTCATTGCCTATCAGGAGCTTTGGCTGATTAATTGTTTCGCCATCCAGATCATCCGTAAAGTGGTGCCTGTTGGCTCGCCAATCCACGCGATCCTCAAAGACTAAAGCAAATAGGGTGGCTGCTGCCCGTTCGCAGGGGTTTTTATGGCCATCAGAGCGTGACCAGATATTGGCGACGTGATCAAGTCCACTGGATTGCAGGATAGGTGTCACACGCGAACCGGCATGATGAAGTGCACTTAGGCGCCCGGCGATTGACCAGTCTGGGCGAGAAATGCGAGCTGCAATAGCCTCTGATATCGCTGACTTCTGAATATTGCGCAGCGCATGCTCTGGCGGTCTCACAGTGATAAACCGAGACCTGCGTTGCATCTTCAGGCTAACGAGAGGCACATAGATAACTGCTGCACGCGCAATTGCATCACCATAGACCAGATGAAACTGACCCTCGCGCTGACCTTTCAAATCGTCAAAAGAAATACGATCGACTTCCTCGATAGACACGTCACCACGGTCCACATTCGACACGCTCAGAGCGCCAGCGCGCTGCGAGTAACCTGCGACACGTCCCACATATGTTCTACCGCCAGACTTCTTGGCCAGATCATATGTGTTCTGCGGGTCCTCTACCTTGCCAAACGCCTTGGTGTTGGTGTTGGCAATGACCGCATTCACTTCCTGCTCAATGCCATTCCCGCCACTGCGCATTGCTTGATCGTCCTGGGCACCAAACCACAAGGAGAAGCCCAAACTACGCGCCTGCGCGGCCATAACCGCCTTGCCCCGCACAAAATAATAGCCAACTTCATCGAAAATATTGATGATCGGGCTCATACTCGTCGTTGGGCGGTTGTCGATGATTTCCTGAGTAAAGCCTTCAATTTGATCGCCAAGAGACGTTGCCATCATCCCTTTAAGTAGAGCGACGTTGATTTTGCCAAGGTTGGCGGTTTCATCAGGAGACTTTTCAAGCGAGGGCAAAAGCACAACAAGGATGCGTCGATTGATAACGATGTCGCTAAGATCGATATCTCCGACCGGTTTCTGAAAAATGTAATCGTAGTTGGTCGCAAGGCTGCTGAGGATCTTGGTGAATTGCATGAACAGGAACCCATGCTGCTCTAGCGCCTTTCCTTCCTGCTCCTCACCTGCCGCGGCTTTTGCCCAGCTGAATCCGGCCAGAGAGTTCAAATAGCGTTGCAGCTCTTCGCGCGTTTTGGACGACAAGCGATAGTTCTGTATCAAGGCATGGTTTGGCGATCCGGCAACCCCCATCTCGATCCGCCTGCCATAAAAGGCCGATACCATAGATTTCAGCGGCATCATCTCAGCGAGAGTGAAAGCGTTAAACAATAAGTGCTTCTGATTTCGAAGATCGACCATCAACCGGTTTACGGCAGAAGAGAATGCCTGAGCTCGCTGCTGCCACATATCATTTGAACCACCCCCAGGCGGCATCAAACTTTCCAGCATATTATTGATCATGGACGTTGTGGTGGTAGCGAACGGGTTCACCGTATGACTGTTACCGCCCGTTTCTTTACCGCCCTGCATGAAATTCAGTATCATGAGATCATCATCGCGGCCAAAACGTCGTGCAAGACTGCGGATACTGCCCCACAGCTTCACATCCGCCTTCCCATCCATGAAAATGAAACCCGATGACCAGCAAAGCCCATTGGCGCTCAGACCAAGGAGAAATTCGGTCTTACCAGAACCGGTCGTGCCGATCATCAAGCCATGGCGCCGGGCATCATCGTTACTCAGCCAAACTTCGTCGCCCGAAACACGATCACGGCCCATATAAAGGATACCACGAGCTTTGTAATACTCTCCTTCGGCGCCCGGCTTTGGATCGTTATAGTCCGTGATATTTGCCGTCGACGGGAGCCGGACCGGTAATGTTCCACGCAATTTCCGCACCCGAAGGCAGAGTAGGGCGCACAACAAGAGTATGATCTCACTGGCGGCTGGAAAAACAAGAACAGCCATCAGAAGAAATATCGCGACCCCGTCAATATTGCGAGGTTCTCGCCACCAATCACCAAACTTCTGATAGCTACTCCGAATATCCCGGTTCAAAGCACTAAAGCGAAGCTCTTGTTTCTTTGTTGGTCCCTGAATTTGTTCGCTCATTTGAAATATCCAGCACAGGCCAAAAGTTTGTTCGAGACGGCAGCAAAAATTCGCTATCGCAAAGATGATTTAATTGAGGGAATTCACATGCCTTTGGCATCAGCCCATTTGTCATAGAAATATTCGACTGTCCCCCGAAGGGCCTGGGCGACTTGCGGGATCTGCAACGGGGCTTCAGTGTCTACTTCGGCAATCCAGTGGGCGTGAATTCCTGCCGCCTCAATGAACGGCTTAGGTCGACCATTGCTGTTCAGAACATACCAAAGAGGCCGGTCAGCAGCTCTCAGCCAAACAAATTCGGCCGTGGCCATAATTGACCCCTTCTTTTTGGACCAATCATACAACGAAACGAGCGCCGTTTCCTGAAACGAGTGCCCATCACAGATCCGACGACCCTCTCGCAATCGCTCCACCAGACCCGCCAATCGTTTCCGACGAGCGGCCATATCTTTTCCCCGTGGGAAAATACCGTCCCTGTACGCCCGGAAATCAGTCAAAAGCTTGGGGCTGAAAACCCGACGAAAACACATGGTAGAGGGCACAGCCTTATCCCGTGTCATATACAGCACCTGATGGTCAGGGATATTGGCAATGTATGATTTTGGAGATGCACCATTTGCAAGATTAAACGCGTGCCGGCTCATTTCCATCAAGGGAGTTGCCTGGAGCAAAGCTTCATGGAAATGCTCAAGTTTCCAAGTCCCTTTACCCTTGTGTTTGATCCGGACTGAGGTCCAGATTTCGGCTATCTCAAGAAGCATATTGTGGCACATCACACGCTCAACCGCTCCACGATAGAGCATCGCCGCGGCGAGGACCTTCGTATGCGGCGGCAGCACCCCAAACCCGTTCCATGTCGCTTGGAATTGGCTGGTTAATGCTGACAGGACCGGCACAAGCAAACAAACGCAGCCGACCAGATGATTGTCATCAATTAGGAAATCTTTGCCCCTGTGACGGATTGCGCGGGGCGTTGCACGTAACTCCGGAAGCAATTTGGGCCGATACTGATCGATAAATTTTCGGACTGATGCCGGATCGGCATGGCCTTTCTCGTCGATCGGTATGCGACCATCCCCCCACGCGACGGCCAGATGATCAAGAGTGAACAGCGGCTTGCCGGTTTGATCGGGTGCTGAGATGATGAAAAGGGTCATTCCCATGTCAATGCCGTTGTATGACAAGGCAACGCCGCTCTGCTCCAGCCATTCTTCCGGATGCAGGGCTTGAGCGTAAAGTCGTTGGACTTCTTCGTCGCTCTCATCGGCCGGGTTGTCGACTGTGATCGGCAGGATCGTTTTCCATTCGCGCGACTGAACGGAGATCAGATCCTCAAGATTGTTCCCAGTGCCGAACCGACGGAACTTTTTGACAATCCAAGCCGAGCTGTTTGATCGCAGCCGCCAGTAAACCAAAGCAAACCCGCCAGCGACAACAAAACTCCAATATCGCAGGGCTGCAGAGCTCAGTTCGATCAGTGCAACCGGGCTAACCTGATCAGCTGGTGTCGTCGTTATATAGGCTACGGCAGCACGCGCACTTGCCGAAACATTGGTGAAGACAAGGGCCTGATAGTACCGAAGATACATCACATAATATGCGATGGAATCCCCGTAATAATGCCAAACGGCCCACCCAGCGGCAGCAATCGCAGCTCCACCAAATCCAACGCCAAGCATCAGATCCTGACCGTCATCAACCTGATTGTTCTGGCCCGACATTAGTTGTTCTCCTTGGAAGACTGCCCGTGATCCTGAGAGGGCGCGGTGTTCTGATCTGAAGCGCTGTAGTCGGCAATTCTGACGTAAACCATCCCCCCAGCACTTGGCGAAATGACTGGCTCGTCATCGGGTTGTTCTTTTGTAATTTCCGAAGTTTCTTCATCTGCAATAGGGTCATCGTCATCTGATGCCGCATTGTTTTTGGAGGGCGATCTTGCAGTAGTCGATGCGACTTTGACGGTCTGAGTGTTCTCCCAGGTCTCACCCTCCTCAACGCCTGCCTCTTCAGCAGATAAGCGGGGAGGGAAGTCATTCCGGGTAACAGCCGGCACCAAGCCTATTTCGACCGGCACATCGGGCAGCTGGGCGCCAGAGAGAGCAGTAATCCCATACAAATCCTCAATCCGGGCCAGCAATTTCCGCATATAGACCTGCTGGACCTTGGGCGTTTTCGAATGATACCGACCCACGCCAGTCCAGAAATCGCCGTCTACCTCGGAAATCTTCCCCCGCAAATGCCATGCGCCGACAGCGATATTGTAACAGGGATCATTGACCAGGCTATCGCGCACAACCTTCTGAGAAACACCTGACCTGCTGGCAATTAGGGGAACGTGAATAGTATTGATCTGCATCGGACCCAGATCAGATGTTCCGTTACTGTTTCGCGAAACCGTTCCGACCTTGCCGCCTTCAACAGAGAGCAGGCTCCAGATTATTGCCGGTGGTAGCTGATAATTTGTCGAAGCCGCCATGACACAGGCGGCAATCACGGAGAGAGCTGACATTACCCGTGGACCCTGACCAGAGAAACAAGTGTGCCCACGTCATGGGAAGATCGGGTAAGCAACGTGTTCAGAAACCCGTCAAGTTCATCATCGTCAGTCAACTTGAACTCGGATGCCGCAATTGTATATTGCCTAAACAGTACCTGACCGACAACGGGCAACAGTCCCAGCGCTGCTTCTTCAGCAGCGCGAGCCTCTTCTTGGGTTGCCCCTTTACCTACTCCACCGAGATCACGTGGGTCCGCATCCCTCACGAGAGCAAATCCTGTGGATATTGCGATATCTTGACCCGAAACAAGGATGTCACGAATGACCTGCGCCCGACACCGAGCAAGCGGAAAGGCAATGGCCTTTGCCAGAACGTCCCCGAATGCCTGAACAATTCTTATTTTCCACAGGAAATCAGGTGCAAGGTGAGGAAGCGCTGGTGCATCTAGTGAATAACCCCCATCGAGATCACTCACCGCCTCAACCAATGGGGCTATCAGCCCCTGTTCCTGAAGGTTCTGCATTCCTCTTCGTTCGGCCGATGCCAGCAGACCGGCAGCTGTTTCCAGCGCAAGGCGTCGTAGATCGGCATGCTCGATCGCGGTCTCATCGCCGCCACAGGCCGTAAGGATCTCGTCACCTAATGAAGTACATGAGCCCAAGAGGCTCTGCAGGCGATGGACGAAAACTCCGGTAGATCCTTTTGCTGCATTTGCAGCGCTTATAAAAACAGGCAGCACGCTGGCGACAAGTTCAATCTTTGCCAGAACATTGTCCAAATCAATACTTGTAAACTTATTCGAATGGGCGCTCTCGCTACCATTCTGGGCGAACGGACTGGCGGGCAGGGTATCTTCCATCAGCATCATCCGATTATGTATTTTCGACTACAAAATACAGACTACCAAAGCCACATAATCAAATGTTGAGAAAAGAACTGTTAATACACAAAAAAAAGCCTGCGCTCGTTATCAGCACAGGCTTTGCCAGAGTACACTGTCGGACAAAAGGATCTAAACAAAAGCTCCATGGTCCTCATGATCAAAAACAAGTGAGGTGTCACCAGATTTCGGCGACGAACTTTCATATTCACTTGATGTCCAGACCATCGGCCCAGAAAGCAAAGAAGGATCGGCCTCAATGTCGACAGCAACTTGCTTGGAAACGCGCATTGCTGCACTGATCTCAGGGTTCCAGCGCGCCTGCAAGGGAGCAATATTGATGCCATCGGGCTCTGCAAGACCTTCTGCAACCTGGTCAGCAAGAAGCATTATCAAGGGTTCGGGAACCTTGAAGGCACGAATGTCGAAACTGGTCCGATCAACGTAAATTTGGGGACAAGCATTATACCCTGTTGCAAGGGACCATCGAGACGCCATTTCCAGCACCATCAGCCGGTAATATTTTTCGTCATCCCATAGTTGCTTGCCGGAAACGTGGACTGATTTGGGAGCATCCCGATCAGTCATATCTGATTCCTGGGATTTTGCCCGATGAATTGCCTCCTCCGCAATGGACACAAGCACCGGCCGGAGCGTGGAGATCGTAATTCCTCCATCTGAAAAACGCGAGCTGTCCTCAGCCATTACTTTGTCCATTTCAACCTCATTGGAATATTTTGCAACACAGGGCTCCGGTTTCCGATGTAGATTACACAATGTCTTCTGCTTCACCATTCTGGGTGATTTATGTAGCTATCGTCAAAAAATGTAACCAGAAACCGTACAAAATGGATCGTAGCACCAAAATCCGTAACGAGGTTTACAAAAATCACTTCACCCGATGGCTGGCAGAGGAAATTGTCGCACGTCGCATCACGCCGGTTAACATGAGCAAACCTGCAAAGGGCGGACGAAGACGGGAGATTGCAGTCTATTCAGGTTCTCTGCTTTTTTCGCGACGTTTTGCGGTCGGCCAGAGCCATGGGAAGCTTTTTCTTGCCGCTCAAAAGCGGGATTTAATTGGCCTCATGGGTGCTCATTGGACGCATGCATATCTCGAAGTTACACGGCATGGTCTCGCGCTCTGCCTCGAAGCTGACAACCTGATCGGTGGAGATTTGGAAACAGAACGATATTTCGCGATCGAGATTCCAATTCCGTCAGAAGCCTTCAATCTTTTGCCGGACATCCGAAACGGTGGGGAAATATATGCAATTGGCATGATCCTGAATGAAAAGAACAAGATCATTGGCATCAGAAAGAAATACGCGTTTAAGACTGAGCTTCTTCCAGGCCTTTATAACCCAGCAGCAGATATTCAGACCGGAAGTTAATGCCCGTCGATCGGATCAAAATCTATGGATGCAAGTGCTTTATCGATTTCGGCTGACGGATATATTTTTGACAAATCATCCGATCTCTCGCCTCGCCGACATTCAATTGCATCAAAAATTCGCTCGAACACCTCTGCGTGCCTGTCTCCATAATGCTCATCTTCACACAGCAGGGCACAAACGGGACAGGCACAATTGCGTGCAGATTTGGACGGATCATGGCGGACATCACCTTCAAGCGTGCGCGCCAGAGCATCCACGAGGGCACGGCGACGAATGTTCAACCTAACACGATCGAACCCCTTGGCTCCGCGGTCATGAACTAGTCGCAACGAGGGACCCCGTTGAGGTAGTGAAACCATCTTTTGACAATCCAGGCCACCAGAGCCATCAACTTCACCCTGCCTACTTCCTCCACTGCCACTGGACGAGTGCCCGCCACTATCAGGATCCACCTTGCTCGCTTCAACCTGCACATTCAAGATGCGCAATGTTGCGTCAAACGTGCCAATGGCGCCACGCTGATCAACATCCCAATCAACACTGACTTCAAGACCCAAAGCCAGCATCAACTGTTTGACTTTTTCTACCGCGGCACGCTCTTGCCCAATGAGCCTAACCAGAACATCGTTGGATGACATAAACGTCTCCGCATCAGGATTTCTCTTAATCAGATCGGGCAAAAATGGATTTGCAGCGCTAAGATCTTCGCGCCCAGATCACTCCTCGACCGGTCCCCTCTACGCACCATTCACTTGCAACTATATTCCGCCGCAGCCTGCGATCCATCTCCCAATCAGTTAAAGCGATATTGGTGCTTCACTCGCCCTGTACTTCTTGCGAAGCGCCTGTTCACGCTCAACGACCTTCAGCCAGTTTCTCCAGAAATTTACGAACACGGCTACCAGGCTATGACGCCCGCCTTCCGATAGAATAGTAGAAACAGCCTGATCAACCTTATACCCACCATTATTACTATCGTCTAATGTTTCATTTGAACGGTTCAATTCTGCCCTCACCATGTAGGCAACATCAGATAAGCGCGCCCAATTAAAACCCGAGAGAGATTCAATCTCTTTGATGAGATAATAGATCAGATTGCTGGCCTCAGCGGTCGGCTCATCGCCCGTTACCCTCCAACGTGAAAGGGCGCTCGCACTTCGGCCGAGGGCAAAGCAAAACTGTTCTTCTGAAAGCGCAAAGTCACCAACGGATAGCAATATTTCGCTGACTTCAAAAAACTCAACTGGTGAAATGATATCGTGGATCGGCACCAGGTGCTGATTTTGCTGCATCCATCGCACAATTAATGCGGTAGTCAGGTTCGATACCGGCCCAGAATCACGCAAGGATTTCGCCCATTTGGTCGGCACCATGGCCAACAGCCACTGCATATCCCGCGAACTTGCTCCCAGCTCCAAACGAACCTGATACAGGTCTTCGCCAACAACAGGACGTATTTCGGGATCGATTTTTATGGGGTCTTCGACAGGATCATTGCCCATACAACACTTACCTTAGCTGACAACTGAAATAACGCTTGAAATACAATCGAAATATTTGGCCCGTGGATGTCCTGATGTGCGCATTTCGGATACTGCGGTAACACGTTACAATCCAATGGAAACAGTTACTTTTGCGAGTTTACTACACCTTTTCCAGACAATCGAGATACGTTAAGTCGTAGGCAATTCTTCTACGCAGGCGACATTGCTGTATCAACCATATCGGGGAAGCATGGCAACCCCTTTAGCCTTGTATTCTAATGATTTTTTTAATTCGCGGGGACGTTTTTTAGTCCAACTTCCGTAAATGGGGTTAAAAAAATATCACTGTCGGTGAAAAAATAATGCCGAATACGTAGAAAAACTTTTACGGGTTTTGATTTTTTGGGACTTCGGGGTATTTTGCCGTGACTCCGCGACAAAAAGGGTCGGCCGCATGAAATGGAGAGGCGCAATATAATGAATGCAATGGGACTGAATTATACCGCTGTCCAATTTTACATTCCGGTTGATTTGACCAGCACATCCATTTCACGAAAACAGTCGATTGACGACGTGATCACCCCAGGGAAACTTAAACTGCCACCAACTGGATTGACGGGGCTCACAAATATCAGCAGGAAGCCGTTTATGACGAAAGTCATCATTGACGGCTACAAAGACCGCGGATGCAAATGCATCCCCGTTGACGTCAGGCTTTTGAACAATCCATTTCCGGTACATTCAAAAGCAAAAATGAACCGGATCGACATAGAAGACTTGCAAGACCCGACATTTCAGGTTCTGCATCTCAATTGGGCACGCGGTCCACTTCTCGACCACATTTCTCGAAGATGGGCTGAAATCTTGAAAAATGCCGGGGCGCCAATTGAGCCGACATTCCAGTGGGGATCCTTCATCACCTGGCGGCCGGACCTACTGGATATCCTGATGGCTGACGATCTGTTTTCAAGCATCGGCGCTTTAGGTTATTCGGCCTATGACCCAGTTGCCAACGAAGTGATTCCGTTGCTCACGATTTACGATCCGGACCTGATTGTAGATGCGCGACCGCTCAGAAGCGGAATCAGCGTCGACCTGCCTGAAAGACTTTTTGCCTGATTGAAATACAAAATTTTTGACACCACACTTTTTGTATTCTGACCTAACATATGAAATAGCGACCCGCAAAGCGGTCACACATTTCAAGGCAGAAACAATGTTCAGAAATATTGCAGTATCTCGCCGCAGCATCCGAAATGCTTTGGCTCTAAGTGTAACGTTTTCACTGCTCATGCTGCTGTCACAGGCCAATGAGGCAATGGCCGCTTCAGAAAACGAATGTGCCATCTGGCTCTGCGCGCCAGGGGGATTTCCAAACGGATGCGAACCTCCACATGCGGCTATGATGTCTCGGATCAAAAAGGACAAGTCTCCGATACCGGACTGGAATGAATGCTTCTCCGGCGAAGACATTCCTGGAGGTGGAAACGGGAGCGCAAATTATGGACCGGTTGCATATATTCCTGAACACCAAATCTGTGTTCGCTGGAAATCCTGGGGGTCTGATGGAGAACGATGCGTCGAACACAAGACAATTCCGGAAGAATATCGCAAAGGAACGAGATGTCGCACCAATCGGGACGGCGAGAGAACACCTGCCTTCTGCACAAAGTCATTGAATTACATCGACGTTTTTATTGACGGAAAGCAACAGGGCGAAACTTACTATTATTGACCGGTCAGCTCGCCGGACTTGATGGCAAATTCTTGTCCGGCAGCCACTTGTCAATATTATGTATTTTGTATTGTGTGCCGGGCGCACAATTCTGTATAATCCGAAGTAGCTTAGGTCCACCCCCTGCGTTTCGGAAAGATCACATGCCCAAATCCCACTTTCTGTTCACAGTCGCTGCTCTGTTCAGCTTAGCATTTGGAGGTGCACAAGCTGGAGACAGCCAGCGCCACATTCCAGCAAGCGCTTCCTGGCAATCAACAAAAAACATGGCCGACGATACCGTCTATTTTAATGGCGGGCGAACTTTCTATTGTGACTGTCTCTGGTCCAGCGACAAGGATAACGACGGATCAGGTCGACCCGAACTTTCCGAGTGCGGGTACAAGGCCCCCAAAAGTTATTCAAGCAGGGCATCGCGCATTGAATGGGAACACGTTGTTCCGGCATCGCTGCTCCCAGCCAATAAGTTGCAATGTTGGAGGGAAGGTGGCAGGGAAAAATGTGAAAGGGAGAGTCCCGAAGCGCGTACAATGATCTACGATCTGCATAACCTGGTTCCGGCCATTGGGCAGGTAAATGCGCTGCGAAGCAATGATCTTTACATGGATATTGACGACAGAGCGATATCCACAGTTCATTTTGGGCAATGCCAGGCAAAAGACAGCCCAAATGGTTTCGAGCCCCCAGATTATCGCAAAGGCGATGTCGCACGTATCTGGTTCTACATGGAAGATCGGTACGCCCTTCAAATTCCATCAGACACCAGAAGAACCCTCATTGAGTGGCACCGGGCCGACCCGGTATCCCAAGAAGAAATTGATCGTAATCAGCTTATTTTCATCACACAGGGAAACGTCAATCCCTTTGTATCATTGAACCTCCAATAGGAATGACAAAATGGAATCATCTGTCGTTGAAACCAAAACGGGTCCAGTACTGCTCTCCATCGAGATCACCTCGGAGCCAATTCACGCAAGGATTTCCTCTACCGGCTATCTCACGATCAAGCTCGACGGCGCAGTAGCGACCGATGTTGTCGACAATCTCGACCGGGACGCCACAAGCATTCTTCTCGCCGCAGCCAAAAGCAGCCAATTGCTTGACGTATGCCAGGTAGACAGAACAGGGGCCGTTAACGAAGCCTATCGCATACCAATCACACTGGATGAGCAAACACCTGCCTGATCTGAACAGATAGGTACAGCCAAATGACGACCAAGAGCTTTATCAGTCCGAAGAAGAAACCTTCCCCTATGGAAGTTGAAGAAATCAAAGCGATCGCCATCGCCCTAAATCATGGCCAGATTGACGGCATGATCACGAATCTGGCGATGCTGCTTAGCATTTCAGATTCCGCCGTCTGCCAGTGGATCAACGGGAAAACGAAGCCGGCCGCGCAAACAACACGCTTCATGAGGATGATGTATCACCTCTACGTGGAACAAAACATTAATCGCAAATCTTCCCTATATGCTGACGCCCTGATGATGTCACTGCGCCCGGTCATCATGTCACCGGAAAACATGGAAGAAGAAGAGGTCACTCACACCAAGAGGCACAGAGCATCGGAATTTCTCAAGGTACAAGGTGCTGAAGCCAGAATTCGACAAGTGATGATGCAGTATTCTTCTGCAAAGAACGCTCCTCGACTAGGCCTCACAATTGTCCATCCCGAGAAGTCACGAGATGAACAAAAAGCGGGCATTATTGCTAGACATAAAGGGATCGAACTTACCGACATTACAAGTTCAGCTCTTTTGGATACCATCGCCAACCTGCACGAATTTTCGGTGTTGGTCGCCTTGAGCGAAGAGGTTGTGCAGCACGCGATCCTTCAGGAGAATATCACCGAGATCAAGCTCCGCGCAAATTTGTCAGTAAGAAAGATTGATTTGATGTTTGCCAACTCAGGTAAGGTATGGAGCTGGTCTCCTTACGTCAATCATGCCGTGTCAGCACTAGGCCTTGACCTTCATAAGGTCCAATCTGAACCTATGGAATGCGTACAAAAATCGCCCAACGAAGGCTCGACGACCGAAGGAATTACCCTATTACCTTATAGTATGGGCAATAAGACTGTTTCTGAATGCATAGAAGATGGCAAAGTCTGGCTGTACAACACAGAAAGGACTGACGAAGAAATTGGCGCAATCTCAAAGATTGCCACTGATATCATTGTGAAATCGGGACATCGCCCAGAGGTATGCTATCTTGCTAACCAAGCCCGACTGGAAGAATGTCCGCACAACGAGGCACATGCAAAAGCATGGCAGGAAGCCGAGAGTGCCGTCCGCTTCTGGATCGATGAACATGGTCTTCCATCATTGATTCCGGACGAAACACTTTGCTTTCAAGCTACTGATTGACAAAAAAAGCCGGACCCAATTTCAGGTCCGGCTTTTTCGGTACGCGACCGCCTCAAATCACATTGACGGTCCGTTCAAACTATCCACCCGATGCGGTTGAGGCTCGTGGATGTCTGTCCATTCTTCATTCACCAAGGCCCAGGCCTCCACGAGATCATCCACGCTTCCCGCCGTGATATTGTCTGACGTTCTCTCGATAGAGAGAAGTTCATGAAAAACATGATCCACATCATCATTCCAATCAGGACCGTTCTCGTCCGGGCAACCGCGACATAAACCCACGAGAGCCGGATCAAAAATGCAATAATCAGTCAGTTTATCTGCCATTTCATGGACCTGGTCACGGGTAATTTGACCTGACACAACCTCTTCGACGGCAGTCTTCCAGTTGTCTGCATCGCGATACTGATACGATATCCGGGTGTTCTCACCGTCCCCACTGAGATCCAGATCAAAGGGTAGCTCTCGATCATTGAGCTCTTCGTCATACTCGAATTCGATTTGAGCGCCCTCAGCCCATTTGTGACGACAAACAAAATGATCCACCCGATTCACATAGTGCAGACCATTTGCGACAAAAAGCTTGCCATCGACATCAAGCAAAGTCCAAAGGTGGTGAGGATCAATCTCCAAACCTTCCTGGCGGCCTTCCCCCATAAGCAAGGCACTGTGACCATGGAAACGCTGCGACTGGACTGGGGCAACGTTATGTGCGTCGAATATGGGGGCGTAACGTTCGATCCACTGCTCATAGGTGAGAGGACCAGACGGGTCGACAACATGATTAAGTAAAGCTTCTACCGGAACAGATAACTCTCTGGCGGGATAAGCAGTCGCTTCGGACGATTTTTCCTCAGTTGGCCGACTGATCCGTTGCTTGATCTCATCGATGCCCAGCGAGCGGAAATCTGTCGACACAACGCTTGTCCGGAAACCTACGATAAAATCGCAATAGAACTTCCCGTATTCGGCATCAACACGATTGCGGACCAGTTCGATAGGAACGGCCAGAAGCGCAAGCTTTTCATCATCATCGAACGTATTGCCGAAAGAACCTGCCGCGGCCGCAGCAACAGCGTCCAGATCATCGTAAAGGAGCACACCGGGAGCAGTATCGTCATCGTGCGATCGAAACAGCCCATATCCCATTATTGCTGGAAGCTGATTTGCCGGTGCAACGTGGTAAACGAAATGGCCGGAAGAGTTTTGTGTATCTGAAATCATGAAAGGCATGGATATATTCCGGTAGTGGTTTTGATATATCCAAAATACCCGAGTAATTTGTAACCGGACTTTCTCCAACAATCTGAATGACAGGGGAACACAGGATTGATGAATGGCAGGTTACGGAAGGGATAGGGCATAATAGCGCACGATTGCGCAATAGGGGGCTGTTCCTGCATGACAAACGTCAGCAAACATCGGAAGAGCTATCCCCTGATTAATGGAAAAGCCACTGGGTTTTCATTGTATCCGTATTCACGTCGAGAGAACAGGGAAGGGCCTCCGAGCTCGTTACCTTATGGTAATTTGTCACCTGGGGGGCCCTTCAAGCAGTCTCACCCAAATATTGGACCGAGAAGGAGCCCGGCAAAGATGAGTAAACCCCAAAGATCAGAGTCATAAACTGGCCTGATGGTATATCGGACAGTCACCTCTCGGCTTGAACGCATGACCGAAACTAACGAAATACCAGCGTAAAATGTCCACACAACGCAAGTGAACATGAACTCTCCTATGGATGGCCAGCGTCCGATCGGAGACAGGTGATACATCGTTCCGAAAAGCGCAATGATGCCATAGGCAGAATAGAGCCAATGCAACCACGTGCGGCCTTCAGTTTCATGCTCCATCCCCAGTTCAAGTAGTTTTGCTTTCTGATTTCCAAATTGGATCGCTTCAGAGATAGACGTCTTCAAGTCAGCAAATGACTGAGTGATGCTGCTCCATATTACATCACTCAAGCAGAAGAGCCCGCCAGCAAGAAATGCAATCAATAGGATTTCAACCATAATGTCAGTTGTCGTTCTGTATCTACTCATGTGGTAATGCCCGCTTCTGTTTCCGCTATATTTTTAGGGTATCCGGAATATCTGGTTGATCTCTGGGTATCATGGGGAGGTAACAACTCCCCACTTCATCGGATTCCTTGGTTGATATGTCACTCAGGCCATTAAGGTACCTACAAAGCCTGGAACGTGTATGGACAATGACACTTACATGGCTTGGAGAGAGGGCGAGGCCAAGCTGAATGCAGAGCAACTCCCTCGCCCGTACCAAAACCGACTATTTCGGCCCAGCCCGCTCAATCAGCTCATCGTATCCTGGAGCCGGTATTCTCCGGACCAGTGAGACAGCGCTGTGGCTCGACTGTAATGTGTACTAATGACGGGCACTGAGCCTGGATACGCTGCTTGTAGACGGCAGGCGCCTCCGGGTCATGCGACACGACCGAGACGATGGCGGCGTGAATATTCGGACCAATGGCCCAGAGGTGCAGATCGCTGATTCGTGCATCGTCACTCTCAATGGCATGTCTGACGTCGTGCTCCAAGTCACTGCGCTGTTGATCAAGCAGCACGCGGGAGGTGTCTTTCAACAGATGCCATGACCAGCGAGTGATAAGTAACGCGCCGACGATACCCATGATCGGGTCCATCCAGTCCCAGCCCGCATACTTTCCGGCCAGCAAGGCAGCAATCGCCAATACAGAAGTTAAGGCATCGGCGAGTACGTGGAAGTAGGCAGCTCGACGGTTATGATCATGATGCCCATGCCCATGCCCATGCCCATGCCCATGCCCGTGGTCGTGGTCTTCCCCGCCCAGTATCCAGGCCGATACTCCATTGACGATCAAGCCGATGACGGCGACGAAAATAGCTCCATTGAACGAAATTTCTACCGGGTGGATGAAGCGGTCGATGCTTTCGATCACCATATACAGGGCGAAGCCTGCCAGCAGGACCGCGCCGGTGAACCCGCCTAGCGCATTGACCTTCCCGGTGCCAAATGAGAACTGTGTATTGCCTGCGTTGCGGCGAGCGTATGCATAGGCGAAGGCTGCAATACCCAGAGCGACAGCATGAGAGCCCATATGAAGGCCATCGGCCAGGAGGGCCATCGAACCGTATAAGACACCGGCCAGAATTTCCCAAACCATCATGACGACAGTTAGAGCGACGACGATCAGTGAGCGTATTTCACCGGATTTTTTACGATCTTGACCAAAAACATGATTGTGTTGCCATTCTTCGAGCCTGTGACCATGCATACTGTAATACTCCGAGTTGATAAAAATTATGGTCAGCAAGACCAATGAAAGTGGTGGCGATTGATGGCGAAGCCCTGCTAACAGCTCCGGTTCCGCAAGAACTTCAGGGGCGCGGATATTAAATCACTGCCAAAGTTCGCCTCTTACAGCTAGGGTACCCACGCTGTAGCTCGTGATGTTCTACTTGAGGTAGGACTTGATGACCTGCAGCACCGCTTCCAAGTCTTGTTGCCGCTGCTCCAACTCGGGTTCCCTGACGACGTGATCAGTCAAGTGCCCCTCAATGATGGCTGCCATCAGTCCATTCACCGCCCCACGAATCGCGGCGATCTGTTGCAGCACGGCCGTGCAGTCGCCCTCCTCGTCAAGCTGCCTTTCCAGTGCGGCCGTCTGCCCCTGAATGCGCCGAACGCGGGTTAATAGCTTCGCTTTGTCTTTGATCGTGTGCATGCAGTCGTCTCTTTAGTGGCCCAAAAACTATACTGGAGGGTAGTATATAAATACTAGGGGGTAGTATGCTTGTTTGCAAGAGAGGAGAGGTAGGTGAAGCTCACCAACGTGACACTCGCCAGCCGTAAGGAGCACGCCGCATGACCGAAATGCCCGACAACATCCTGCACCTGCCTGAGTACCAGGTGCTGGGCTGCAAATCCACCGACGACGAAATGCACTTCCAGGTGGACGCGCCCGATCCCATCGCCTGCGAGGAATGCGGCGTGCAGGGTGAGTTCGTGCGGTTCGGCAAGCGTGATGTTCCCTATCGTGATCTGCCCATCCACGGCAAGCGGGTCACCCTCTGGGTGGTCCGCCGCCGGTACACCTGCCGG
>Ga0310345_10000773_pt1 | contig 41669 bp, 28 predicted proteins | sample HC15DNA20500_MG_FD_204667 | JGI IMG/M metagenome (GOLD analysis project Ga0310345, IMG submission 204667) | Marine microbial communities from station ALOHA, North Pacific Subtropical Gyre - HC15-DNA-20-500_MG | ecosystem: Environmental > Aquatic > Marine > Oceanic | place: Pacific Ocean: North... | reverse complement strand
ATCTCGTGCACTTCTTTTGTCTTCGTACAGTCTTCCGGCCATTGGTTAGCCCGTAACTGTTCCAGTGTCGATCCCCGCGATGGCCAACAACGTTTGAGTGGAGCGCTCCATGGTGAGATGTGGTGGCCCCTCGATGACCACATCTGGAGTGGCTGGTACCGAACTATCGGCCAGTGGGGGAATACTCATCATTACCAGATTCATTTCCTCAATCGGCATTTCCTGGAGAGTCATGCTGCACTGTGCTGCCGTAATCTCCTTGTTGCCCTCCTGGATTGTCCGTCGTTGTGATTGGACCGTGAAATCCGCGATGACAAATTGAAGAGCCTTGTGCGTTCTTGCAGCTCGTTTCAGCTGCAATTGGAAAAGGTCATCCATTCCATGCACCATTACAGGATTTCGACGCTGCGCCATTCGCCTAAGTTGATTTAATTGATGCGCAACATCGGTTTTCAGGCCGTCCATTTCCTTGGCAACGAGAAACTCAAACTGGACTTTCATGAGAGCCCAGTCGGAGAACTCGACAATTGGAAAATCTCCCTTGCGGGGGATTTCAACCCACCGCGAACCCAAGCCTGAATAACTGACGGTATTGGGAATCATCGGGAAGAAGAACCGATCCACCGTGGCTTCAAGCCTGTGGGTGTGGTCGTTGTATTTCATGAAACTCTGAGTTAACTCAGGTTTTCCGGAATGGTGTGCATTTGCCGGTTGCACATAACCAATTGGGGCTCTGACTACAAGTTTTGTAAGTGCTGGAGTTGGCGGCAAGATGTGGTGGTCCTCGGCACCGGCTCCAGGGGCGGCGGCATCCGCTTGTGCCTGACTCTTCCATGGAGCGCTCACACCGTCACGTTCCGGATTCGTCAATCCACCACTGGTATACCAGTCAACCTGAGCTTGCGTATACCCCGCTTCAATGAGCGCCTCTTGGATCTGTTGGGAAATTCCGCCCTCATCGAGGAGGGCAATACCTGGCGGTATGCCTCTTACTGACCTGCGAACATTGCTAGCGATCGCATCCATGTCTGCACGTTGTTTACTCCAGTCAGACTCCCAGCGACCGGTATCCATCATCGCTGCTGCAAAGATCAATCGTGCCTCGTTGGCACCCATGGGTGTTGAACTGCCAGTCTGGGTGACCCCAACTCCCCACCCTTCTTCACGATCCTGTTCCGAAGCGCTCAGCTCCGAGCCGGGATGGACGCCTCCCTGGGGGGCGTAGCCACTCTTCCTGGATCCCGTATGTCTGCCTTCCTGATGGGCACCTGCTCCCGAGGAGGCATTGAAAGCATAAACTTGAGTTTCGTTCTTGGCTAAGTAGACGGTATATAACTGGGGAGTCCATTCAATCGGCCTGCCCCTCTTCTGAGGTTGCCGTTGGAAGTAAAACAATTCCACATCATCGTCGCGTACATATGGATAGCCACCTGTGCTTTTCGACATGAGCCACAGAGGAAACTTCTTCCATGTTCTTGTTGCCGTTGTTGTCAGCCCCTTCCTGGCAGAGACAGTCACATGGCCGATACCCCAGAACTTGGTAATCACAAAGGTTCTCTCTATGTCCCCGGCGGCGTGTTGACTGGAACCAGAGACCCTTCCCTCCAGGATGCCGTTCAAACGAGTATCGGTACTTGCGGGGTTTCGATAAACCCAAAGCCCGGCATTCCGTGCGTCAGAGGGCCAGACAGCACCTACTTTCGTATTAGACACGGCTATCTCCTTTCAGTAAAGTTTGCCTGCTGGCGCTGAATCCGATACATCACTTCGTCAGCTATCTCTGCAGGGCTAGCCGAAGCTCCACCGGTTACGTTGATCGTGTAGTTGCTAGTAGATCCTTCACCGCCGCCGCCACCCTCCACGGCATGTAGATGACGAGAGGGGCCACGTCCGTGCCTTTCGGCGAATCCACCCGCTGCGGTGATCTGACTTTGAATTGCACCCAATCCCGAGCCGTAGTAGTCGTTGGCAGCTCCGGCTAGATGGTCCGAACTGCTGCCAGCTGCTCTAAACATGGATGACCGCTTAGCGAGCAGTCCTCGCATGCCGACCATCCTGCGCCTGGGGGTGGCAGTGTCAGTGTCCTGATTGAACACTTCATCGATCTTGGTTATGAACCTGTCAACAGCGTCGCTGAACTTGTCGGTAGAGTCCTTCATGACTTGGTGTGGAGCGTTATCGCTTGTGTGCTGAGTGAACAAGTTCGTGAGACCTGCATTCGTGAACATTGCGCTTATATCGGAGGTGCTCTTCCTCTTCCCGTCCTCTCCGTAGTAATTGGCTTGATCCAACAGACCTGAATTTTGGATGGCGAGCAACTGTTCGTATGATGCATCGGGTCCGAGCCTGTGCATTAGTTGGTCACTAAGACTCTTTCCGCCCTGGGCTTCCATCCCGGTAAAGCCTGCAGACATCAGGTTCGCTAGCAGTGCCTCTCGGGTATTGCCAGCCTGAGTTGCCCCCGTCGTACCTATGCCATCCTCTCCACTCTGCCAGTTCCTGAACATGTCGTTTTCTCGGAGCTTGGCCAGGAGCTCGGGCCCCATGGATCCGCCTGTTCTCCATGCGTCTCCACCAAATCCCAATGCCCCCGCCATCATTTGTTCGGCAAGCATCGTGTCTCCACCAGCAAGGCTGATGTATCCACCCTCGAGTCTTCCGAATTCCTCCATAGCGGTTGCTTCGTCCCAATCGCCGCTAGCGAGCATGTCGCGCAGACCCGTCTGTATTTCGTCGATTATCGCTGGAGCCCCAAGTCGATCTACTTCGGTCTGGAACATGGAGGCCCGCCCACCGGCTCGATCGCCAGCGGCGTTCTGAAGATCATTGACCGAGTGCATCAGGCCCTCAGCAACACTTTTAGCCAGATCCCCATAAGACTTGGTGGCGTCGTAAAGATTGGTTCCCGTTGCTTGCGCCATATCCAGGACGGCAGTATTGGTTAGACCCATGCTGCCAGCCAAGCGGTTCAGGCGCATTTCCCCGGTGTCGATGGTGAACTCCATGGCCCTTACTTCGTCACCCAAATTGTTGGCGTAACTGGCTAGGAAGTTCCCGTACTTCCCTTCATCTAGGACTTTTTGAAGGTCGAAATCACCTGACATGGGACCCTGGGTGGCCATCAGGTTTTCTATGAAAGCCCGCTGTGACCCCCTGTTGGCGGCAGACGCTTTTCTCTGCGCGCTGGTGCCTCCGCGACCCGCGTATCCCTTAGTGTCCAGACCCCACAGACGGGCTGCTTCGTTCGCTGAGGCGTATTTGCTGCCAGCGTCCAAGGCCGATCTCATGTTCGCGGGCAGAACGGCAGCTACCCCACCGCGAGCCGCTGCCTGTAGTCCAAGTCCGTCGAAGACTGCGTCCATTACGGCTGTTGCCGCTGCATCGCCAGCTTCTCTTGCGTACTTCCTCTTTCGAGCTTCGCGCCTGATACCGGCACTGAGAAGGCCGTATACGCCTCCAACGATTGCACCGGCTGCGGCTCCCCACGGACCACCTGCTTGGAATCCAAGAGCGGCCCCACCAACAGCACCACCGATACCGGCGTGCGCTGCGTTTTCACTCTTCATGGCAGTGCCAATGCCAGCGATACCAAGACCAACCAGTGGGTTAATCATCGCTGCCATACCACCCATGCTGAGGGCACCCTGAATTTCCTGAGGAGCATGGGAGCTAAGCATTCCGAGACCCATGCCTATGCCCATCCTGGCGCCCATGCTGCTGTTGAAGCGTTGGCGCATACCGGAGGTGCCTTCCCTCATTCCACGAAGCCGATATCCACCAGTTCTATTCCACAGGCTGGGTCCGCCTGGCGCTCGATTCATAAAACCTCGCCAACCTCCGGCTCCAGGCCCGGCCTGGCCGTACATGGCACGTTTTGCTGAACCGACCTGTTGTGAACGGGTCATCATCCGATTCGCTCTGGCTTCGTAAGCAGACCTCTGCGATTGACTGAGTGGGGTAAAACGTGAAATGTTCGATGAACGCATTCCCCCTATGGGTTGACCATTGGGTCCAAGTAACCCGCCTCCACCTTGGCCATTGGAGCCCGGGTAGACGGGGGGCATGCCACCGGGGTTCATTTGTCCACCCGCCGTAGCCCCCGTGACAACCACCGAACCAGCGTTTACATTCATGGTGCCTGTTGACTTCTGGAACAGGAATCCACCAGCCCATGCCCTAAGCCTCGAAAGGATGAGCATGGCTCCGGTCAAAAGACCCATGGCCCCCGCTCCGTCACCAAGGCCTCCCATCATCCCGCCCATAAATTTCATGACGCTGGTCAACATGTCCACAATCTGGCGTACACCGGAAAGAACCTTGTTCACAAAGGGGAGGGCCTCCATGAATAGTTCTTTGAGCTGATTCTGGAACCGTCCGAAGGCGGCGAAGAGCTCGCCTAAACGGTCACCGAACTTCTCCACATGAGGCTGGTTGTCCTGAATCATCTGATTGAAGGTGCCGAAGGACTCGGCCATGTATGTGCCAATTGCACCAAAGATGTTTCCGAACATCGTTTCAAGAATTCGGGCACCGTCAAGGAGTGGGCGGAGTCGTTCTAGAACCTTGTTCCAGCCGTCGACAAATCCTGTCCAGCGGTCGGAGATACGACCGAAGATGCCCTCAACCTCCGGCCCCCTCCTGACCAGACTGACAAAGGCATCCGTAAGCTTTTCGGTCATGCCAACAATGGAGTCGATAAAGGGCCCTTGACCGAACTGAACAAGCGGACCCCATACTCGCAACATACCGCTACGGAACGTGTTGACTGACTCGTCTAGGGCTTCCTTGATCGGCTTGAGAAATTGTTGACCCATGTCAGCAAAGTCGTTGCGAATTGTGGTGAAGGCAGATTTGAAGACACTCATAATTGTGCCAGAAACGGCTTCCCACTGGCCCTCGACACCACCCAACACCGCTAGCTCGCCGCTGTTGATCGCCGCAACCAATTCGGCGCGTGTGTCGATCCCCGCCTTCATGGCCTCTTGCATGGCCTTCTTCATCTGCGGACCCATTGCTTCCGCAGCGGCTCGAATATCGCCCCAAGACTTCTTGGGATCCTGGATCGTGCCGATGAGGCTCCCGGCAGAGGACACGCCCTTCTTGACATCTTGTCCCGCAGAAGCGAAGTCCATCAGACTCTTCAACATTGTCTGAGAACCACGAGTGAATGTGGAGTTCTGGGATACCGCGCTGTAGGCAGCGTTGAGGTTCTCGATGCCAGCAGCAGCAAGGTTCGAATCGGTGTGGAGACCGCGCATTACGACACGGACCTTGTTCATGCTCGTGCCGAACCGATCCATGCCCATGGCGTTGCCCCTAAAGGCGAACATGGCTGCCTGCTGTTCGCGCATTGCGGCAGCGACAGATGCCAGGGCTACACCAGCAGCGGAAGCGGCACCAGCGATCATATTGAGTGCGCCGGTATAGACCTTCATTAACCCCTGACCGGCCAGGAAAAGCCCGTGGAGTGCGACCATGGAGGCTGCCATTAAGACCATTTCGGCACCGGCTGCCTTGATAGCCAATTTCAGGCCACCCATTGTCAGCGAGCCGAACTTCTTGATGATTCCGTCTAGGTCGTCAAAGTGTTTCTTCCAGCGACCATCAGTTCGGTTAATCGACTTAAGGAGATCTCTGTTGCCCCTGGCAAGAAGGGCGATATTCTTCTCGGCGGATTTTGCAGCGGCTCCAATTTGGAGAAGGCGGTTACGGGCTTTTCGAAGCTCCTCTTCCCCCTTCAGCTTGGCTCTAATAATGAGTGACGTATCAGCCATAGATGGTCACTCCTGCCCTGGCCGGACGTGCGCTAATTGGGGGAATTCAACCGCCTTTCACGCTCCGCTGCTTCACGATCGTTCTCTATAACTTTAGCACAGGCCATCAGAATGAACCATTCAGTGTCCGTACAATCTAGTAGTTGTAAGGGGCTAGAGTGGAAAACCTCAGCCAGCCTTGAAGCGTTCAGTATGTACGGATCTTTGATTAACTCATCGAAGACAGACTCGTAGGGTCCACCACATCAACGGTGTCACCGTAACCAGCGGATTCAAGAATCGCTAAAGCTGCTCCCTCAATATGTGGGTCGGTCCCGAAGAAGGCCCGTACTGCATCCGGAACTGGCCGTGTGGTGCCCGTCATCTCTAGAACCTCGTCTGCCGCAAAGTTCAGGGAGTTACCCGCTTCATCGAAGACTTCCTGTCCGTCTATTTCAATACCGACACAGGATTGTCCGATTACCTGACAGGCGAATTTCGTAGGATCGAGACCATTTTTGGTCTCTTCACCAGCGTTTTTACGCCAAGCCTTCATTTGGGCCTGGGTAATGTTGGGGCTGATGCGCAAGAGCACATCTTTGCGATCGGGAACCTCAAGCAACACGACTTCCCGCTCGACTTTGGCTGAAATTGTAGCTTTCAGCCTCTCGAGAAGATTTTCCTCTTTGGGGGCAGAGGCAGAGGCGAGATCCTTTGTGACCTTCTTCGAGGTGGATTTCTCAGCCGCTTCGCCCTCATTGGGTGTTTCGTACAATGAGTCGCTCATAAGGCGCACATTAGCACAGCAACATCACCGTGCAGGGGAAAGGGTTGACTATCTAGGAGATCAACCCGGGTCGACACCCTGGATAGCAAACGTGAGTGCGAAGGTTGCCGGAGCTCCAGAGGAAGCGTCACCCTCAGCCTCGGTCAAACCGACGAGAAGTGCATTACTGTAGGTCCTGTCAAGCTTTTTGTTCTCGATGTCGCAGTCGTAGGTCTTGACGTGCAGGGTGTAAAAGGCTTGGCCAACCTTGTCTCGCAATGACTTGATCTTCAAAGCGATACCCGCCTCGGTCTCGGAGTTCGGGGTGCGGTCATCGTCGTAATGGGCAGTAAGAGTGATATCGCCAATTTCGAATGGGGCACACAAAACCTGGGGGTGCTTGTCACCACCCTGGTAGATCTTCTCTACGGCAGCAGTGATTTCGCCACCAGAAATCTGAGCGAACCTGAATCCAGACCATTTGGGCGCGTTCGGAGAGAGATCAACATCAGGTTCAATCTCTGCGAGTACTTGCCGCTGTGAAATCTTGGCCATTAGTTAGCCCCTCCTATACCACTGAGTTAGTCAAGTTTGACTTAACGATGTCGACTTCGATCTTGTCGCCGACGCTTGACACACGCATACCGACCGAAGCTTTGACGAGACCCGTAGCAAGCTGTGTAACCGGGTTGTTCGACGTGTCACAAACAATGGTGTAACCAGAGTCGATTCGCTTACCGTTTGCATCGAAGGCCTCATAGAGGGCTCCGGAGTTGCGCAGCGGTTCGAGAATGGCCTTGAGCTTTGCTTCGATATCGGAGAAGATCGAGCCTCGGCCGTCGATCACGTTGAAGATCAGGTCCTCTAGCGCGTTGTTCGCCTTAGTCACCACGGTGTTTACCGTGTCCTGGCCAGTGATGTAACGGAAGTTCACATCATCACCAGATAGGGACCGTGCGCCGTAGACACGGAGCGTGCCGTTGATAAGCCGAATCGCGTTGCAAAGAGCAACGTCGAGGGTGTCGCCGACGGTCTTGTCGATTTCGAGTTCGGTGCTGATAACCCAGCGGGCATTCGAGATGAGGCCCGCACCCGGCTGCTGTGGTCCGACCTGGTTGTGACCCCTGGCCCGAGCAGCGGCAGCGAATCCATCCGGAGGAATCAAACGAGTCACACCAGCAGTTGCAGTGGGAACGTTGATCCATGGGAAGTAGGCGGCAGCGTGTTCGGTGTTGGTCTCGGCAGCCGTGATGCCCTCCGTAAAGGCCTCTGCCTGCGCAGCGGTCTGCGAAGCGGGCGGATGCAGCAAGGCAATCCGGTTGTAGCTGTTGGCGTGGGCGATAAGGCCCTGGTAAACCGCAGCAGCGGCCGACTCGGGGTTGCTCACAGCGCCAGTGCCGTAGGCGTGGTTGAAGAGCAGTAGCCCGCCCGTGTAGTGGGCGGTTGTGATGTTTGAACGGTCATCCGTAGAAGCCGTAGTACCACCAGAGGGCTGATCCGAGTAAGTCAACGCCTGTGCGGCGATGACAGCCGGAAGGCCTGTTCCCAAGGCCGTTGCGGTCGCGTAGGACGATGCTACGGCACTGCCGTTAATCCGACCAACAATCTGGTCGACAGTTGTACAGTTTCCGGTGGTGAAGACATCGATGTTGGCGTGAGAAATTATGACGTTAGCGCTGTTAGAGATAGAGCCAGCTTCGACCCGAGCTTCGAGAAGAGCTGACCAGTCACCAGGACCGACAGCTGTCAGAGTGAAGGAGTCGGCAGGCGTAGAGTCAAGGAACTTATGGGCGCCAGAAGTTGCAGCAGGACCCGCTACGCGAGCGATGTAGCACTGGGTGCCACCCTCTTCGAAGAAGGTTTCCACCGTGGGGTGGAGGTAGGAGTACGACTGGTAAATACCGTAAGTCGTCTCGAACTCGGCGATGCTGCTGATTTTCTTAGCTAGGTGGACCGGGCCACGTTGAGCCATCCCACAGAAGAATGCCTGAGAGGAGGGAGCAACCGTGTCCGCTGATGGCCCGGTTCTGACCGCTGTTGTTATTACTACACCAGGCATAACACCTTCCCTGTCTTCTTAGGAGCTTTGTGTCCTGTTCATTGTACAAAACGCTTGCGCGTATTCGTGCAACTGCTGTTTATAGGTTATCAGATGTAAGGCTTTAGCCGGAGATGAATTCAAGCTGGACGCTCCCATTCCGTACCGTCTTGCACCATGCCGTCACCGTCACCGTCTCTGGCATCTTCCTTGAACCCGCTTTTCTTTTCCGAGCTCGCTGGAAGTTCTTCCTTCTCGACCTTTTTCTTGGGAGCGGCCTTTTTCTTGGGGGGCTCGGAGCTCCCGGAAACTAGGCTGACAAATCCCCCCTCAACGAGTCTGTCAAGGATCTCGTTCCCTTCCGGCAGGACTCCGAAGTGTCCGATCGGAAGTGAATGACCCTCTTCGTCAAGTTCACGAATAGCCATACCCTGGTTGTAGACGACGACATAGCCTTCGCCTGTAGCCCGCATAGCATCTTCGCGCTGAGCAGAACTGAATACTTGATATGGGATTTTTGCCATAACCTGATTGTACCTTATTCTTTACTATGTATGTGACCGAACGCGCTGAACTCGTCTACAACCTGCAGATGTCCTGCGGCGATGGCTGATGTGACCATGTCATTTTTTTGACAAAGTATGTACCCCAGCGGATCGACCCTGTGTCCACAACAGCCGCAAGTCTCGATGGGGCCGGTTCCAAGATTGAGAACAACCACTCCATCGTTATGCTCGGCGCCGGTTGAGAACACATCGGCTGTACCGCGAGGCAAGTTACGGCAAATGCAGCTCATTCCGAATAGCCCCCTGTAGTGGTATAAGACGTAGTTGCCGTAACCGCTATATCCTCTCCGATCCCGACGTTCTTGACGCCGATGGAGATGCCCTCTTCGTCCACAATCCCAAGCTTTTCTCGAGCCACAATTTCGTTGATGGTCAGCTCGTAGGCAATATACGAACCAGCCATAACCCGGTCCCCCTTCAGTAGCGTCAAGTCAGAGAACTCTTCTCGCATGGTGTCCTGATCGATTTGTGCCTGCCAGGTGGAACGAGGATCAGTTGCTCTCAGACAAGGACGATCCAAGAGAGCGGCCCGAACGACGGTGGTCAGCTGATCCCTCATCATTGTGGTTTCTTCGGACCCCTCTGTCCTGACCCACACATAGGTACGCATGGAGTAGCCAACTCGAAATTCGGGATGACCTGAAACCATCCCGATTTGTTCAAAGCTGCCCGTCGAAAGGGCGACCGTGATAATGGTCGGCCAATGGTCGAGGGCAATCGGCTCATGAACAAGGAATAATTCGATGTCCGGCAAACTGCCGTCGTTCAAATCCCAACCGTTTCTGTAGGACACAAGACGAACGGGGATATCGTTCTTGAGATATTCGTTGACGTAACTCTTGGCGAACTGCGCACCGTGCATCAGGTCGTAAGCCATTACGCGTCTCCCGCATCAAGGTCGGCTCCGGCTAAGTGATTCTTGGCCCAACGTCCCCATTTCTGATTTGCCTCGGCAGGTTCGTACACGAGTTGGCGCTTGGGCATCTTCGAAGTGCCCATCTGATGAAACTTGGCGTGTTCGATGTTGGTCCCAAATCTGGCCTGGTGTCTACCGATGTCGTTGGGAGTGCCACGGAGCTCGGAAAGACTTTTGAATAGTTGACCAGTCTGGACCATCGGGGTAGCTCCCGGGAAGTGAACGGATTTCCATGACGCATAGCCCGCATCAAGTGGGGCCCAGCCGCCGACGGGAAGGCCATTCTTGGTGAAGTTGCTAGCCCAGTGTTCCTTTAGATCTTCTCTGATCCGCTCGAAAACAGGAGCAAAATTCTCGGCTTTGTTTTCGATGTCATCTAGGTCATCTTCGATTTCGCTGTAATCGAATTCCGTAGTGATCTCGAGGGTCATCCGGTCTCGACTGGAAACCTGCTTTCTAATGGTTCTGAAGATCCCCATGGCTAGGCCACCCGTACTCGGCGATAGCGCTTCAGCGCCAACAACTCCCTTTCGGAGAAACCAGTTTCCATGGGCGCAACGTTCCTCGGCTCGAGATCTTTAATGCCGACAACATCGTCGTGCATGTTCTGCATTTCCCGGGTAGCTGCCCGCAGGATCATTAGCTTCATTGCCGGAATAGTTGAACCAGCCAATCCGGCGTTGTAGACGACTGTGATCTTGTCGTTCGCTGACCCGCGATAAACGTCGACACCCCATCGACGGGCGACGTACTCCGTCCCTGCCACCAGGGCCTCGGCTGCACTTCCAGGAGTCACCGGGGTCAGCGTGACACTCGTCACCGAGTTGACAGGGCTTTCCCGCAGGTAAATCGTTGCCGGAGGGTCGGTGTAGGTGAGGGCACCAGTCACCTTTGAGTCGAGCTTGTTGTCGTAGAAAAAGGACGCTTCTGGCACACCGAGGTGATTTGAGTCGAGGATGTGTTCCTCGGTAAATGCGGCTGCTTCGATCTTGCGACCAAGGTAAGTCTCCAGCTCAGATTGCAGTCCGGCCAGCACAATGTCGCATGCATCTTCCTGACGCAACGTCAGAGAGATGTCCATGTAAGTCTTTAGGTCATTTCTAGTTACCAGGGCCATACAGCGGCTCCCCGCGCCTGCTACGCAATAGCGGGTCGACGACGGCGCCCTTGGCGTAGAATTTCACGAACTGATCGATCCCCGCCACCGCCACGACCGCGTAATCGACGGAATAGACGTTGGCCCAGGTTGCGCCCTACGCTACGAATGCGACCAGGGCGTCGAGTGATCTCATCTGACCTGCTACGGGGTGCGGGCATGCCAAAACCTTCCGGGAATCGTTACGGTCCCAGTGTAGCACTACGCCTTACACGCTAGGAGTTATTACCTGTCAGGTGTAGGAGGCTTCTCGATGCTCTGAGACTTTTCTTCCACCGCTCCGACAGGGGCCTCAATAGGAACCCAAGCTCTCGAGTAACGATGATTTGGCACTTTTCGGTGCTTGATGATTGAGCCATCCAACATCAATTCCAACTCATCGCCCTTCATGTTGAAATGTCGCTCGAAGTCTTCGATCTCGAAGTATCCAGAACGCTTCAACTGCTTGACAATTTGAGACAACTTGTGAGCCACCGTATTCCCACGCCCACGATTCAATTGGACATGTAGGGCCATAGCTTCTGCGGTTCCGCAGTCAATGAGATGAACCGGAATGCCGTCCTTGAATTTCTCGGCGAGGTGCTTGTTGCCACGGATGGCCTTGAGGCGCTGTGTGCCGTCGATGACAATCATCCCTTGGGACTGGACGACCATGGGACTGAGCATGCCGTACTCCATCAATGAATTGGCCAGAACCAGGAGGTCCGGACGCAGGATGTAGGTGGCGTTCCATTCTGGGACGTGAAGCGACTCGGCTTCGAAACGATGCAGTTTCGTCATGTCATGCTCCCTAGCCTCGACCTTCAAATGAATCCAATAGGTATGGTATCGCCGATTGGACGTACCAATCCTCTGATTCCATCCCGAAGGTGTTACGGAATGCTCTATGCCAACTCGGGTCAGCCGCACTGCTGGGTTGGTCAATGGCCAGCCAGAACTCGTTGATCCTCTCATCACCAAAGTCGTAGAACAGCTTTTCATTGACGAGTAGCCCGATCGGGTAATAGATCTCGTAAGTGCAGTCATGTCTCCCCGTCGTCAGATTATGCCGAGTCCGGCTTAGGCTTCTCAGCAGATCGTCTTCCGTCAGCGTGTCCTTATTGTTTATCTGCCAGATTCGAAGGCCGCGCAGACGGTCGGGATGTAGGCTGAATGGGATTGTGTATAGCTCGGCGTGGCCTTCACTGAACCAGCAGGGCATGCTCAGCCAGGGGCACGCCATACCATTGGTATTGAGATCATTCCTCGGATCCTCGGGCTCAAGGTGGTAACCCAAAAATAGTGCCATCTTCCAATCCACACATTTTTCCGTCATCGAGCCGCTTGCCAGGTATTGGAACCAGTGGGTGCTTTCGTGGCGGGCCACTAAGGGAACGCTGAATGCGCCAGAATGTTCAAAATCGACCCCACTACCCACCACGGTGACGATGTGTGGCATCCCTAAATGGTCGGTGCCTACCATTCCAATACTCTTGTTCGAACGGGCGTCCCCAAACCATCGAGCGTCGTAGAGGTTGTAATCATCGCGGAGGGGTGGAGATTCCTGAGTGGTAATTGACTCCCACCAGCCTCGATCGCTCTCATCCATCACTGTGAGCGAAATCGTTTGAGGGAAGTCGAATGCTCCAGACCAAAAGCTGGTGGCATCCGCATACAGGGTCGCTACGGCTTCCACACGTTCGGGAGGTAAACCTGGAGCAACCCGAAGGTCAATATTCTGACCCGGCCTGTGTCGCTCGTCCGCGATCTCGCGAACATCTTCGTATACCTGTTCCCAGATTGGCGGCGGAGGCTCGGACCAATATTGAACCCCATTGCAACAGTTTGTTAGCAGGGACGTAATTAGTAGTATGGATTTCATAAGTTAATAATGCCTTAGTTAATAATTCCTGCGGCCTTCTTTCTAAGTGTATCGGCCCGAGTCTTCGGTCCCACAGGGGCGGCAGAAGTAACAGTTAACTCATTCAGCAATAGATTCCGAATGAGCCAGTTGATTGGGTAGGAGTATTCGTCGCGAGCATGTTTCTTCCGAAACTCGGCGGCATAGGCCTTGGCTCGTTGACTCTTGGTAGGACCAATCATGAAGTCGTCTATGGCCCGGGATACCCCATCCCAACCTTCGGCTGCGTATTGCTCGATCAGGGTTTCAATATTGAAATCTTTCCACCAGCGGCGCTGTGCGTCGATTTGAGGGAAACACCCATACAGCTGGTCATAGAACTCTGGTTCCGTCGCAACCACATCTCCGATCCTGCGAATAGCCACAGAGTGAAGGGGGATCCCAACTCGCGTGTTGGAACCGGTCACCGCTGCCCGATCGTAAAACTCGCAGTAGGGAGCGTTATGTTCTTCCGTGATGAATTTCAGAACGTCATCCATCTGCCAGTCGTAAATGACCTTGGCAAACTTCAGTGGTGTTCCGCGCTTGAGCCCGAAGGGAAACACAATGTAATTCTCATGCAGCTTCTGAACTAGCGATCGGTATCTCATCATCGACTCGGCCGCACGCACGCCAGTGATGAAAGCAACGCTTCCCTTCTTTCCCTGCATGGTGTAGTAATCCACAGCTTCCGGAAGTGGGCTACTTGCATCAAGACCGAAGGATTCTGCTGTGATCGCCCCTTCGGGCATTTCGCGGACCCAGCGTCCTTCTTTCTTCCGTTGTGCTCCCCACAGGATCACAGACTGCCTTCTGCCAAGAACCCAAACTTCTCCCCCGTAGGGCAGGCAGTACCACTCCATGTCAACCCAATCGAATTCCTTAACCCTATTGACATAGTCCAGTACCAGGGGACTGACCATTTCTTCGTCTCTGAAAATGACTTTGACTGGACCTAAATTGCGTTCCTCATGGACCTCTTTTGCTAGATAGAGGACCGCCGTACTGTCTTTTCCACCAGAGAACTGAACACACACCGTGTCGAACTGGTCGTAGACGTGCCTGATCCGTTGTCTGGCAGCATCCACACAGGAGATGTCCAGAAACATTCTTTGGCGTGTCATACTTCGGAGTGTGCGTCTAAAAACGCCATGATCTTCTCGGCAGTAGTGTCACCCTCATACGCTGACGCCATTCGGAGCCAACGAACGAACTGATACCAGCGCTTCTGCTGTTCCGGATCGTCGAACACCAACGTGTATTGGACAACTGCTCGTGGCGCAGCCCCTTGAGGCGTTACGGTGCTCCCCTGCAGCACGACATCTCCGTGGTCAACGTCATCGCCAGCGACGATTCTACGTTCGCCATCCTCGTCCTCTTCAATAATCATTTCCGGAGGGATGAAGGTAGATGTTCCCCCCTCTTTGTCGGATTGCCCCTCTGCCTGTTCTTGGTAAAGAGCGATCTCGAAGTCGTCCCACAGGAGGCCAGACATGAGGTTGTCGTACTCGTCCACGACCTCAACAATCATGTCGACTGCTTTCGTGTGATCCGTATGTCCCAACTCCATAGTGCGGTTATCGGCTAACGCAAAAGCAACGGCCCGTTTATCATCAGCGTCCAATGCCACTGCTGCTATATGTGTCCATCCCAATTTCTTTGCAGCTTGAACTTGATGGTTTCCGGCAATAACGGTTGCCTTGCCGTTCTTGTTTTCGCGTATGACGATCGGCTTGACTTGACCGAACTCGTCATACGAAGCGGCGATGGCATCGACGTTACCAACCCTGGGATTGTTCTCCAGAGGTTGAAGGCTGTCCAGAGGAACTAATAGATCGGTGAGTGATTCGTTAGCTTTGTGTTTCATGGTCACACCTGTACCCGAACATTCGCGTTGAGTGTTCGCATCGCATCGATCGACGATCGGAGGGAGAGCAACTTCTCCCGCTTCGATTTTAGTAGGGCTTCCGATATTTTGTACTCAAACTGTTCGTCAGCCATCTTGTAGTCGGCCCAGGATTCCCGCTCCTTGATCGATCCTTTGGCGGACAGATACTCCTTGGCCCACGCCGACTTGTACCTTGCTTCCTTCTTGGCGTTATCTTCGGCGAGGCTTTCGAAAGCTTCCGTTTCGCTCTCCAGCTCGTCAAGAAAATACAGCAGTCGTTGTTCAATTTCGACTTGGCTAATGGGACCTCTAAAGTTCATTATGTTTCCTCACAACATGGGACCAATCAATTTTCTCCAGAGCTTCCAAGTTGACCTTGGGCCACTCGTCTTCCGAAAGGCCGAAACGAGTACGGCCCATCTGTTCGAGGATCCATGCGTCACACATGTCGTCGGCACCCTTTCCCTCCCAAACCAATCCGGTTCGAGCGGAAATCGCAGAGACAACTTCGGACTTGGATGCGTTCCCCCGCCCAGTAGCGAACTTGGCACGACACGCCGGAGGAACCTCTATGAAAATGTAGTTGTTCTCATACAGGGCAAGTCGAATAACGCCCCCCAATTCCCCAATGGAGTGAGCCTGACCGGCCCGTGACGAATATGCGTAGCCCTCAACCAACACCACATCCGGGCGATGCTCCCGACAGATGAGCATGACCTCATCTCTAATGGCGGCAAGTCGCTCTACACCCTTCTTCTTTACGGCAATCGCTCCCTTGTCCCCGTCGCAGGAATATCCCGTTGACGTAAGGGAGAGGTCGAGACCCATGAACTTCACGGCTTCGTCCACCATCCCGGAACGGCCAGCCCGAGCTCAATTGCCAACTTCGGCTCGTTCCCAATGCGGGTATGACATTCCCGACAAACGGCCATGCAGTTGTCCTCGTCAACGATTGAGCCCCCCTGGGATCGGCGCTTCAATTCGTGGATGTCTACGCTGGCCTTGCGCTGGTACAGGGTTGCCTCGTCGTGCTTGGCAAAGACCGGACACGCCTCACAGTAAGGACGGTCGGTTAGTAGCCGGGCAACAAGGCTCCGTCGTTCGACGTATTCCTTCGACTTTTTCTTACTACGGGGTCGAAGCGAACCCGTGCGCTTGAGGGGGGCACCACGCTTGAGGGGCTTCTTCCGTTTCATAGTGCGTCACTGGTCACCCGATCGAATTCCCACTTGTTCTCAAGTGTGCCCCAGAGGGCTCGATCAATAGCCGTGTCCTCCATATCGAACTGCGCCATCAACTCACGGTGTTTGATAATGGCTCGTCGATAGAAATTGGCAGTTTCACCGGCATCAGCTATGGGCTGACCGGTTTCAATCATGCCCGCAACCTGATCGAGTCTCTTGTCAACATGGAACTTGAATCGCTCGATCCTGGCTTTGCGTGTGGCGTAAGCGGCCTGTGCCTCCTTGGCCAGTTTTCTGCCATCCCGCCCCATAGCCGAGTAGCGGTTTTCGTCTGCCTCGGCGTTGGCCTCGATTTCCACGATCTGAACAACGAGGTTTGTGGTCAACGCCATGAGAGCTCGCTTCCACCGATCCCAGTTCTCGACTGCGAGAAGTGTCTCCCGCTGTGATGGCGAGAGTTGATTCTTCACCTCTTCCGCAACAAGCTGAGCAAAGGCATCATCTGTAAGGATCATGCGTCCCCCTTAGCAAATGCCGGGCACTGAGGCTTGTATGTGCACCAGTTGCATAAGTTCGACATCCGCGTTGGGAACGTGTCGGTTTCAACGGCTTTATCTATAGCCCATTTAGTAGCCACGACGTAGGATTTCGTTTCCTCGATGTCTAGATCAGTAAAGTCTGCTTGAATTTCCTGGCCATCTTTTAAGTAAAGCAATTTCAAGGTGTCCGGAGTGCCAAGTCCTAGTACCGATACTAGCGCAGCATAGATCTTGAGCTGGAGGAATGGATCATCCTTGTACTTGGGTACCCATCGATCAGCACCTCGGTCGAAACGAAAGGGATTGTTGCCAGTCTTGTAGTCAACGATTGTCGTGCCTTCGCCGTCCAGCCGGTCGATGAAACCTTTGAGGGTTACCCCCTCTAACTCACCGTTGAGTTCATACTCGAGACCCTTTGACACAACCTGTTGTGGATTCTCGATATCCCACAAGTTCTGGACGCACCACCATGCCTTGTTCTTGAATTCACGAAGGGCCTTAGTTCCAACAACGTAGGGGTGGAGTTTCTCCATCCATCCCCCTTCTTCTTCCGTGATATCCAGCGGTTCGTCTCGAACTCCGGCATGGCCATAGAAGATTTCCTGGAATAGCGGTTTCACGGACTCTTTGATTCGGAGGGGAATTTCAAGACCATAGAAAGCCTCAAGGAAGTCGTGGACAAAGTTGCCCAGCAGGGCCTCCTTGCTCGTGCCTCGTGGAAGATTGTCAATCTTCTCGTACTTGAATTTCTGAGGGCACTGGTGGAAGGTCGACATTGAAGACGGCGACAGGTGGGGTGGAGCGACCGGTGTTTCGACAATCTCGTCAGAAACGACACCCCAGGTCATGGCCTGCCGTCCGTTCGCCTGCATCACCTTGCCCATCTCGGCAACACGGCCTTCCGCAACCAATTCGATACGTCGCGGTCGTTCTGTGCTGCCAGCAAGCTGGAGAGCACCTTGGATTTGCTTGTCCGTCGCAGGACCGTTCTCTTTCAGGTACTCAAATACCTGCTGCCGTAGATTCACGGCAGACGGCCTCATGGATTTGGCTGCGGCCTTACTGGTCTCACTGTGACGGACGAAGGGTAGTTCCTCGTCCGACATCACCGCTCCAATTCTAAGGCTTCGGCTCGACTGATGAGTTCGGCTTCTTCCAACTCCAAGCTCTTACGAAGCTTGCAGACACACTCCAGCTTGCCTTCGTCGTCGTAGCAGATCATCTTGTGGCCCGACTTCTGGAAGTGTGATTGACGTTTCTCGAGATTGTTCATGACGATTCCTCGTCATTCTCAACCACGGTCGCGTTGAAAGAGAGCCGGATGGCCTCATCCGAAAGGGCGGTCACATCGACCATCGATGCGGTTTCGGCAGTGGGCTTCGGGCGTCCGCCAGAATATTCAGACCAGAACTCGCTGAGCTTCACACGCTGCTCTTCGGTCAGGCTGTCGGCGACGCTCTTGAAGTTGTCCCACGCAGCCTCCACCTTCGGGTCGACAGGCTCGGCTGCCTCCAGTTCGAGGGCTTCGTCAGAGCGTGCGAGGTAGATGCCCACCCCCAGCGACTGTGCGGCCTTTTTTGTGGCATCGCTGACGGCACCCTTGAACTCGTTTCCGAGATCGACGGGGTTGCCGTTCTTCATGTACTTGATCTCCTGGCCACCGAAACCGTCCTTGTGGACGACCGACCCATCGATGATGGCGGTAAGGGCGACATGCGCAATGATCCAGTCTGATGCGACTGGATCGCGACGACACTCCTTCACGACCAGCGACCATCCGTCGAGTCCCAACACGTTGTTGAGACGGGAGACGACTTCGCTGATCGGGATGTAGGTCAGGGATGTTCCGCCCTTCTTGAGGGTCCTTTCGACCTCCTTGGGGAACGGTTCGCTGAGCTTTTTTAGTACTTCGCTCATTGGGCTTCGCCCTTTCTGACGATAACACTCGTCTTCGGTTCACTTGCTTCGCAGTAGAGGTCAGCCGTCAGGCCGATCTCGTTCAACTTCCCGACCCTCCAATAGGAAGGTGCGAGGTAGTCGAGCATTTTGAGCCCCATCTCGGGCCCGGACATCAGAACCTCACCGGTGTCCATGTCGATGGCGGCGTGTTGTAGCCGATCCATGACCGCACCGGCCAGTTCCTTGTGCTGCCACGCCTTTCGGCTTGAGGCAACCTTGCGTTCGATCTGAGCGCCGTCACGGAGCTCGATCACTGGCTCGGATTCCATGAGCTCGCCAAGGATGTTGGTGAGGCTGTCGTAAACCATCCCAAGATCGTTCTTAGCGAGATTCATCTCCAACACCAGGTTGGCGACTTCGGATGCATCTTCAGAGACATGTTCGACACGTTCGTCAAGCTTGTTCAGAAGGCTGCGGAGGGTAGTAATATCCTCCAGATTCATAACATTCTCCGGATCTCTAGACGTTATTAGTAACTTGCCTAGACAACGATAGCGACGCGTTTGCGCTGTGGCAACCCCAATCCGGTCAAATTTGTGAAAGCTCCTGTGGCGGAGTCAACTTGGTCGTCGTGATTACAGGCTTCCGGGAAAGACGACAACTCGTCCAACCAGTCCGTAAGCCACGGTCCCCGAATGGCTCGCACATTACCGTTGGCGACTGCAGCCGCAAAGGGCCTGGCACGGGTGACCTTATCTCCGGTGGCACGCATGCCCACGAAGTCGTAGCCCGGAAGGATGTACCTGGCGTACTGGTCGACCAGCATCTTGCCGGATGACCCCGGCTCCATCTCCATCCTGATCGGTACTGTTACCCCATCCTCGTAAGCCGTTTGGGCAATCAACTGTTCTACCTTTTCTCCTCTAGCCCTTATACGCTTTACGTCAAGGATGTAAGAAATTCCTTGGTCAAACATCATGAGGGTTCCGACCGTCCAGTCAGGATCCGGGTTCGAATGAGATGGTTCGGTCGCCGCCAAGTCCCAGAACCGTATGGCGCGAGCTGTTGGAGTTAGCTGTGGAATCTCGTTTCCATCGATAATCACTACGGACTCACGATCGAAGAGTGACCCGAGAGTGGTTGCCCACCAGTCGCCCTCTTCGAGCCGCCTGCGCTCAATGGGGTCCAGGGCCTGCAGGGACTGTCGGTACGACACCGAGTCGATGCCCGGGTTGTCGGAAAGGAAGGAGGGTACGAACACACGCTGCTCAGTCTTGCCCTCAACGATGAAGCGCTGTCTAACCCAGTTAGGCGCAGGGTTGGAAGCACACCTCATCCGCAGGGGGACCTTCGACAGCGGACCCGAAGCCGGACGACGCAAGCGAGAGAATAGGTATCGGTAGTCCGCTTCTCGGATCTCGGTGACCTCGTCCATCCCGATGAACTGGAATTCCGCACCCTTGTAGCGCAGGTAGTCCTGGGCGTTGTTGAGGTAACCGAATGCGATTCGAGCTCCCGACGGGAACGACGCCGTGTAGGAGTTTGCGTTCCAACGGACATCTTCCTCCTGCCCGATCCACATCAAAAAACGGTCCATGAGCGCTCCTGGCAGAGCAAGGTCGGCATAAGTACGCCGGAACAGGATGGCCGAATAACTTGGGACATCCACATATTGGAGAGCCGCCATCAAGAGGGCCGAGCTTTTGCCTCCACCGGCCGCTCCCCCGAAGAGGGCCTCCAAGGCATAGGTCCGCAGGAAGACTTTTTGAGTTAACGAAGGTTCCTCCGGGCAGTGCGGAGACGCCTTGGGCTCAAGGTAGTCGAGGACTTTGTTCCAGTCTTTCGTCACCCTCGTACCTCGCAGTCTGGTCTATTCTAGGATAGGTGACAATTGATAGTTCATAGCCAACTACAGTAAGGACCACATGAATATTTGGCAGAGGGTGCTCAGTTGGTTGGAGCGGGACAAACTCGCCAATGTACTGATGGTATCATTTATTATCCTTACAGGCATAGGCGCTGGAATGGTTGACACGTCTTTGGGCCTAATCGTCGGGGGTCTGGCTTGTGGCATATTCGGGTTTTTACTGGGTCTTGAGTAAACATGGCATGGAACTCCTCTAACAAAGCGCTGGACGGGATTCAGCAAAAGGTGGTGGGCCCTGGCGCGCCGATTTCAGCGAACCCGTCTCTGGTCGGTCAGCCCTATCGTGACGCTTGGGACATCGAGCGCGCCTACAAAGAGGGCATGCAGAAGGTCACTTGGGTGGCTCGATGTATTGACGCCATCGCTGGAAACCAAGCTCGCTTGCCGATCATTCTCAGGGAGGGAAACGCTCCCGATGGGAAGATCGTAAGCAGCCGAGAGACCATGGACAAAAGTTCCATTCTCGACATTCTCAATTCCAAGTCTAATATTGGCGAGAATTCCTTCATATTCAGATACAGACTTTCGTCACAGCTTTTACTTGGTAGCCGTGGGGCCTTCATTGAGAAGGTCCGAGGACGAGATGGTTCCATCATCGGATTGAACCTGCTTCCACCGCAGCACACCGCCCCCATTCCTCATCCCAAAACATTTGTATCCGGATATGAAGTGGACCTGCCCGACGGTCGGAAACTCACCCTCAAGCCCGAGGAAGTATGTTGGGTACGTCGTCCACACCCCCTCGATCCATACCTGTCCCTAACTCCCATGGAGTCGGCTGGCATCGCCATCGAGATCGAAAATCTTGCCAAGCTCTACAACCGTAACTTCCTACTGAATGACGGTCGACCTGGGGGACTTTTGGTTCTTCGTGGAGAAATCGAAGATGACGACAAGAACGAATTGCGCACCCGCTTCCGTGGCAATCTTGGGCGAGTCGGATCAACCACTGTGGTCTCGGCTGATGATGGAGTCGACTTCGTAGACACCTCCTCCAGCCCGAGAGATGCCGCCTACATCCAAATGCGCCAAATCACCAAGGAAGAAATCCTGGCCTCGTTCGGTGTTCCCGAATCGGTTATTGGCAACGCGTCCGGAAGAACCTTCAGTAACGCTGCCGAGGAAATCCGGGTGTTCTGGATGGAGACGATGCTTCCCCATCTTGAACCACTTGCCCGCGCTCTGGACGAATTAGATCCCGTTCACTACATCGACTTCGATACTTCAACCGTCCCAAACCTCATCATCTACAAGCAAGAGCGAGATCGTTACCTGATGGACGAACTACAGCAGGGTCTAATCAGTGTCAACGAATATCGTGAGATGACCGGCAAGGACCCGGTTAAGTCCGAACTTGCCGACTCGCTTCTGATGAACCCGAATTTGACACCGATTGCCAACACAGAGAAGGAAATGGAGCAGCCCAGTGCAATGGTGGGCGGACAACCGGGAGCGCCACAGCCCGGCATGCCAGTGCCTGGGGGTGGGGAGCCCCCGGGTAATGGCCAGCAACCCCTAGATCCCAACACAATGCAGGGGGCTATGGCCGCTCAGGCTGGTGCCCCACCCGCCAATGGACAGCAACCCGCCCCAGCAGACATGGGTCAGCTATCGGGTGAACCGGAGTTCATCGAAACTAAGGCAGAGGAAGAATTCGGACAGGATTATGAACGGTGGACCGGCATCCTGGATCGCAGTTTCGAACGTCTGTTCGAACGCCAGCAGCGCGTTGTACTCGAGAAAGCAGCAGGTCGGAAGGCACGTTCACTTCTTACCGATGGGTCACTAGAGGTCGACAACATCTTTACCCTCGGCACCTGGGATCGACAGATAGACGAGGATATTCGTCCAGTCTTGAACTCCATTATCAAGGATTCCCAAACAGCCCAGTCAACAAAATCCGGAGAGTACGAACCGCCCTCCCCGGAAGACATACAGGTCCAGCTGAATGCCCAAATGGATCGCATCAAGAGCATTAACACGGAAACTCAGATAAAGATTGAAGTTATGGTGCTTGAAACCATGCGTCTACAGGATGAAGACAGGCGTCATGCGGCCCTCAAGGGCGATTTGGTCGGTCTATTTGCCAGTCTTTTGGCCAAAACTCCCGCGACAGTCTCCGAAGATGAAGCTCGAAGGGCCTGGGCGTTCGCTATCAGCTGATTTCCGTAAAATAGTTTACGGAAAGTACCTGGTATAAGGTTGTTACTTACACGCTAGACGCCTCCTGTCGTTTATCATTAGGGACGGAGGTGCTTCATGTCCAACGATCTTCTCACAGGTGTCCAGTTCAAAGCCCGTTCCGGTGCTCAGGTCACCGTCGACAAGGCAGAGGGAATCGTTGAGTGCTTTGTAGCCGGTATAGGCAACAAGGACAGCGTTGGAGACATCGTCCTGCCTGGAGCTTTCACCGAAAGTCTTAAGCGTCGTAAACCACGAGTGGTTTGGGGACATAGCTGGAACGATCCCATCGGGAAGGTTCTGGAGATCTACGAAGTCCCCAACTCGGACTCTCGCCTCCCGGAGAAAATGAAGAGTGCCGGGATCGGCGGCCTGTTCGCAAAAGTCCAGTTCAACCTGGGTGCAGAAAAGGGACGAGAGGCATTTGCCAACGTCGCCTTCTTCGGCGAAGAGCAGGAATGGTCAATTGGCTACAAAACGCTTCAAGCCAATTTTGATCCGGTCAAGCAGGCCAACATGCTCAAAGAGGTCGAACTCTATGAAGTAAGTCCTGTTCTCCACGGTGCCAACCAACTCACCGGAACCATCTCTGTCAAGGACGGAGAATACGGCGCCTGCGGACTAAACGGATGTGACTGCGGCACCAAGACAATGGAGATGGAGCCAGAAGCAGCAGAAGAGGCCGTTGTATTCGAGAAGGGCTTCATGATGGGCCGTATGCCCATGCTGATGATTCCCCTGCCCACGCCCAATAAGCCAGATTCCGATCATCATGAGGCAGCCACTAGGGACATTTGGTCTCGCGGGGAAGCCGGTCCCATCGACATGGAGGCCCGCATCGCCCTCGCCAAGGAAATCCACGGGCGAACAAAGGTGCCGATCAAGATCGTTGAGGCCAGCGAAAACATGGTGGTGTTCCTCCGCAAGATGGTGGATCAAACCACCCGCATGTACCGGATGCCCTACCACAAGACAGATGATGGCAAGTACATGTTCGGAAAGCCTGCTCGCGTCAGGCCTCAAACGATCTACTCGCCAATCAGTACGCCAGGTCCCCCCAACCCCCTGGGTCACATTCACAGAAAACCAAATCCAAATCCAATCTTAGGAAAGGATCCGGATACGAAGGCTTTTGACCCTACGGTGGTGGAAAGCAATCTTCCGATTCTCGTTCCCTGTGGAGTCGAACAACTGTTCGAAGCCAAGGCATTCCTTGAGCCAGTTCTCGACTACTACGACGTAGAGGCCACCCCCACCGGGGAGGGATTGCTCCTTACTGGTGGCGGTCCTGATTTCCGAGACGCAGCCGAAATGGCCATCAAGGCCCTAGGAGGAAAACTGGGGCGAGGTGGTGGACTGGGAAAAGCGCGTAGGGCCGGGCGGGCCCTGCAGCTCTTCGACCCAGACGCTTGGGATGGCGACAACGATGGGCTAGTCCAAGAGGGCACCCCCTTCGAACGTCCTGCTATCCCTGGGATCAATACGAACCTTCCCGGCATGCGCCACACGCGAAGGAAGCCCAAGGGGTATGCCCCTGATACTCGTGGTGATCGCGACGAGGGGGGCATGCGCAGTATCCGCGACCGAATACGACGGCGTCGCGACCCTGATTCGACGCGCCCACTTACGCAGCGGGAAATTGATGACCACGAAGCTCGCTTTGGTCGTTTGCCTCCAGACGATGATGCCATTCCACCCCCGCCCCCTCCACCTCGAGCAAGACCAGAACGAAGGACTCCCCCGCCCCCTCCCCCTCCTGGGAGACGACCCCCTAGGGATTTGCCCCCAGATGATGACGATGATGCCATCCCACCGCCGCCGCCTCCGCCGCGAGCGAGACCAGAACGGAGGACTCCTCCTCCGCCGCCACCAGGGCGAGAGCGACCTCCGAGGCGTTTGCCTCCCGATGATGATGGCGATCGAGGACCGACGCGACGTGATGAACACACTCCGTCCACGTTGGAACAAATTCTGGCAGGAACTCAGCGCAAACTGAGCAGGTTGAGGGCTGGACGGAATCGGGAAGAGCCGGATAGGGATCGTCCCACGGAACGGTTGGATCCACGACAGCACCCGGAGATCGAACGCCCAAGATCAGCCGGGGAGAGGGGCCTGGGAAACCAGACGAATAGGGCCAATCCTGAGTTCGATAGGAATAATTTCAATACCCACCAGGACTGGTCAGATGCCGTGCGCGACGAAATCCTCCGGCAAGACCGTCTTACCAACACGGGCGATGGTCACCGGATAGAAGGAGGGAGGCCACCACTTCCACCTCGTGACGGGGGACCACGAAAGACGGGTGAGAGGTCAAGGGGTCGTCTTGTCAATCCCAGGGCGATGCCCGGCGGCGGAGAACGTTATGTCCGACATGGAGACCTCGACGACGACGGCAGCCTTCCTGTAGAGATTCCTGGCGAATGGGTGGACGCTGCCCGTGGTCCCGACAGGCTGGACCCGAATAAGGGTGAATGGAGATTGTTTCGCGAGGGACACACGGTGCATGACCCGCGCAGCCGGGGTGGTGGCACCAGCTTCATGCCAAGGGGTGAGATCCGCTTCTCTGATACAGAGTGGGAGGACTATCGCCACGCACTGGGACCCGACAACCTCCCATTGATGGATTCCCACCTCAGGGAAGTGCGACAGGACATCGAGACAAATAAGGCAAAGATCCGGGCCGTCGAAGCGGAGCGGGTCCAACTAGATGCAGATGCCAGGCATTTTGTGGGTGTGGGACAACGGGATGGCATACCGAAGCATCGACATTCCAACGATAACGGGCAACCAACAAACTCTTCCCTGCAACGTGCTGCAGCACTCGAATTCGAGACGGCAGGTCAGGGCATGTCACCGAATGTGTCGAACATAGACCGTCGACGACAAGACATTGTCAGACGAGAGCAGAGGTGGCTTGACCGTGAGGTTGAATTTAACGACAGCAGGCTTCAGGATCTTGCGAGAGATGTCATCAAAGACGAGAAACTGCTAGAGGTACTCGAGGCACATGAAGAGTATGTAGACAAAGTAGATATGCCGGAACCGGGAACGTGGGTCCCTAGTCGGGTGGGTGAGCCCCTTTTGACTCACCGTGGCCAGGACCTCGACGACGACGACATGATCGATCCGACAAGAATTCCCCTCCAAATGGGGGAGGGCATGCGCTCTCGTAGCTTTTACCGGCCCGGTGATCCCGACGACCCCGGTCCCACGGCGGCAGAAGAAGACGCCGCTAGTGCTCTACTGGATCGGGTTGACGACACGCCTATGAGCGAGTTGTACGACATGGACGGTATGAGCTCCCGAACACAAATGATGCTCGAAGAACTGATCGCAGAACAGGGTTGGGACGTTGAAGAGGGCGGTGCCGATTGGGATAAGACGCTTGGCGAACTACTCGAGGACGCCGGTCGTGGGGAAATAGGGGACACCCGCTCCAAGTTCTTCGCTGGCGTAGAAGATGACTTCTGGGACGATCCATCAAAGTTCATGGATGTTCGCGGAGGACCTGACCCATACGACGTATGGAGAGACGAACAGATGGATCGCGGCTTTGGGCCGGAAACCGGATTCCGCTCTCAGCGTCGCCCATATGCAGGAACAATTCCAGACCGGTCAGGCGAATCTGCACAAGATCGAATGAATCGCCGAGAACGAGGCGAGTTTGACCAAATAACCCGTGTGGGGGAACCCCACATGACCCCACACCATGAGCCGGATGGGTCGGAGTGGGAATTTCGTGCAACTGACCCCGCTAAGCCCAAGAAGGGCGGGCGCTGGGTTGAAATGACTGACCCCAGTCGGCGACGAGAAGTGGCTGATCGTGCAAGAACTAGGCGTCTGGCGGAAGGCGAGGCCGGTGCTTTCGGAGGCGATCGTCCAGGTCGTTCAGGCATGCGCTCCCAGCGCTATGACATCAGCCCGGGTGACGATGGCAAGTGGCGAGTAATGGATACGGCGAACCGCAATGCGACCCGCCCAGAGGTTTACGAAACTAGGGAAGAAGCTCTACAGGCGGCAATCAACCTGGATAGGCCTCGCGGACGAGGCATGCGTTCATTCACTTCTGAATATCCAGAAGGTCACGAGAAGGCAAAAGTCACATCCCACGCCATCTTCAGGAAGCCTGAAGCGGATTATGGAACTAACCCGGATGGGACACCAGTTCCACGCAATCCGAATAAGCGCGAAGACGAATTCACTGTCGAACACCTTGGTGGAGACTTCGAGGGATTGAGCCGGGTTACCCACCACACCCAGAATCGCGGCGATCTTCCGGACTCCGCACAGGCCAGTGGCCAGGGTCAGGGGGCATGGGAAATGTCGGTGGCCTCAGAACGACTTGTCCCAACAGACAGCGTCATCTTTGACCAGGACAGGGGCATATTGTCGTATGGCGGTGCAGGTAGGGACGCCTCTACTTGGGATGTCTATGGCAAACGGCAGGACAACAGGCCGTTTAAACACCAAATCGGTGCGGTAATGACCGAAGGTGACGGCGGCGCTGAAGAGCGCAGTCGAAACTTCAATCGAGGGCTGGCTCGGAATACCGAGCAGCGTTACAAGGAAACAGGACAATCCCTGCCCAAGGGGTGGGTGCCCAGCGGCATGCGCAGCATGCGGTCTGAACAGCGTCGGGACCGCATCGATGACATCAATCCGAAGCTGGAGGCACTCAATCAGGAATTGATGGCCACCATGTCTCGACCTGATGCCGATGCATCTCGAATTGACGAAATGTTGAGCATTGAGGGGCGACTTCGGTCAGAACGTCACCAGCTTCGTCAGGCCCAGCAGCTCCACAGCCTCGAAAGTGGCAAGCGCAGCCGAGTCAGGGCCAAGAAGCCCCTTGAGATGAACCTAACGGAAGATGAGATTGGATCACTTCGCTCTGATCTCAGGTTGATGATTACTGCCACCAAGGACAAAGACGTTAAGGGTGCCCTTGCCAACTACGACTCGTTGCTGGCCAACGCCAAGAATGGGAAGGTCAAGGTTCCGGTCAAGAACTACGACGACATCATTAAGAACTGGGAGAAGGTTTCGCCAGGCGACGTTAAGAACCGGAAGATCCACCCCAAGACGGGTCGGGACATTCTCGAGTTTGCGGCGTTGGACAAGGACAGCAAGTTCAATTCCCCCGGCTCCAAGAAAGGCAAAACAAACGCCTACAGCGGATTCCGTACCTCTCGCATCAATAACGGCGCACCTCCGGAAATCACACCTCGGATGCAGAGGGACATGTTGGACCGAATGAGTCCAAATCGAGATCCGGGAGGGATCGACCCTCGCAAAGTCCGCCAAATGCGGTCAGATGGAACTTTCGAAGACGTAACACCTGACCCGGATTTCAATTTCGATCCAGGCGGCGGTCACAACTCGATGATTCACGCAATGGCGGAAGACCGCAATGGTTCGCCGAAGCAATGGGCGATGCTCGAATCCCACAATGCGGGAATGCGCAGCAGCGATACACCAGTCAAGCCGTCAAACATTGACACGGGCAAAAAGGCTCGTCCCGGTCGCCCCATGGGACACGAACCGGAGCAAGCCCGCTTCAAGGGCAAGAAGTTCGCAGAGATGAAGCCAGACGGCTGGGATGAGATGAGCACCCAGGACAAATGGGATCTCCTACATAGTGAATTGCTGCCTAGCCGTAGCGGCATGCGTGAGGTCGACCACAGCAGAATCTCCAGAGAGGTTGGCAAGAAGCTGGACATGGAGGAGCGTCGAGACGCACGCAAGCGGGGAGAATTCCCCTCCCTTGCGGAACGTCGAGCACGCAGGGGAATCAACCCGCCTCCTCGCATCGAAAAGAGGCGAGAGCCCGACCGTGATCCGTCAGCCCGCAAATCCCCTCAAGAGGCGTTGAAGGATCGAAAGAAGAATCTCAACAGACTCGACAAGGTGATCGGTAGACAGTACAACGACTCCAGTGATGCTCAAATCGAGGGAGACGTAGGTCCGGAGCACGCCGACTTCTGGGCCGAGATGGCCGATGTCGTTACCTCCGAAGAGGATTTAACTTTCTCCCAACTCGAGGCGATGGAGGGACTCCTCGATGGCTATATCACCGGGGGAAATCAGGCAGATGAAATGAATGCCTCCGAAACAGCCGCCCATCGAACCGCCATGGCGCTACAGACTGAAGTTGAGGAGATGCTGGAGGTCTATCGCGGCGACCCACACATAACCCAAGGCTCTACAAAGAGGGGTGGCATCGGCGGCGCAGACCCAGATATCGATCCGTCCGAACGCGGAGATGCTCAAAGCATTTTCGAGGGTGGCGGCATGCGCTCCATTAGGCGAAACCAGGATGCGTTCAAGACGAATGCCGTTCAGGAATACGTCAGCGCACGACGACGACAAGGCGGCATGCGTTCGGTTGACGATCCCTCCAAAGCTGAACGGATTGACGATCTCAGAAATCTGTGGCGCAACGCACGATCCGGTGGCGACGAAAAAGAAATGCGTCGCCTGGAAGCAGAAATGGAAGATTTGGGAGTGGCTCCCAGCAGGGGGACTATCCGACCCGCTTCCACAGGATCGAGCAGGAGAACTGGCGGAAATTGGAAAACGCGTGGTGAGTCCAGTGGAATGCGTTCCGAGCAGGCTGGCAGGACTCAGATCAACCATGAAGCCACATTTTTCAAGCGCGTTGAGGGTTCCCTGGATAAGGAAATCCGCGAAGCAAAGAAACGTGATGATAATAAAACCGCGATTGCCTTAACACTGTTACAAAAAGTTATGAGGCGTCAAGAGTCGGGTAAAACTGGAGACAAACGTACCAACGCTGGGACTGTCACCGTCAACCAGGAAGAAGTCGATCAGATTATGGATGGCCTAATGTCCGTTCTCGACCGACAGGTTGACACTGGTGGATCCAGAACCGAAATGTTTGCTGAGCTTCTCGAAATGTTTGCAGCTTCAGCCATGGCGACGTTTATCAGCAAAACGACCGAAGAAATTATGTCGCGCACGCCGAAACGAAGAAGCTCTCGTAGTTAATCCTAATCCCCATAGGGAGTAAGCAGTAAGATACAATGTCTAATAGTGGCCTTCGAGGCAAACCGATGAAGTACCAATGCATGCTGAGCGGTGAAAAGACCGCGAAGCCGTGTGTTGGCTGCATCAACCCTGAGGGGTGTTTGTCCAGGGCCATGCAGTACAAGGAGCCTGAAGTGGCCGAGGATAACGAAAACTTGGTAAAGGTTGATAGCTCTGGAGGGGCTATTACATGTGCCAAGGACTACAGTACAGGTGATTGCGGGTATACTGCAGGTAGTAAGGTATGCGGGAAATGCGGCGCATTAGCAGTCGAGCTGAAAGAGAGTCCAATGGAAGACACCATCGTCACGGATGAAACCTTGGACGACGAAGACGAGGTTCTTATCAAGGCCCTCGAAGAGAAAGCCAACATGCTAGACGAGGTCTCCGATGCTGAGGCCGAGAAGCGCCGTATGGAAAAAGACACCCGCGATGTTTCTGATGTTGAACTAGAGGATGACGACGACGAGCCGGATCACGACGAGCACGATACGTCCGAAGCCAAGACGGCCGAAGAGGACGAGTACGAATACTGGGACGAGGAAACCAAGTCCTGGAATCGTCCGGGGACTGCTGTCGATAACGAAATTCCTGGCGACCAGCCCCCCGGTGGCAACGCCACTGGTGAGCGCGACCTTTCTGGAGGCAGTTCAGGTAACGCCGTCGAGACTGAGTCCGGCCCGAAGCGTCGCCGCAAGAAAAAGATTCAGCAGGACGAAGAAGAGGCTTACGAAAAGGACGCACAGACCGAAGATGACGAGTGGGTTGGCCTGGACGAGGCCGAGGAAAAGGCTGGCGTAATGATGCGCGAAAGCCGCCTTCCCGTCGATGAAGAGGAAGAAGAGGAAGAGGAAGATGTCGAAGAGGAAGAGGCTCCTGCTGCTGCTGCTCCTCCTGGTCCTCCTCCTGCTCCCGCTCCTGCTGCCGCTGCTCCAGCCGCTCCAGTAGAGGAAGCACCTCCCGCTCCCGAAGGAGAAGGGCCCCCTCCCGGACCCCCTCCGGCTCCAGCTGCTCCCGCTGCTGAAGAAGAAGCACCTCCCCCGCCCCCGCCGCCTCCAGCTCCAATGGACGAGGAGGAGGAAGAGGAAGAGGATGAAGAGGAGATGGTCCAGGCTTCCCTGAAAAAGGATGCCGGTGCATACCTCTGTGCCATCGACCGCAAGGTCTATCCCGGAAACACAAGCGTTTGCGAAGATTGTCCTGGTGGATGCACCTCCGAGAAGGGCATGCCCAGCCTCCTAGAGGTTGAGACAAACCTTGAGCTTCAGTTCAAAGGTGCCGAATACGCAACCGTTATTGATTCGGTTTATTCAGATACCGCCGACCTGTTCATTTGTGACGTGGATGTTGATGGCGAAAAGGTCATCGAGGTCTTCGTAGAGGGACAAACCGGTGAGGTTCTCGGATACAGCCGACTTGACGATTCCGTCTTCGAACAAAAGGACGCCTTCGAGAATGTCGACCTCGTCGATTTCAGTGAGGCTGCCGATATTGCAACCAAGACGATTGACGGCGTCGTCAGCGCAGTGGAGCCCGACGTGTTTGAGGGCTACGACTGCTATGCCGTCGAGATCAACGGCGTTGACAGTAAGTCATACGACGTATTCGTAGCGCTCGACGGAGAGGTTCTGGGTTACGACACCTACGAGCCCGACGAGTCCGAGGCCATCGAGGCTGAAGCTGCGGAAATTGCCCTAAAGCGAGCCTTCACGGATAATCAACGAGAAGAGCTGGCCAAGGAGGGCAAAGCCATGAAGGATGGCTCCTATCCGATCGATTCGGAACAGGACCTTCGCAATGCAGTTCAGGCTTATGGACGGGCATCGAATAAGCCCGCGACTAAGGCACATATTATGAAACGCGCTCGTGCCATGGGTCTAGATGAGGTCATTCCTGCAAACTGGGTTTCCGGTGACAGCGAGAAGGCCATCATGAGCGTGGATGACGCAGATTTCATGGCTTCTCTGATCGAATTTGAGCTTTTGTCTGAGGAAAACGGCGCTAGCGGTTCCCTCTGAGGGCTCTCTTAAAAGTGGGTCCATATGACCGGGTTCTCTCCGAAAAAGCGAACGTATCTTTCGGCGAGAGTTAAGCGCAATGGCCGCGATCTTGCAGCCGAAGGCATCAAGTTCGCCGAGCGTCGCGCATTACTCTCCGCAGCGCCGACCCTTGATGCTGAATACGCCGTAAAAGCGCTGGGTGCTGCCCTGGGCGGCGACAGCAACGGCAACGGCAAGGGCAAGGGCAAGGATTCTCGAAAGCGGACTGCCGGTGGCGGCGTCGAGGAAATCGAAAAAGAAGTTCGGTTCGACCCAAACAGTACGCGCCAGCCCGGCCAGGTATTCAAGCTTCATGTCACATCACAAGATCTTGAGAACCCTGAAACAAACTGGGGTTGGATGGACCCATCCAAGAAACTGCCCCCCGAAGAGGCCAAGCAGGCCATGGCGGAAGCACTGGAGTGGAAGCGTAAGCAACCCAAGGTTCGTGTACGCCAATACGACCAGAATCCTCGTACCGGCCAGCCGATTCTCGAATCCGAGAGTGATATCGAGGTTAAAAGCCTCGGAGCATCGATCGGGGAGATACTTCCCGACGGGTCGAATCTGGGTGGCAGGGCAGCCAGCGGTGTCGGCCTCATTGTCGATGCCCTAGGGAAGTTCCGCTGTCCTCCGGGCACGCCAGCAGCAAACCAGTTCACCGACGCCATGGGGTCCAACTGCTTTAGCCCTACGGCGGTAATGAGACAAACCACTCACGGCCTTGCCGCCTGGTTCAATCGACGCCTCCAACGGGGTGTCCAGATCGGTCTAGAGGATCGTGGTATCGATTACAGCGACGCTGGAATTGCACGACTCCAGGCTCAAACTGAGGCTGCGCAAAACATTGGAGATGCCGTCTCCATAGCGGCAGCCGCTGTCGAACGCACGGACGCCATTCAACGCGTGATGGACAGGTTCGGGGTTACATCTGGTTCTGAGATGAACGAGGACATGTGGGAAACCCTCGATGCCCTAGCAGCCGATGCTGACTTCGATTTCGAATGGAAGGGGCTGTTCACTGATATGTACGGAGAACAGCTGTGGGATGACGATCTTTCTGTTAGGGACAACCTTGAAAAACGAAAATTACGGCTAACGGAAGATTTCATTACATATAGCAGCGGCGACAAAGAGGGTCGACAGGCGTTCCGTGAGGCCCTGGATCAAGGGGATCCGGCCGTTACCGAGATGATGGATACTTTCCTAACTCGACATGATGCAGCAACGCGTGGTCAGATCGGTAGCTATTTGCAGCACGTTGACGAAGACCCGGAGGCAGCAAAGTTCATCAAGGGAATCGAATTTCGACAGTACGTCAAAAAAAACGAACCTCAGGGCTACATGCAGTACTGGACCACCAGGGGAGAGTGTGTTCCCATGTGGGGCGAAGGGGACAAGCGTGGATTCGGAACAGTCATCCGATTTAATCCGACTGCGCAGGCTTTGGAGCCATACATGGAAGGGCTCACTCATGGTGACGTAGCCAAGCGTGGAGGAAAGCTGACACTCATCGACACCGTGGGCGACGCTACGGAATCCGCGAAGTGGCAGGCGATTAACGACTTTATGAAGGACCAGGCAAATCTCGAACGCTTCATGGACACGGAAGCAATCGATTTGTCGGCGGCGATTGCCGGAGGAGTCGAGGGGGCAGCCGCACATGTGGGCCACCACGAAATTATTCATTCCAAGCAGTACGCCCAAATGCAGAACATGATTGTCGACGCCTACAGCGCGGACCGTGGATTCAGGATCGTCGCTGATGGGCAAATAGGAATCCTCAAGCACCCACCGGAAGAGTGGACCAACTCAGAGTGGGAGGCTGCCATTAACACCGTCTTCTCTGACGTTCTCCGCGAACACGGGGGTTCTCAAGTCGACTTCCCACCACTCGGAGTCGAGCAGTTTGAAGGCTCCATGATGCATCTCCTCGCCGGGAGCTATTACCAGAAACACGTTCGGGATTATCTCGCAACAAGTGGCGGGGAGCTTCTGGACGAAAGAGAACTAGGCGACAAATTCGAACTCAACTTGATGCTCATGGAAGGAATGGCCGAGTTGGGAGCCCTCGAGAAGATGGGCATCGTAAAGGGTGACAAAACTCGAGAAGTACTCGACTGGATGGACGATCCAAAACCACAAGCCATCGGCAGTCACGACAGTCTGGATGTCTTCTTCCGTCCCTTACCCCTAGACGAACAGACAGATCTCGGAGAACCCCCATGGGCTCCCGGAGATACGGGCATGGAAGTAACACCCAGCGGGCTGGTGCTTCCACGAAATCCCAAGTCTCCAGCGGGTAGGCGAGAAAGAGCCAAACCTCACGTTGAGCCCGAGGTCGAGGCGCCGATCTCTGATTGGTGGACTGACGCCGACGATGTAGCCGACATGACAGATGCCGAGTTTGACGCATGGAAGATAGCCGAAGGAATGCGCTCTCAGGGAAGAATCCTTCAGGGGCGAGACTGGGACGCAGAGCCGGATGTTGATGTCGTTGACGAAACGCCAGTGGATACCCGTGTCGTGGGTACTGGGTTTGGAGAACGAATGCCAACCAGAGAAGAGCTCCGGAGTATGCCTGGTCCAGAGTTCAAGGAGTGGTTGACCGACGAGCGCGCAAAGATTGGCATCACTGATCCGACAAACCCTGCATACCCACATCCAGCGTTGACGAATCGTCATCACTTTCGAGACACCGAATTGGTTTCTACGGACTTCTTTGACGACCTTCCTGGCAAGGAAACTGGCTTGGCCGGAGTTGTTCCCGAAACCCGACGTGCTGCGCTTGACGAGATCAAAGCAGATATCGGTCGAGAGGGAATAAAGGACGCCGTCAATATTCACTACAACCCGGAAACCGGAGATGTGAACCTTGGTGATGGTGACATGCGTGTCGCCGCTGCCAAGGAACTAGGGATAAAGGACATTCCTACCAGAGTTACTCACTCGTCAATAGACCGCTCCGACGCTGCCGACAGGAAGATCGTGGCCACAAGGGGAGCTTCTGGAAGAACCGGCAAACCCTCAGATATAGGTATTCGAACAACCAAGACTGGAGCGGAGACCGAAAAACTGCGTCTCACGCAGATGATGTACGGAGGCAGTTCCCAGCATGGCGATTCCTCCGGCATGCGTTCCGCCAGCTTTGCCACCTCAGCTAGTGCTGCTGGATTTGGGCTTAGCGACAACCGTGATTGGGGCCCTGGACAATTGGATCCCAAGAAGCGAAGCAAGCTTCCCCGAAAGGACAGGAAGCGCTACAAGGGCCTCGAAGGAAACCATGGGGTCGCCCAACAGCGGCTGGATGATGCCCTCCAGGACTACCGGGATGTCGGCGACATGCCCTGGGGTGAAGGCCCTGGTCTTGATGGGGGCCGTGCCGGAATGAATAATCCAAACTCAGGATGGTGGGACAACGCTGACAACGTCGCCAAGATGGCCGCCCTTGACGAGGCCCAAGAGGAGATCAATGAAGCCCAAGCAGGGCTTGACTCGATCAAGGACGAGATGCACGGCATCGACAACTCCACGTTCAGGTTTGATTGGGCCTACCAACAGCGGAAAAAGGAAGGGCTTAGTGGAGGGGACGAAACAGCAAGCGGCATGCGTTCTCAACGAGAGCCTCAGTTGGTTCTACCTCACGCGGAAGTCGGTGTCGAGTCAATGACTCCAGCGCAGCGCCGCCAACAGCTTGACGCCATGGACGTTGAGATCCCCGGCGCTAGAGCCAAGGCCCAACAATCGAGAGACAACGCCAAACGGTATAGCGATGCCCTGACTTATTTCAGGACCAATGGTGCTGATGGGAAGCCTCGAAACCGCCATAAGCCCAGCCTTATAGGGGATGACGAGGGACGCCCTAGTCCTCCCAGTCCGTCGTCATCACACACGGTGCTGGCGGCTTTCAAGCGTCGAGAAGAGGCGTGGCTTGCTGAGAAAATTCAAGAATTTGAGAACAGTGTGCAGCGCTGGGACACAATGGATCACCAGTGGAGCCTGCAGCAGCAGGCCCTACGGGAATACGACGCCCGTGGCGAAGTGGCTGCAGTAAGCGGTATGCGCTCTCAGATGGTTGAGGGACTCAGCACTCCCCTTAAAGATCGACCCGAAGGAGCTGGTCTGGAACCTCGAGACCCAGAAGATATTGGTTACATGCAAGAAGTCATGAACATGCCCGATGTCGACTGGGATGACAAACTCACCGAACTGGAACGTACTCATAATGCGGATCCCGGATTCCTCAACAACGAAGAGTACGCGGAGATGACAAATCTCCGGAATCGACAGGTAACCGAGCATCGTGCCTATGAGGATGAACAAGGTCTTTGGGATGCTCCCGGCGACATGTCTGACGACGTATTGGAAAAGAGAATCGACGATCTCAAGTTTTACCGAGGCGAGGACAGCGAGGTCAGGGATGAATACGCCGATCGCACTTATCCACAAATAACCCCAGAGGAAGCAGAGCAACTCATAGCTCTGGAAGCCGAATCTGAGCGTCGCGATCAGGAATGGCTGGCTGAAGAAGCTGCTGAAGCGGCCGAGGAACTCGAGGGACGAGCAGAAGAAGCCTCTCTAGCGATGGAAACTGTCGGCGACATGGACGAGGACGAGCTGGGATCGGCAATTGAAGATCTAGAAGAAGCAAAGCGGCGTGGCGACAAGCTGCTGCCAGAAGAAAAGGCCTTCCTGCAGGAGATGCAAGATCAACAGGTGGGCCTAGAGAACGCTCGAATGGAGCGCGACGATGCGCGGATTGACGCTCAACGCGATCCAATCGGAATGAAAGAAGTCGATATCGAAAAGGAAGTCGACGACATCTGGTCCAAGAAGGTGGACAGAACCGCCGATGGTATCGACGAAAACAGGCTGGAGGTGTTGGAGGAGTACCAACGTCGCACCCAATGGGATATGGATCCCGGCGACATGGCCGATACGGAACTTCTGGAAGAGATAGCGGACCTCAATTCCAGGGGAACAAATCTTGATCCCGTTGACCGTGATCGACTGTCGAAGCTTGAACACGAAAGCACCAAATACAAGCGAAAGATGAATCGACGGACGAGTGGCAGGCCAGAGACACGAGAAGAAATGGAAGCCCGAATGCAGTTTGGCGGCAACTCGCTAGACGCACGCATGGCACGGGAAGATGCTCTTCGCCGTTCCCGTGGCGAGCTTTCCGTGGACGAGAGCTACCGCGCCATGGTCCGTTCTTTGGATCAGTACACGGGAATGCGTTCCTCAAAGGTGTATCCAACACGAACCAAAGTGGGCCCACAATTAGAAGACCCCGCCAAGGGAACGGACTGGACCTTGACTCACAGGCTGTCTCCCACTGGCAAAAAGTTCAACCCGGACAAGGGTGGCCATTATGTACAGACTGCAACCTCAGGAGACAATCTCTATTTCAAGCCCTTCGACAAGCAGACGAAGAAGGAAATCGAACAACTCGTAAGAAGGAAGCAGTGGCTTCGTACAGGCAGGGGAGACAATGGCCCCATAGATAAGGAGCTCCATGACATCAAGGAGCGCCTTGATGAAATTGGTAGTGACAAACTGATACGGAGAGAACTCACCCCAGGAGGCATGCGTTCCAGACGGGCAGCCGACCACAAGCGGAGAGTCACAAAGGCCAAGAAGAATTTCAAGAAGGGCTACAAAGCTTTTGGTGGGGATAAAGCCATGGATGACCTTCTAGAGGGTGTTGGCGAAGCTTTCTCCGAGGGCTTTGCAGGCGACCCGAACGATCCGGTCGATGAGATAATCGACGATCTGCTGAAGGGCATCGGGCGAGTAATTGGGCCGAAGAAAAAGGGCCGCAAGAAGGGTCGTAAGAAGGGCCGTTCTGGTGGTATGCGTTCACAATCAACACGAGATTGGGATCGAGAAATAACCCAGCGTCGCAAGTGGGAAGCAGCCCAGAAAACTAGCGACGTTTTCCATGACCGAACCGGACAGATGCGTGGAAGGGCCCGGGAGGCGCGGATTAAGGAAATCGAAAAACTTCAGTCGGGATTGGACGGCAAGATTCGTTCAACTCTTGTGGATCTGGAAAAGGCACGCGGCGACGGCAACCAGGCCGACATTAAGAAACACACCGACAAGCTTGACGGCATCAACAGCGTTCTCGCACCGCTTAGGCAAGAAAGGCGGACCCTCCGCAAGGAGAGGGACTCCCGCACCAGGGGTAGGGGAATGCGCTCCGTTAAGACAACTCGCACAAGTGAGAACCCCGCCATCAGGAAGTCAATGCGACAACGCAATGTCGACGTAGGACAGAACACCGGAAACGCTTTCAGTGCGCCTGATGGTTGGGCAGCACCCGAGGATCTACCGGTTGCCATGTCGAGGAATCTTCCCCCCGTACAAAGTCGGGCAGCGGCCCAACAGGACCATAGGGCAAAGTTGGATAGTGCCCTTAGCGACCTGAGAGTCGCAGCAAACGTGAACAGCATCGCTGGTCCAGGCAATTCCGAATTATTCGCAGACCCAGTGGTGCAGAAGTTTATGGCCACTCGAAGCGATGAGGAAGTTATGGGCACCATCGAGAAGGCTGCCGTTGTATGGCATCGTGGCTTCGACCGTAGGGCAAGGGTTTCCGTTGATGACGACGAGCTGAGCGATCTATTTTCAAGTGGAAGTCACATGCGGGCCCACACACCAGGGGATGCGGCTTCCGACATGCGGGCCGCCTACGACCTTAGGAATGGAATTGCCCTGAATGCCGGATCGGAAGCACGTCCAGTAAATGGCCACCTGTATCACGCGACACATGACGATGTAGTTGATGACCACCTCCAGAATCTCACAGGGCCAAACGTTGAACGAAGCGCAGACCACTGGGATCCCGAAGGTAGGGCTCCATGGGGTGACCCAAAATCGCTAGGCGGAGACATCGAATTGGTTCTACGTCCGGAAGCGTCTGACCGAACCCACTATGGATTTGGAGACGGAATGAGCCGAGGAGCCATTCCTGTCCCCATGAATTCCAACGATCCAGCAGAGATCCTTGCCGCTCAAACTCCGTCCAGAGTCAACGGGGAAGAGACAGGCGTATTCAACCAAACCACTCGAATGCATAGCCTCCTGAGGGCGGGAATCACTGGTGATTACAAAGGCTTCGAGAATGACGATCTCCGCCAGTTGTATGGGGAAACTTCCAACTTCACGGAACCCTCGGAAGAAGCCCTTCGAGGAATAGAACACCATGGGGCTCAGATCATGGGTGGAGTAGAGACGGACGACATTGAGTTCATCCGGTACCCAATAAGCAAGACGAACTGGAACACTCGTCATCTCAGCAACGACGATCTTGGCTTGGATAAATCCGCAACAACAAAGCTCGTGGATGCCGGATTCACCGAGGAGGAGGTTGACTTCTTCTATCGAGCCATTCGAAATGGTGAAGTCAACGGTCTCCGTAACGTTGGATGGCTCCGACAGGCACTTGCGGCAGAGGAGACCAAAGCAAGGTTTGACAGGATGGGAGTGGATGTGAAGTTCACGAACCCAGACGGTGTCGATGTCCTGGATACCGACACGTTCCTCAGTGGAGTCAGCAAGTTGGGCATCGAAGGTATTACCTCCACCGACGTACTCAAGAAGCGAATACCGCTTGAAATAGTTGCTCGGGCTGATGAACTGCTTGTAGATCTTCGGCGTCAAATGCGCCCACGTCGTAATGATTCGGCAGGGGTGCTGGTCTGATGAAAGCCGTTCATGTTGCCAACGCCGGAGAAGACAAGCTCTTCTTCCTATTGGAGACTGATGAAAGTTCCCAGGGGGCCTCTGGGGCAATTGTTACTCGTGAGAAGCCCGTGACCTATGTCGACTTCTTCTCCTATGTGTCCAGAAAGCGATCTATAAATCGAATCACAAATACCCAGTTCCACGATTTCTTTTGGACGGGTCACGCCGGAGAACTGTCTGAACGCTGGCAAATTCACTTCATCGAGCGACTTGGTCAACCCGATCAGTTGCCGTTGGCCGGAATAGAGGTGTTAACGCAATTCGATTCCGTCAGACCCAAGAATCGCAAAGAACAGTTGGATGCTAAATCCAACCGAGCAGTCGAAATCAAAAGTTTCCTCAACACTGGAATGAATGAAAAGGCGTTCTCCACCCGAGGGGCCAGAACACTCGGACATGCAGCTGGAAATGTAGCGACGGGCGCCGTTCGGGGATTTCGACGTGGCGTGCGATTCGATCCCGATGCGGAAGACGCGGATGGTGACGGCTTCGTCCAAGAAGGTTCTCAGCATGCGAGGCGAGTTTCGGGAGCTGTGAGGCGGGCTGCCACCTCAAGAACAGGTCAGCGTGGAGAAGCAAAGATTCCAGAAGGCATGAGGTCATTCATGCCTCCCCGACCCATGATGCGAACTGGGGCAACTGAGGCAGAAGTAAATCAGTGGCAAGAATTGAAGAGGGCAGCGGATGCCCATATCGGAGGAAACGATCCAGCGACCATCCTCGCCGGTTGGGATGCGTTGGAGGACTCACTGGCGGAACTCAACGGTGAGATTCTGCGCGGCCCTGGGGGTAACCCGGAACCAATAAAGAAAGTAAGAGACGCCAGGCGCATTGCGGAACACGTCCATCCACGTTTCTCTAGCGGTGAAAGCCGGTATGACTTACTCGAAATGGATCCGGAGACGGAACTAACGGACTACGAAAAAGCCCAGTTGGTGGGAGTGCTCTCTGCGCTTCGAGGAAACTCCCTTCTCCAAAACCACACTCTCAACATTGTTGATCGTGGTAAGGAAAAATTAGCTAACGGAGCCCCTAACCCCGACTACATGGGTGGCCGCACGGCGGGATACCAAAAGGTCCAGACCGGCACCAGATGGCTTGTCGATCAGGATGCACTCCAGGATCTACATGACCGGATTGACCAGGCAAGACAAGCCGGGACATTAAATCCGGGCAACGTGTTTGCGGACAGTGAATTTGCCGGAGTGGTCGGAGACGACCTACGGCAACTGAGGCAACGAAACTTTGTGGCCCAACTGGGTGAATTGTTTAAACTGAACCCGACAGACAGGCCCGGGCAGGGGGGCAACACGGTAAGGGGTCCACGACCTACCCGAATTGAAATTGGGTATAGGGCCGCAGAAGAAGATGAGCTGTCGCAGGTTGTAGACCAGCTTCTTTTCAATCCGCGAACCGGCGAGGCGGTTATCGGGGAAATCCAAGCGCACGCTGTGGCCAAAAGGATGTACAGCACTGCGGATGCTGCTGCCTTCACCTTGTTGCATCATTCGGATTCTCTTCCCGATGAAGAAGCCCGGGCATTGAGACAGAAGGCCATCGCAATAAGGGCTGGAAATGTCATGATCCATGAGGTTATGGGTCACGCAATCCACACTTCCGTTGCCCACAACTGGGGGTTGCAAGGTACGGGAGAAACGGATCTCTCAGTTGGTGGACCTGCCTTCGAAAAAATGTGGTCAAGCACCATGGAAAAGATTGTCGAGCGAATTGCCGACATGGAGGGTGTTGAAAAGCTTCTCGTGTACGAGAAGTTGCGCGTAGCGATGGATGATGATGACTACGGTCTGAGCAAACTCATACAGGGCCGCTTCGGCCTGTCTATTTCCCATGCAGAGGTTACGGACCTAAGTACCGGACAAACTACCCGTGAAGAACTTCCCTTTGGTCAGGGTGGATTACATGGAATTCTCGCGTCTGCCAATATCGACAACACGGTAGGAACGGAAGCGCAGCGAAACAGGATCCGAGATTGGATGAAACAACCGGTAATGGATCCTGATGGAAATCCATATGTTGCGACCGAAGGGCTTGCGAGATATTTCAGCGGCGATGATGCCCATAATGGCCTGCAGGTTGCTGCTTTACACGAGTGGGGCATTGACCTAACTATTGCAGAGG
>Ga0310345_10000772_pt1 | contig 41683 bp, 37 predicted proteins | sample HC15DNA20500_MG_FD_204667 | JGI IMG/M metagenome (GOLD analysis project Ga0310345, IMG submission 204667) | Marine microbial communities from station ALOHA, North Pacific Subtropical Gyre - HC15-DNA-20-500_MG | ecosystem: Environmental > Aquatic > Marine > Oceanic | place: Pacific Ocean: North... | reverse complement strand
GCTCCCCGCCGACCGGGCGGAGGGCGTGGCCGAGGCGCTGCTGGAGCAGCCAGGCGTCGCGCCCGCGGGGCTCGGCGCCCGGGACTCGCTCCGGCTGGAAGCGGGCCTCTGCCTCTACGGCTCCGACATCGACGAGAGCACCAGCCCGGTCGAGGCCGGCCTGCCGTGGGCCATTCAGAAAATCCGTCGCCGCGGGGGGGCGCGAGAGGGCGGCTTCCCCGGGGCCGGGCGGATCCTCGAAGAGCTGGAGACCGGCCCCGCCCGCCTGCGCGTCGGCCTGCTGCCCGAGGGGCGCGCCCCGATGCGCGCGCCGACGCCGGTCTTCGCCGCCGAGGATGCGGCCGAGCCGATCGGGACGGTGGTCTCCGGCGCCTTCGGCCCCACCCTGGGCGGACCGATGGCGATGGCCTACGTGCCCGTCGAACATGCCGCGCCCGGAACCCGCCTCTTTGGCGAGGTCCGGGGCAAGCGCCTGCCCGCGCAGGTCGCCTCCCTTCCCTTCGTCCCCCATCAGTACAAGCGCTGAGGCCCGCGAATGACCAAGTACACCGAAGAGCACGAGTGGCTCGACCTCGACGGCGACATCGTCACCGTCGGCATCACCGAGCACGCCGCCGAGCAGCTGGGCGACATCGTGTTCATCGAACTGCCCGAGGTCGGGGACGAGATCGCCGCCGGGGCCGAGGTCTCGACCATCGAGTCCGTCAAGGCGGCCTCCGACATCTCCGCCCCGGTGGACGGCGAGATCGTCGAGATCAACGACAAGATCGTCGAGAACCCCGCGCTGGTGAACGAGGATCCCACCGGCGCCGGCTGGTTCTTCCGCATGAAGATCGCGGACGCCGGCGCGCTCGACGAGTTCATGGACGAGGACGAGTACAAGGCCTTCATCGAGTAAGGCCGCGTCCGGGGCCGGCGGGCGCCGGCCCCACCTCTCCGCCCGTCTTCCGCAAGCCGCCGGTCCCGCGCCGGCAGGGAGCTCCCATGCCCTTCGCCTTCACCGACTACGACCCCTACGACTTCGCCAACCGCCGCCATATCGGGCCCTCGCCGGCCGAGATGGAGGAGATGCTGGCGACCATCGGGGTGGAGAGCCTCGACGCGCTGATCGACGCCACGGTGCCCCGGGGCATCCGCCAGGACGCCCCCCTGGTCTTCGGCGCGCCGCTGTCGGAGCGCGAGGTGCTGTGGAAGCTGCGGCGCACGGCGGAGAAGAACAAGGTCCTGGTCTCGATGATCGGGCTGGGCCACTACGGGACGGTGACGCCCCCCTGCATCCAGCGCAACATTCTGGAGAATCCCGCCTGGTACACGGCCTACACGCCCTACCAGCCGGAGATCAGCCAGGGTCGGCTGGAGGCGCTCCTGAACTTCCAGACCATGGTCTCGGACCTGACGGGGATGGACATCGCCAACGCCTCGCTGCTGGACGAGCCGACGGCGGCGGCGGAGGCGATGGCGCTGGCGCGGCGGCAGTCGAAGTCGAAGGCCCCGGCCTTCTTCGTGGACGCCGACTGCTTCCCGCAGACGATCAACGTGGTGAAGACCCGGGCCGAGCCGCTGGGCATCGAGATCGTCGTGGGCGATCCGTTCTCGGACCTCGACCCTTCGGCCGTCTTCGGCGCGCTCTTCCAGTACCCGGGCGCCAACGGCGACGTGAAGGACTTCACGCCGCTCGTCGAAAAACTGCACGAGGCGAAGGCGCTGGCGGTGATCGCCGCCGACATCCTGGCGCTGACCCTGCTGAAATCCCCGGGCGAGATGGGGGCCGACGTGGCCGTCGGCTCCACCCAGCGTTTCGGCGTGCCGATGGGGGGCGGGGGGCCGCATGCGGCCTACATGGCCTGCGCGGATGCGCACAAGCGGGCGATGCCGGGGCGGCTGGTCGGCGTCTCGGTCGACGCGCGGGGCAACCGGGCCTACCGGCTCGCCCTGCAGACGCGCGAGCAGCATATCCGGCGGGAGAAGGCGACCTCCAACGTCTGCACCGCGCAGGCGCTGCTGGCGGTGATGGCCTCGATGTACGCGGTGTTCCACGGGCCGCAGGGGCTGAAGGCGATCGCCCAGCGGGTGCACGAGAAGGCCGTGCGGATGGCGCAGGGGCTGGAGAGCCTCGGCTTCAAGGTCGGCCCCGCCGCCTTCTTCGACACGCTCTGCGTCGAGACCGGCCCCTTCCAGGGCGTGATCATGCGCGCGGCGCTGGCCGAGGGCGTGAACCTGCGCGCCGTGGGATCCGACCGCATCGCCATCGCGCTCGACGAGATGGTGCGCCCGGCCGAGATCGAGGCCGTCTGGCGCGCCTTCGGCGGCGCCATGGCGCTGGAGGGCCCGTCGCCTGAGCCCCGCCTGCCGGCGGAATTGCTGCGCGAAACGGACTACCTGACCCACCCGGTCTTCCACATGAACCGGGCGGAGGCGGAGATGACCCGCTACATGCGCCGTCTCGCCGACCGGGATCTCGCGCTCGACCGGGCGATGATCCCGCTGGGCTCCTGCACGATGAAGCTCAACGCCACGGCCGAGATGATGCCCGTCACCTGGCCCGAGTTCGCCGGCATCCACCCCTTCGCCCCCGCCGACCAGCGGCAGGGCTATGCGGAGATGGTGGCGGACCTGAGCGAAAAACTCTGCGCGATCACCGGCTACGATGCGGTCTCGATGCAGCCGAACTCCGGCGCCCAGGGCGAGTTCGCGGGGCTGATGACGATCCGGCGCTACCACGTCGCCCGCGGCGAGGGGCATCGCGACGTCTGCCTGATCCCGACCTCGGCCCACGGCACCAACCCGGCGACCGCGCAGATGGTCGGCTACAAGGTGGTGCCGGTGAAGGCGCGGGCGAACGGCGACATCGACGTGGAGGACTTCCGCGCCCAGGCCGGGAAATACGAGGGCCGGGTCGCCGCCTGCATGATCACCTACCCCTCGACGCACGGCGTGTTCGAGGAGACGGTTCGAGAAGTCTGCGAGATCACCCATCAGGCGGGCGGGCAGGTCTATCTCGACGGCGCCAACCTCAACGCCATGGTGGGGATCGCGCGGCCGGGGGACGTGGGGTCCGACGTGAGCCACATGAACCTGCACAAGACCTTCTGCATTCCCCACGGAGGCGGCGGCCCCGGCATGGGGCCGATCGGGGTGAAGGCGCATCTGGCGGAGCATCTGCCGGGGGACCCGATCTCGGGCGAGGGGGCGGTCGCGGGGGCCGAGTGGGGCTCGGCCTCGATCCTGCCGATCTCCTGGGCCTACATCCTGATGATGGGGGGCGAAGGGCTGACCCAGGCGACGAAGGTGGCGATCCTGAACGCCAACTACATCGCCGCGCGCCTGCAGTCGGACTACAAGATCCTCTATGCCGGCAAGGGCGGGCATGTGGCGCACGAGCTGATCCTCGACACCCGGCCGCTGGCGGACAGCGCCGGGGTGACGGTGGACGACGTGGCCAAGCGCCTGATCGACTGCGGCTTCCACGCCCCCACGATGTCCTTCCCCGTGGCCGGCTGCCTGATGGTCGAGCCCACGGAATCCGAGCCTAAGGCCGAGCTCGACCGGTTCTGCGACGCGATGCTCGCGATCCGCGCCGAGGCGCAGGCGATCGAGGACGGCGAGCTGGACCGCGAGGCCAACCCCCTCAAGGGCGCGCCCCACACGGTCGAGGACCTGGTCGGCGACTGGGACCGCCCCTATTCGCGCGAGCAGGCCTGCTATCCCCCGGGGGCCTTCCGTGTGGACAAGTACTGGGCCCCGGTGAACCGGGTCGACAACGTCTTCGGGGACCGCAACCTGGTCTGCACCTGCCCGCCGATGGAGAGCTACGCCGAGGCCGCCGAGTAACCCGGCGGCCCCGAAGGCGCCGCGTCGGGCGTCACGTGCGGGGCCCGCTCCCGCCCGCGGCGCGCGGCGGGCGTCGCGCCTGCGGGCAGGGCGCCCGCGGCCGGCGCAGGGGCGAGCCCCCGACGGCGGAAGCGCCGCGTCGGGCCGGGCGCCCCGGGGCGAGGTCGCGCGCGCGGCGCGCCGCCGGCGTCGCGCCCGTGGGCCGGACGCCTCCTGCGGGCACCGGCGCGGACGTCCGGCGGAGGGAGCGCCGCGTCTGGCGGGGCGCCTGAGGGCCGGTCCCGCTCGCGGCGCGGAGGCGAGGGGCGCGCGCGTCGGCGCCGGTTCCGGGGGCGGGTCTGTGGACGGCCTCCCGGGGCGATGCCGGGTGGCGGCGGGGGAGGCCTCCGCCGGGACGGACGGCTGGGCCGGCTGTCGGCGGGCCCGCGGCGTGGCGGGCGGCGGTTTCATCTCCAGAGGGCACAAGCTTTGAGGCGGACGTTCGGGGTGCCTCCGGAGCCGTGGGGCAGCCGGCGGCGCCTTGCAGTTGAACCCGTCTCGGCGCGTGCCGCGTGCGGCCCCGCTTGCGCCTCGCGGCGGGCGTCCCAGCGGCGTCGCGTCGCTTGATCGGACGGGGGGCGCGGGGCAGGGTCCGGCGGCCGCGATCCCGCTTCCCGAACCCCGGACCTCTCGCCATGCCCACGCCTCCCCGCGCCGTCGTCTTCGACGTCGGCAACGTGCTGATCGACTGGCAGCCCGGCCGCCTCTACGAGCGGCTGGTGCCCGACCCGGACGCCCGCGCGGCGCTCTTCGCCCGGGTCGACTTCGGGGCCTTCAACCTCGAGGGCGACCGCGGGGATCTCGCCGAGGCGACCGCCGCCGCCGCCGCCCGCCACCCCGAGGACGCCCCCCTGGTGAGGGCCTGGCGGGAGCGCTGGGAGGAGATGTTCGGGCCGGAGATGCCGGGCTCGCCGGAGATCTTCCTCGCCCTCAAGGCCGCCGGCGTGCCGCTCGCCGCGCTGACCAACTTCGCCCGCGACACCTGGCTGGTCGCGCAGCGGCGTTTCCCCCTGCTGACCGGCTTCGACGTCGAGATCGTCTCCGGCCGCGAGGGCGTGCTGAAGCCCGAGCCGGAGATCTATGCCCTCGTCGAGGCGCGCCTGGGGCTCTCGGGAGCGGACCTGTTCTTCACCGACGACAAGCTCGCCAACGTCCAGGCCGCCGCCGCCCGCGGCTGGCGGGTGCACCACTTCCAGGGGGCCGAGAGCCTGGCCGAGGCGCTGCGGGCCGAGGGCCTGCCGCTCTGACGCAAGCCGCGGGGGGCGGCGGCCCCCTGCCGCCTCAGGTGGAAACCCGCGCCTCCAGCGCCAGACGGCCCTCAGGCGTCAGCGCCCAGAGGTCGGCCTTGCCGCCCAGCGTGCGGCCGCAGGCGGCGAAGGCCTGGCCGCAGTAGAGGGGCGAGACGGCGCGATACTCGAAGGTCTTGGGCAGCCGCCCGGTCTCGTCGCGCAGCAGGTCGGCGAGGCACTGGGCCACCAGCATCCCGTCGACCACCCGCTCCGGACAGCCCTCCCGTTCGGTCGCGTAGGCGTGGTCGTAGTGGATCCGCAGCCCGTTGAAGGTCAGCGCCGCGTAGCGGAACAGGAGCACGGGGTCCGTCGCCACCTCGCGCCGGAAGGCGGGGCGCTCGTCGCGGGAGGGGGGCTCGGCCTGGGGGGGCTCGTCCGGGCTCCAGGCGGGGCGGAACACCAGGTCCTCCTCCTCGCGCAGGCGCAGCTCGCCCCCGGCCAGGATCTCGTGGCGCACGGTGACGATGGCCAGCGCCCCGGTCGCCGCCTGCTTGATCGCCACGTTCTGCAGGACCGAGACGCGCTCCGCCTCGGCCCCGATCGGGATCGGGGCCAGGAACTCCAGCCGGCCGCCGGCGCGGCGGCGGCGCGGCAGGCCGGTGTCGGGCAGGAAGGCGCCCGGACGGGGCAGGCCGTCCTCCATCAGCTCCGAGGCGGGGGCCGCCTCGGCGAAGAACAGCGGATGCCACATCGGCGGCAGCGGCTCGCCCTCGGCGGGGGGCGGGCCGGCGCGGCCCAGCGCGTGGTGCAGGGCGGCGACGCGAGCGGGGTCGATGCGCTCCCGCAGGATGCGGGGCTCGCCGGCGCTGTCGGGGATCGGGGGGCGGGGGGCTGCGGGAGAAGGGGTCTCGCGCGCCATGCTCAGAACTCGGCCAGGGCGTCCAGGTCGATGGCCTCGAAGAAGGCCTGCAGGGTCTCCGCCGGGGCGGAGCCGGAGACCGTGACCAGGATCCGCCGGTCGATCAGCGACTGGATCTCGCCCTCGGGGGTGACGATGGCGCGGTGCTTGCCGACCCGCATCACCTGGCCCATGGCGCCCATCGCGGCGGCGTTGCCGAACATCGCCGACATGGCGGTGACCATCGGGCTGTCGGCGGCGAAGGTCACCGTCACCTCGTCCGAGCCGTCGGTGTAGGTGGCCGAGGAGACCAGCCCGCCCCCGAACATCTGCGCGGCCATCGCCTGGTCGGCGCCCTCGTCGCGGGTCCAGCCCTCCAGCGCCTCGGGCAGGTAGCCGCCGAGGTCCTGGGCCTTCATCTGGCCCAGCAGGGTGACGGCGAACTCGGCCTCGTCGCGGGCGGTGACGAAGTCGCCGGCGCGATAGGCCTCGAGCGCGGCGTTGAGGCTGTCCTCGACGTCGTCGGCCAGGGCGGGGGCGGCGGAGAGGCCCGAGATCAGGCCCGAGAGCAGAACCGCGGCGGCGGCGTAAGGGCGCAGGATGTTCATGGCTGGCCTCCCCAGGCGTGGCGTGGCCTCCGGCGGAGGCGGACGTGTTCTCAGACCGGAATAAGACCGCGGGGCGAGGGCGGGTCAATATCGCCCGAGAGCCGCAGCGGCCCCCACGGCGCCGTCCGCGGCGGAAACCGACAGGGCGTTCATGCGGGGCTAATCTTCGGGGCGCCCGAGGCCGGCGCAGCGCCGCCCTGGCGGGCCCATTGAGGGCCCCGGACGCGAAACGCCCCCGCCGGCGGGCGGAGGCGCGAAAGGGCGGTCGGCCGGAGCCGAGCGCCGGACCTGCTCCGGCGGGGTGGGCGGGCGGGAGCCGGAGCAGGTCCAGCGCGCCCTCTCCCCCGGCGCGACGCCCGAGGGATCGCCTGCGGCCCGCCCCGGGGCCCGCTCAGCCCCGCGGCCGGCTCACCACCAGCGGTCGGGCCGGGCCGTGAAGCCGGCCGAGCGCTCCAGCGCATAGGCGACGTCGAGCATCTCCGCCTCGCCCCAGGGCTTGCCGATGATCTGCAGGCCCAGCGGCAGGCCGGAGGCGTCCACCCCCGTCGGCACCGCCGCGCCGGGCAGGCCGGCGAGGTTCACCGTCACCGTGAACACGTCGTTGAGATACATCGCCACCGGATCCGCGTCCGCCATCTCGCCGATCCCGAAGGCCGAGGAGGGGGTCGCCGGCGTCAGGATCGCGTCCACCGTCTTGAAGGCCTGCTCGAAGTCGCGCTTGATCAGGGTGCGGACCTTCTGGGCGCGCAGGTAATAGGCGTCGTAGTAGCCCGCCGACAGCACATAGGCGCCGATCATCACGCGCCGCTGCACCTCGGCCCCGAAGCCCTCGGCCCGGGACTTCTCGTAGAGGTCCACGATCGCGTCGCCCGCGCCCAGCTTCGCCCGATGCCCGAAGCGCACCCCGTCGTAGCGCGCGAGGTTCGAGGACGCCTCCGCCGGCGCGATCACGTAATAGGCGGGCAGGGCGTACTTGGTGTGGGGGAGGCTGATCTCCACCGTCTTCGCGCCCGCATCCCGCAGCATCTCGGCGCCGCGGTCCCACAGGGCCTCGATCTCGGCCGGCATCCCCTCCATCCGGTATTCCTTGGGAATGCCGATGGTCTTGCCGCGGATGTCCCCCGTCAGCGCCGCCTCGAAGTCCGGAACCGCCAGCTCGGCGGAGGTCGAGTCCTTCGGGTCGAACCCCGCCATGCCCTCGAGCATGATCGCCGCGTCGCGCACGGTCTTGGCCATCGGCCCCGCCTGGTCGAGGGAGGAGGCGAAGGCCACGATCCCCCAGCGCGAGCAGCGCCCGTAGGTCGGCTTCACGCCCACGATGCCGGTGAAGGCCGCCGGCTGGCGGATCGAGCCGCCGGTGTCGGTCCCCGTCGCCCCCAGGCACAGCTCCGCCGCCACCGCCGAGGCGGAGCCGCCCGACGACCCGCCCGGCGTCAGGTCCCGGTTCGAGCCCTTCGCCCGCCACGGGTTCACCGCCGGCCCGTAGCACGAGGTCTCGTTCGACGAGCCCATCGCGAACTCGTCCATGTTCAACTTGCCGACCATCACCGCCCCGCGCTCCCACAGGCGCGAGGTGACGGTGGATTCGTAGGGCGGCCGGAACCCCTCGAGGATGTTGGAGGCGGCCTGCGAGGCGACGCCCTCGGTGCAGAACAGGTCCTTGATGCCCAGCGGAATGCCGCAGAGCGACGGCGCCCCCTCGCCCTCGGCGGCGAGCCGCTTGTCGGCGGCGGCCGCCATCTCGCGGGCCTTCTCGGGCGTCTTGGCGCTGACCGCGTTCAGGGCGTCGGCGGCGTCGACGGCGGCGAGGCAGGCCTCGGTCAGCTCGGCGGAGGTGATCTCGCGGGCGCGGAGCTTGGCGCGGGCCTCGGCGATGGTCAGGCGGGTCAGGTCGGACATGCGGGTTCTCGGGCGATCAGGGCTGGCAGGGGCGGGGGCGCGTCAGGAGACGCGGCTCACTCCACCACCTTGGGAACGGCGAAGAAGCCCTCGCGGGTGGCGGGGGCGTTGGCCAGCACGCGCTCGCGGATGCCGCCGTCGGTGACCGCGTCCTCGCGCCGGCGCAGCGCCATGGGGGTGACCGAGGTCATCGGCTCGACCCCCTCCACGTCCACCTCGCCCAGCTGCTCGACCCAGCCCAGGATGCCCGAGAGCTCGGAGGCGAGCGTCTCCAGGTCCTCGTCCTTCACCCGGATCCGGGCCAGGTGGGCGACGCGGGCGGCGGTGGCCTTGTCGATGGACATGGGGTGGGCTCCGTCGGAGGGATTGGGGGCGGGGATTTCTCGGCCCCGCTCTAGCCCGACGCCCGGTTGCGCGCAACCCGGCCCTAGGTTGCGGCCCCGGTCTCCGCCTCGGTCTCGGGCCGCGCGCCATGGCGGATGAAGGTCACGATCAGCAGCCCCAGCAGGGTCCCGTTCAGCACGTGCCAGCCCCAGTGCGTGCCGGACGGCATCGCCGCGCAGACCGCGCCGGTCTGGTCGTCGAGCGTGCGCATGGTCAGCGAGGCCACCAGCAGGACGGCCGCCGCGGCCACCCCCCGCCAGGCGGGATGGTCGCGCAGCCCCAGCAGCACCGCGAAGCCCGCCATCACCAGCAGCGTCGGCACATAGCCGATCGAGCCGTTGAGCCGCCCCACCGCCGGGGTCAGCCACGCCTCCAGCGCGCCGGAGACGGGGACGAAGGCCGCGGCCGCGACCGCCCCCGCCCAGACCGGCAGCTCCAGATAGCGGATCACGGTCAGGTAGAGGTAGAGCAGGATGAACAGCATGATCGGGATCACGTCCGCCATCACCGACCAGCGGTTGGCGAAGGTGTGGAACAGGAACGAGCCGATGCCGATCGCGGTCAGCATCAGGCACAGCGCCCTGACCGCCCAGTCGTCGGTGCGCCCCTCGCGCTGCGCCACGCTCCAGGACCAGGCGGCGGCGAGGAGGAAGGCGCCGTTGGAGACCGCGTTCAACGGCTCCGCCCAGAACGAGGGATCCACCCGTTCGCAATAGGCGTCGATGGCTTGGGTCCAGGTGGACATCCGCGCTGATCCTTCCCCCGTGATCTCGCCTGCGAGGCCTTTCCCGAGACCTCGTCCCGCGGGTGTACGCGCCGCGGGCCGCCGGGGACTCTTGGGGCGGTCGGGCGGTTTGTCCATGCAAACGCCCGTGTTTCCGTCGCGGCGAGTTTTTGAATGTGTCTTCCGGGCCGCGTTCGCGCAGGCGTGGCCGGCCGGGCGCCCGGGGCGTGGGCGGGCCTCCGGCGCCCCCTCTGCGCCGGATCCGCGCATGCCGCTCGCCCCGGCGGAGGGGCAGGCTAGGTCAGGCCTGCGGCGCGAGGGCGCCGCGCCTGCCGCGGCGCTTCCGGCCTTTCGCTCCGGCGGGCTCTGCGGCAAGACTCGGGCCCCGCCGGCCGGCCCCTCCGGGCCCCGGCGGCGACGCGACAGGCGAGGAGGAGACGATCATGAAAATCACCTGGCTGGGGCACTCCGGCTTCCGCATCGAGATCGCGGACCAGGTCCTGCTGATCGACCCGTGGCTGCACGGGAACCCGATGTTCGACGAATCCAACGCCGACGCGGCCACGAAGGGCGCCACGGCGATCCTGCTCAGCCACGGCCATTTCGACCACACCAACGACTCGGTCGAGGTCGCCAAGAAGACCGGCGCCAAGGTCGTCGGCATCTTCGAGCTGGTCGGCCACCTGGGCGAGAAGGAGGGGCTGGAGACGGTCGGCTTCAACCTCGGCGGCACCGTCTCGCTGGGCGAGGTGCAGGTGACGCTGGTCGGCGCGCGGCACTCCTCCTCGATGGCCGGGCTCGGCTATGCGGGGACCGAGGCGGGGTTCATGATCTCGGGCGAGGGGAAGACGATCTACTTCTCCGGCGACACCGACGTGATGGCCGACATGGGCGTCTACCAGGACCTGCATGCGCCCGACATCGGCATCCTGTCCTGCGGCGGCCACTTCACCATGGACATGAAGCGGGCGGCCTACGCGGCGAAGAAATTCTTCAAGTTCAAGACCGTGATCCCCTGCCACTACAAGACCTTCCCGCTGCTGGCGCAGGACGCCGAGGAGCTGAAGAAGGGCCTGCCCGGCGTCGACGTGGTCGAGCCCGAGGTGATGAAGGCGATCGAGCTCTGATCGCCGCCCCCTCCGGGGGGAACGCCTTTTGAAGGGCCGCGCGGGACGCCCCCGCGCGGCCCTTCCGCGTTTCCGGGCGCCGGCCCGTGCGCGCGCGGCCGACGACGTCCTCGTCCCCCCCCGACCGCCAAGGGCTCAGCGGCAGTCGGACGGCTCGGCCTGTTCGCTGCGCTTTCCACCGCCGAGGCGCCGTGCCCCCTCCTGCCGCGAGCGGTTCGGCGGGGCCTGGCGGATCCGCTCCTGTCCGCGGCCCGTTTGGCCGCCTCAGGGCGGCGTCGAGGAGCGCCGCATCGACCGCGCCCGTGCCGGGTGGCGACCAACGGTCGCCAGGGGGGGATTCGGGGCCGCCGCGCCTTGCGCCGGGGGGCGGGGCGCCCCAGATGGCGGGTCGGCGGACGACCGCCTCTCTTCTCCTGATCCGCCGGGACGACCCGGCGGTTAGGAGCGTGTCATGGCCTGGGTCGTTCTTCTCGCCGCCGGTCTTCTCGAAATCGTCTGGGCGGTCGCCCTCAAGCAGTCCCACGGACTGACGCGCCTGGGGCCGAGCCTCGTCGCGGGCGCGGCGCTGGTCGGCAGCCTCGTCCTGCTGGCGCAGGCGATGCGGACGTTGCCGCTGGGCGTCGCCTACCCGATCTGGACCGGCATCGGCGCGCTGGGCGCGGTGCTCGCCGGCATGGCGTTCGCGGGCGAGGCGCCCAGCCTGCTGCGCGGGCTCGCGGCCGGGCTGATCCTGGCGGGGGCGGCGCTGATGAAGGCCTCGGCGGGGTCGTGAGGCGCGCGGCCCGGCGCGGCTCAGTCCCCGCGCCGGGCCGCGAAGAAGGCGCGCAGCAGCGCGGCGCTCTCGCGCTCGGCGAGGCCGCCGTAGACCTCCGGCCGATGGTGGGCCTGGGGGTGGTCGAAGACCCTCGCCCCGTGCTCGACCCCGCCGGACTTGGGGTCGGCGGCGCCGAAATAGACCCGCTCGATCCGGGCGCCGGCGATGGCGGCGGCGCACATCGCGCAGGGCTCCAGCGTCACCCACAGGTCGTGGCCCGGCAGGCGCTCGGAGCCGAGCGCCGCGCAGGCCTCGCGGATCGCCAGGATCTCGGCATGGGCGGTGGGGTCGTGCAGCTCGCGCACCCGGTTGCCGGCGGCGGCGCGGACCTCGCCGGTGGCGCGGTCGACCAGCACCGCGCCCACCGGCGTCTCGCCGCGGGCGGCGGCGGCGCGGGCCTGGGCCAGCGCCAGCGCCATGTGGGAGGCGAAGGGAGGCCGGCTCATCGCGGCCCCTCCGGCATCGGGCCGGTGGGGCGGGCGAAGCGGCGCAGGCCGGGCGGGGTCGAGGCGCGCTCGACGAAGCCCAGCCGGCGCAGCAGCGCGAGCGCGGGGGCGTTGCCCTCGCGGACCACCGCCTGGACCTGGGCGCAGATCGCGCCGCCCTCGGCCAGCGCCGCGGTCATCGCCTCTGCAGCGAGGCCCCGGCCCCAGCGGTCGGGGACGAAGGCGAAGGAGGCCTCGACCGCCGCCGCTCCCTCCATCACGCAGAACTGCAGGCCCGCCACCCCCGCCGGCCCCTCGCGGTCGCGCCACAGGCGCAGGCCGAAGCCGTGGGCGGTCCAGTGGGCGGCGAAGGCGCGGGCGCGGCCGGAGGCCTCGGCCCGGCTCCAGCCGCTCTCGTCCCCGGTCCAGCGGCCGACCTGCGCATGGCCGAACAGCGCCGCGGCGAAGGCCGCGTCGCGCGGGCGGACGGGCCGCCCCTCCAGCCGATGGGTGCGCAGGGTGCTCATGGCAGGGCTTATCGCAAGCCCGGGCGCGCGCGGCCAGCGGCAAGCGCAGGGGCGGCCTGGCGGCCGGGCGTGCGGAACCGCTTCCGTCCGGCCGCGTCCGCTGCGATAAGCCGGCGATGACCAGCGATTCCGACACCGGCTCCGGCCGCCCGCCCTCGCGTCCTTCCGCCAAGGGGAAGGGCGGCGCCCCGCGCGCGACCGGCGGCAAGGGCGGCGCCGCGCGCGCCCGGGCGGCCGCCGCCGCGCCCGAGGCCCCCTCCGGCCCGCGGACCGAGCGGCTGGCCCGCCGTCTCGCCCGCGCCGGCGTCGCCTCGCGCCGCATGGCCGAGGAGATCATCCTCGCCGGCCGCGTCCGGGTGAACGGCGAGCCCGTCGACACCCCCGCCTTCAACGTGAAGCCCGGCGACCGGGTGGAGCTGGACGGCGCCCCCGTCGCCGAGGCCGAGCCGCCGCGGATGTGGCGCTACTACAAGCCCGTGGGCCTGGTGACCTCGGAGGCCGACGAGAAGGGCCGCCCGACGGTCTTCGACCGCCTGCCCGAGGATCTGCCGCGGGTGCTGTCGGTGGGGCGGCTGGATCTCAACTCCGAGGGCCTGCTGCTGCTGACCAACGACGGCGACCTGAAGCGGCGGCTGGAGCTGCCCTCGACCGGCTGGCTGCGCAAGTACCGGGTGCGCGTGCACGGGGCGCCCGACGACCGCGCGCTGGAGCCGCTGCGCCGCGGCGTCGAGGTGGAGGGCGAGCGCTTCCAGCCGATGAGCGTGACCATCGACCGCCAGCAGGGCGCCAACGCCTGGCTGACCGTGGGCCTGCGCGAGGGGCGCAACCGCGAGGTGCGCCGGGCGCTCTCGGCCGTGGGCTTCGAGGTCTCGCGCCTGATCCGGGTCAGCTACGGACCCTTCCTGCTGGGCGAGCTGGAGCCCGGCCAGGTCGAGGAGATCCGCCCCAAGGTCCTGCGCGACCAACTGGGCCTGCCGGCCGCGGAGGTGGAACGCCCCGCGCCCCGCGGCGCGAAGCCGGCCGCCGAGGGCGCCGGCAAGCCCGCCCCCGCCGGCAAGCCCGCCCCCGCCGGCAAGCCCGCCTCCGCCGGCCGCGCCGGCAAGCCGGCCCCGCGCCTCCTCGAGGCGCCGGCCGGGCGCAAGCCCTCGCCCCGCCGCTTCGAGGAGGCGCCGGGCGGCAAGCCCGGCCCCCGCGGCGCGCGCGGCGGCGATGCGGCCGAGGCGTCCACCGGGCGCAGGGGCCCCGCCCGCGGCGCCGACGCGCCCGGCGGCCGCACCTTCACGTCCCGCGGCGGCGAGAGCGCCGGCTCCGGCCGCGGCCCCCGGTCCGAGGCGCCGCGCAGCGGCAAGCCGCGCGGCGACTCCCCCTCCGGCAGCCGTGGGCCACGGAGCGATGGACCCTCCGGCAGCCGTGGGCCACGGAGCGATGGACCCTCCGGAAGCCGCGGGCCGCGGAGCGACGGACCCTCTGGCAGCCGCGGGCCGCGCGGCGATGGACCCTCCGGCGGGCGCGGGCCGCGCGGCGGCGGGCCCTCCGGCCGCGGGCCGAAGCCGCGGCGCGACTGAGGCGGGGCGGCGCGCGCCTCGCCGGCCGCGCCCGCGCCCGACGCGCCTCCCGGCCGCCCACCCCGGCGCGCCGGGCGCGGTCGCGGCCTCGCCGCCGGCGCGGCGCCGGCCGCCTCCGGGCGCGACGCCGGCCGCAGGCCCAAGCCCGCCCGCAGGGCGCCTGCGGGCCGGAGAGACCCTCCCTCGCCGATCTAGGAGGCCGTCGGATGCAGCCGCGGGCGGTAGCCGGCGGCGAGCGTGCGCAGGATCGCAGGCGGCGTCAGGATCTCGACCTCGCCCGGCGGCAGGGGGCGGGGGGCGGCGTAGCCCTGCCAGCCCCAGGGCCGGGCGGCGCCGGCGCGGATCAGGGCCGGGACGCCCTCCAGCATGACCATCACGCTCTCGGGCAGGGAACCGGCCGGGCCGCGGGCGCGGGGGCCCAGGCGCTGGGCGTGCAGGAGGCGGTCCATCTCGGGCGCCCGCGGCGGGGCGGGCAGGGCGTGGCCCTCCGCCCAGGCCCCGGCGAAGGCCAGGGCCTCGGCGCGCCGGCACTCGAAACAGGGGCGGTGGCCGGCGGCGAGGGCGGTGGCCTCGTCGAGGAAGAAGAGCTCCGTGTAGCCCGGGCCCATCACCTGCCGCCGCCGGTCCCTGAACTCCAGCACGCAGCAGATCCACTGGCGCGAGGCCCAGCGGCGCCGGCCCAGCCGCGGCCCCGCCCCCGTCGCGGGATCGGCGGGCAGGTGGATGCGCCCGCCGCGGTTGCCCATCAGGGTTCCGCGCGCGGCGACGGCCTGGATCGCGCCGGACGGATCGACGCGGTTCGCGAGCGGGCTCGACATCGCGGCGCCCCGGTGCTGTCATCCCCCCACGGGGAACCGGAGCCCAGCATGCCTGCCGCGAGCGACCACGAAAAGTCCGCCCGATGACCGACGACGACCCGCGCCGCCAGGCCGAGGGCGATGCGCCGCCGCGGCCCCTGCGCCGCGCCCCGGCGCCGCCCGAGATCGTGGAGCTCGCCTCCCCCAACCACGGGCCGCGCAAGGGCGTGGCGGCGCCGAACATGATCGTCGTCCACTACACCAACATGAGCTCGGCCGCCCTGGCGCTGGCGCGCCTGTGCAACCCGGCCGCCGAGGTCTCGGCCCACTACCTGATCGACGAGAGCGGCGGGACCTTCCGCCTGGTCTCGGAGATGCGCCGCGCCTGGCACGCGGGCGTCGCGGCCTGGGGGCCGGTGGAGGACGTGAACTCCCACTCCATCGGCATCGAGCTCGCCAATCCCGGCCCCGAGGCCGGCCTGCCCCCGTTCCCCGAGGCGCAGATCGAGGCGCTGGAGCGGCTGCTGTTCGCGATCCGCCTGCGCTGGGCGATCCCGCCGGCGCGGGTGCTGGGCCATTCCGACGTGGCGGTGGGGCGCAAGATCGACCCGGGCGAGAAGTTCCCCTGGGCGCGCCTCGCCCGGGCCGGCCACGCCATCTGGTCCGAGGCCGAGGCGCCCGACCCCGCCCCCTTCCTGCCGCCCGAGACCCTGCTGGGCGTGCACGCCCTGAAGCTCGGCTACCGCTGGCAGGAGACGGCGGAGGGGTTCTCGGACCTGGTGCGCGCCCTGCAGATGCGCTTCGCCCCCGAGGAGACCGGCGCCCCCGCCAGCCACCGCCTCGCCGCCCGCGTGGCCGAGATGGCCGAGCGCTTCCCGGTGGACGCGGGCGAGCGCCGCTCCTCCTACGCGCCGGGGCCGTCGGGGCGGGTGCATGTCTCCGCCCCCCGGCCGGAGGACGAGGGCGGCGGGGACGACGGCTTCGGGCCGGACTTCGACCTCGACACCGACTAGCGGCTCCGCGCCCGGGCGCCTTTGTGCGCGCGATCCGGCCTCCCCCTGCGCTGCGCGTCAGGCCTCCCCGCCGGCACGCGACCCGCCCGCCGCCGCGCCTGCGCGGGGCCTGCTCGCGGGCGCGCTTGCGTGGGCGACGCGAGGGCGCCATATACGCGCCCGGCGGATGGCCGGGCGGCCGCGGTCCCCCTCGCTCAGGCGGGCGGGGGCCGAGGAAGGTCCGGGCTCCACGGAGGCACGGCGCCGGGTAACGCCCGGCCGGGGAAACCCGAGGGAAAGCGCCACAGAGAACAGACCGCCTCGGCGCGCCTTTCCGGGCCGCCGCGGCAAGGGTGAAACGGTGGGGTAAAAGCCCACCGCGCCCCTGGCGACAGGGGCGGCACGGCAAGCCCCGCCGGGAGCAAGATCAAGTTGGGCCGCGCGCGCTTCGATGCGCAGGGGGTCGCCTCCGCCCCCGCGGCCGTGGTGGATCGCGAGAACCCGTGCGCGAGCGCGGGTCCAGATGAATGGTCGCCCAGGGGTCTTCGGACCCTGGACAAAACCCGGCCTACAGGCCGTCCGCCGCCGAGCTCCGCCCCCGGACCGCGCGTTTGGCGCCTCCGGGGGCGTTTCGGGCTCCTCCAGGCGCCGATCTGGGCCGGTTTCGCCCCGTCGGCCCGTCGAATCGCGCGACATGGGATTTCGTGGGGCGGCGCCCTTCCGACTCGTGGGGATTCGCCCCACCGGCCGGGGAAATCATGGTCGCGGCGCCCAGATTCCCGGGAAATCGAGGGGCGGGCCCCCGCGGCGTGGCCTGGGCGCCACGGCTGGATAACGGTCCATCAACCATATCTGGCGCTCTCCGCAGGCCCCGGCGCCACATCTGGCGGTGGTCACAGGCTGGTCCCAAAGTGGCGAGAGGTGGGTGAGTTTCCCGTTGCTGCCCACGGAATCCCATGCTAGAAAAATTCCCAGAGGCAGAGAGAACAAACAAAGAGCCCGCAAGCAGGTTCATACAGGCAACTCTCTAAAACAAAGAACTCGACCGGCGCGTGACACGGCGCACCAAGTGACGGCGCGAAGCTGGAAGAACACCCGAGGGACGACGGGGCGGGTCGCGCATGAGGCAAGCGCGGCCCGCTTTCCCTTTTGGGCTGTCCTTCCGACGTGAGGGGACAAGCGGCCCATGTGGCAGCAGTTCACGTCCAGTTTCTTCAACAAGGTGGACACGAAGGGTCGTGTCTCCATCCCCGCCCTGTGGCGGAAAGCGCTCGAGCTTCGCAACGCCGAAGGCAACATCGTGCTGGTTCCGGGCTTCCGCGACAAGAACTGCGTCGAGGGCTACGCGCCCGACGAATACGACCGCATGTCCGCCGCCGTCTCGCGCATGCATCCCTCCGACCCCAACCGCCGCAAGCTGGAGTACCGGCTGATGGGCCGCGCCCTGCCGCTGCAGCTCGACGACAACGGCCGCATCGTGCTGCCCAAGGAGATGCGCGACCGCTTCGACCTGGGCGGCGACGTGGCCTTCGTGGGCACCGGCGACAGCTTCCAGATCTGGTCGAAGACCCGCTACGACGAGATGATCGCGCCGCTCGACGACGACGAGGACTTCGACGCGCTCTCGGCGATGCCTTGGGATCCGCCGGGGGCCGCGCCGTGACCGTGGCCCTGATGCTCCCCGCCGACCGGCCGCGCGGGCCGATCGCGCCGCCGCCGGCCTCTTCCGCGCCCGGGCAGGGCCACCTGCCGGTGCTGCTGGCCGAGGTGCTGGCCGCGCTCGATCCCGCCAAGGCCCCCGGGCCGGTGCTCGACGGCACGCTGGGCGACGGCGGCTACACCCGCGCGATTCTCGACGCCGGCGCGCCGTCGGTGGTGGCGGTGGACCGCGACCCTTCCGCCCTCGCCCGCGCCCGGGCCTGGGCCGCGCCCTACGGCGACCGGCTGACGCTGGTCGAGGGGCGCTTCGGCGATCTCGACGCGCTGGCCGAGCAGGCCGGGGCCGCGCCGCTCGGCGGCGTCGTGCTCGACATCGGCGTCAGCTCCATGCAGCTCGACGAGCCGGGGCGCGGCTTCTCCTTCCTGCGCGACGGGCCGCTCGACATGCGCATGGAGGGGACGGGGGGCGACGGCCCCTCCGCCGCCGACCTGGTGAACGCGCTGCCCGAGGCGGCGCTGGCCGACATCCTCTTCCAGTACGGGGAGGAGCGCGCCTCCCGCCGCATCGCCAGGGCCATCGTCGCGGCGCGGGAGGCGGAGCCGATCCGCACCACGCTGCGCCTCGCCGAGGTGATCTCCGCGTGCGTCCCGCGCGGCAAGCCCGGCCAGCCGCATCCCGCCACCCGCTCCTTCCAGGCGCTGCGCATCGCGGTCAACGACGAGCTGGGCGAGCTCGCCCGCGCGCTGGCCGCCGCCGAGCGGGCGCTGGCGCCGGGCGGCGTGCTGGCGGTCGTCACCTTCCACTCGCTCGAGGACCGCGTCGTGAAGCGCTGGTTCGCCGCCCGCTCCGGCGGCGCCGGGGGCGGCGGCTCGCGCCACGCTCCCGTCGAGGAGAGCGCGGCGCCGCGCTTCGACCTGCTCTCCCGCCGGCCCGTCGAGGCGGGCGAGGAGGAACTCGCCCGCAACCCGCGGTCCCGCTCCGCCCGTCTGCGCGCCGGCCGGCGCACGCACGCGCCCGCGGGCCCGATGGATCCGCGCGGCCTGGGGCTTCCCGGGCTGACCGTCGCCACGCTCAAGGAGGTCGGGCGATGATGCGCTCGCTTCTCTACGTCTCCGCCCTCGCGCTGGTCTGCGTGGTGGCGATCTGGGCCTACCGGGTGATCAACGACACCCAGGACCTCGCCGGCGAGGTCGAGGCGCTGCACGCCCAGATCGCGCGCGAGCGCGAGGCGATCGCGGTGCTGCACGCCGAATGGGCCTGGCTGAACCGGCCCGAGCGGCTGGACCGCCTCGTCGCGCTCCATGCCGAGGAGCTGGGGCTCGAGCCGCTGACCCCCGTGCAGTTCGCCGAGGCCGCCGCCGTCGCCTTCCAGCCCCCGCCCCCGCGCGAGCCCGGCCCCGCGCCGGCGCCCGCCGCGGCCCCGGTCGTGGCCCTCGTCGCCGCCCCGACCGAAGCCCTGTCGCCGCCCGAGCCGGCGGCGCTGGCGATCCCGCCGGCGGTCCCGGCGCTCGCCGCCGCCGAGGCGCCGGTGACCATGGCCGCCCTCGCCGGCACCGACGCCGTCGCGCTGGGCGTCGTGCCGCCCCCGCCCCGCCCCGAACGACGCTGAGCCGGAGAACCGCCATGTCCTCGTCCCACGTCGATCCGAGCCTTGAGTCCCGGGCCGACCCGCACGGGCCCGCCGCCCGCCTCCCCGCCGCCTTCGACCCCGAGGGCCGGGGCGCCGACGCCGCGGCCGAGGGCGTGGTCTACGGCGCCGGCGCCGGCGCCGGCGCCCTGCAGTTCGACATCGACCCCGGCGCGCCGGAGCACTCCCACGGGCCCGAGGGCGCGCGGCTCGCCGACGTGATCGCCGCGAGGCGCGAGGGCGTCGACCCCAACGCCGAGGCCGCCGCGCGCCGCGCCGACCGCCGCCGCCGCACCGCCGCCCAGGAGCGCGCGCGCGCCCGCTGGCGGCTGCATCTGCTGTGCTTCGCGTTCCTGCTCGCCTACGCCTCGGTCGCAGGCCGCATGGCGCTGATCGCGGGATCGGAGCCGGAGGAGCCGCGCGCCTCATTCTCCGCGCCCTTCTCGGCGGCGCGCGCGGAAATCACCGACCGCAACGGCGAGCTGCTGGCGGCGAACATTCCCGTCTGGTCCCTCTACGCCCACCCCGAGGAGCTGCTCGACAAGCAGGGCGCGGCCGAGAAGCTCGCCGCGATCTTCCCGGACATGAAGACCGAGGAGCTGATGAAGCTCTTCAACGACGGGCGGCGGTTCATCTGGCTCAAGAAGGCGATCACGCCGGCCCAGCGGGTGATGGTCCACGACATCGGCGACCCGGGCCTGCAGTTCGGCCGGCGCGACATGCGCGTCTATCCCGGCGGGCGGCTCGCGGCCCACATCCTCGGCGGCGCCTCCTTCGGCAAGGAGGGCGTGACCGCGGCCGAGATCGTGGGCGTGGGCGGCGTCGAGGCGAAGCTCGACGAGGCGCTGCGCGACCCCGCGCGGGCCTCCGAGCCGATGCGGCTTTCCATCGACATGCGCGTGCAGCGGGCCTTCACCGACGTGCTGCGCGACAATGTCGAGAAGTTCAACGCCCGCGGCGCGGCCGGCGTGGTGATGGACGCGAACACCGGCGAGGTGATCGCGATGGCCTCGCTGCCCGACTTCGATCCCAACGACCGCCCCCCGCCCCCGACCAGCGGCCTGCCGGACGACTACGCCACCTTCAACCGGGCGGCGCAGGGGGTCTACGAGCTCGGCTCCACCTTCAAGATCTTCAACGCCGCCATGGCGATGGAGGCGGGGCTGGCCACGCCCCAGACGATGATCGACAGCTCCGGGCCGATGTTCTGGGGGCGGTTCCGGATCTCGGACGCCCACAAGATGCCCGCGCGGATGAGCCTGCGCGACGTGATCATCGAGAGCTCGAACACCGCCTCCGCGCGGCTCGCGCTGCAGATCGGCGCCAAGCGCCAGCGCGAGTATCTCGAGAAGCTGGGCCTGCTGGCCCCCACCCCGGTGGAGCTGTCGGAGGCCGGGCGCGCCGACCCGCTGCTGCCGCAGCGGTGGTCCGAGATCTCGACCATGACCATCTCCTACGGCCACGGGCTCGCGGTGACGCCGCTGCACCTGGCCGCCGCCTACGCCACCGTCTCCAACGGCGGGCTGAAGGTGACGCCGACGCTGATCGCCGGCGCGCCCGGCCCGGACGAGAGCGACCGGGTGATCTCCGAGCAGACCTCGGCCGCGATGCGCGACATGCTGCGCGCGGTGGTGACCGAGGGCACCGGCAAGAACGCCGACGTTCCGGGCTATTTCCTGGGCGGCAAGACCGGCTCGGCCGAGAAGCCGCGGCGCAACGGCGTCGGCTACGACAAGACCAAGGTGCTGGCGACCTTCGCCGGCGTGTTCCCGGCGCACGACCCCGCCTATGTCATCGTGGTGACGCTCGACGAGGGCTGGACCGAGAAATACGGCCGCCGCTGGCGCACCGCCGGCTGGACCGCGGCGCCGACCGTCAAGGATGCGCTGACCCGCATCGCCCCGATCCTGGGCATGCGCCCGCAGGCCGAGCCCGTCGAGGGCGAGGAGCCGGGCGGCGTGCGCCAGGTCGCGAGCCGCTGAGGCCGGGGATGGCGACGCTCGCCTCCCTCGGGCTTCCTCCGGCGCCGGGCGTCGATCCGGACCTCGAGATCTCCGGCCTCGCCTCCGACAGTCGGAAGGCGGGGCCGGGCGTCGTCTTCTTTGCGTTGAAGGGGAGCGTGGACGGCGCCGAGTTCGCGCCGTTCGCGTTGCGTATGGGCTCCCCGATGATCGTGTGCAGCCCGGAGGGGGCGGAGACGATCCGCGCCCTGTGGCGGGCCGAGGGCCGGGAGGTTCCCCCCGACGGCCTGCCGCTGGCGGTCAGCGAGGCGCCGCGTCTGGCCCTGGCGCGGGCCGCGGCCGCGTTCTTCGCGCTTCAGCCCGAGGGGGTCGCCGCCGTCACCGGCACCAACGGCAAGACCTCGGTCGCGAGCTTCCTGCGCCAGCTCTGGACGCAGCTGGGCCGCCGCGCGGTGAACATCGGCACCGTGGGCGTCGAGGGCGCCGTCGACCGCCCCGGCGGCCTGACCACCCCCGATCCGCTGACCATGCACGCCCTGCTGGCGGAGCTGGCGGGCCTCGGCGTCGAGCGGGCGGCCATCGAGGCGTCCTCCCACGGCCTCGCCCAGCATCGCGCCGACGGGGTGCGGCTGCGGGCGGCGGGGCTGACCAACGTCACCCGCGACCATCTCGACTATCACCCGACGCCGGACGACTACCTGCAGGCCAAGCTCGGCCTTTTCGCCCGGGTGCTGCCGGTGGACGGGACCGCGGCGCTGAACGCCGACGACCCCTCGTTCCTGCGCGCGGCCGAGATCGTGCGCGCCCGCGGCCAGCGGCTGATCGCGGTGGGCCGGGCCGAGCTCGCGGACCTGCGCCTGCTCTCGGCCGAGTTCCACGAGACCGGCCAGACCCTGCGCTTCTCCTGGGAGGGAGAGACCTTCCAGGCCGAGCTGCCCCTCGTCGGCGCCTTCCAGGGCGAGAACGCCCTGATGGCCGCGGCGCTCGCCATCGGCTGCGGGGAGGAGCCGAGGGCGGTCTTCGCCGCCCTCCCCGCGCTGACCGGGGTGAAGGGGCGGATGGAGCATGTGGCGACGCGGGCCAACGGCGCCCGGGTCTATGTCGACTATTCCCACACGCCCGACAGCCTCTCGACCGCCATCGCCGCCTTGCGGCTGCACACGCCGGGGCGGCTGGTGGTGGTCTTCGGCGCCGGCGGCGACCGGGACGCGGGCAAGCGGCCGCTGATGGGGCGCGCGGCGCTCGCCGCCGACATCGCGGTGGTGACCGACGACAACCCCCGCTCGGAGGACCCCGCGGCGATCCGCGCCCAGGTCCTGGCGGGGGCCGAGGGCGCCGATCCCGCGCCCATCGAGATCGGCGACCGGGCCGAGGCGATCCTGAGCGCGGTGGACATGCTGGGGCCGCAGGATCGCCTGTTGATCGCCGGCAAGGGTCATGAAACCGGCCAGATCGTCGGTCAGGAGGTGATCCCGTTCGACGACGCCGAACAGGCGCGCGCCGCCGTCCAGGTGCTGGACGCGGAAGACGAGACGGGGGACCGATGACCACGCTCTGGACCAGCGCGGAGGCCGAGGCCGCCACGGGCGGCCGCGCCACGCGCGCCTTCGACGCCGCCGGCGTGACCATCGACAGCCGCGCGGTCGAGCCGGGCGACCTCTTCGTCGCCCTCAGGGACGTGCGCGACGGCCACGACTTCGTGGCCTCGGCGCTCGAGAAGGGCGCCGCCGCCGCCCTCGTCTCCCGCATCCCCGAGGGACTGGACGATAGCGCGCCGCTGCTGATCGTCGAGGACACGCTGAAGGCGCTGGAGGATCTGGCCGCCGCCGCCCGGGCGCGGAGCCGGGCGAAGGTGGTCGCCGTCACCGGCTCGGTCGGCAAGACCTCGACCAAGGAGATGCTGCGCGCCGCCCTCGCCCCCCAGGGCGCCACCCACGCGGCGGAGAAGAGCTACAACAACCACTGGGGCGTGCCGCTGACGCTGGCGCGGATGCCGAAGGCCACGAAATACGCGGTGATCGAGATCGGCATGAACCATGCCGGAGAGATCCGCCCGCTGACGAAGCTCGCCCGCCCCCACGTGGCGCTGATCACCACGGTCGCGCCCGTGCACATGGCGCATTTCCGCTCCGAGGCCGAGATCGCTTTCGCCAAGGCCGAGATCCTGGAGGGGCTGGAGCCCGGCGGCGTCGCGATCCTGCCCCGCGACAACCCCCACTACGAGCGGCTGGCCCGGCGGGCCCGCAAGGTGGGGGTGAAGACGATCCTGCGCTTCGGGGCCGCGCCCCGCTGCACCGCGCGGATGCTCAAGGCGGCGCCGGGGCCGGGAGGCACGACGCTGAACGCGCTGCTGCACGGGCGCCCGGCGCTGGTGAAGATCGGCGCCCCGGGGCGGCATTTCGCGATGAACGCGCTCGCCGTGCTGCTCGCGGCCGAGGCGCTGGGGGCGGACCCCGCCCGCGCCGCGCTGGCGCTGGGCGCCTGGCACGCCCCCGACGGGCGCGGCAGCCGCTGGCGGATCGCGCTGGACAGCGCCGGCCTCGACGGCGCGGTGCATCTGGTGGACGAGAGCTACAACGCCAACCCCACTTCCGTGGGCGCGGCGCTGGAGGTGCTGGCCGCCTCCGCCCCCGAGGACGGCTTCGGGCGCCACGTGAAGGGCCGCAAGATCGCGATCCTGGGCGACATGCTGGAACTGGGCCCCGACGAGGTCGCGCTGCACGCCGCGCTGGCGGAGCATCCCGCCATGGCCTCGCTCGACCGCATCCACACCGTCGGCCCGCTGATGAAGGCCCTCCACGACGCGCTGCCGAGCGAGCGTCGCGGCCGCCACGCCGCGGACAGCGAGGTCATGGCGCGCGAGGTCCGACGGCTGCTTGACGCCGGCGACGTGGTCATGGTGAAGGGCTCGCTCGGCGCGCGGATGGCGCGCGTGGTCGCGGCCGTGAAGGCGCTCGGCCGCCCCGCGCCCGAGCTCCCCGACGGCGAGGACGAAGGACCCGACGCCTGATGCTGTATCACCTGCTCACCCCCCTCTCGCAGGGCGGCGACGTGTTCAACCTCTTCAACTACCTGACCTTCCGGTCGGGGGGCGCGTTCCTGACGGCGCTGTTCCTGAGCTTCGGCTTCGGCAACCCGATCATCAACGCGCTGCGCCGGATGCAGAAGAAGGGCCAGCCGATTCGCTCCGACGGGCCCGAGGGGCACCTGCTGACCAAGACCGGCACCCCCACCATGGGCGGCGTGCTGATCCTGTTCTCGCTGCTGCTCTCCACGCTGCTCTGGTCCGACCTCGGCGAGGGCTATGTCTGGGTCGTGGTGGGGGTGGTGGCGGGTTTCGGCGCCATCGGCTTTGCGGACGACTACCTCAAGGTCTCCAAGTTCGACGTGAAGGGCGTGCCGGGGCGGATCCGGCTGGCGGCCGGCTTCGCCATCGCGCTGGCCGCGGCCCTCGCCGCGGTCTGGCTGCAGCCCGAGCCGCTGTCGGGCGCGCTGGCGCTGCCGATCTTCAAGGACCTGCTGATCGACCTCGGGATCCTGTTCTATCCCTTCGCCATGCTGGTGATCGTGGGGGCGGCCAACGCCGTGAACCTCACCGACGGGCTCGACGGGCTCGCCATCATGCCGGTGATGATCGCGGGCGCGGCGCTGGGCTTCATCGCCTATGTGGTCGGGCGCACCGACTTCACCGAGTACCTGGGCCTCTCCTACGTCCCCGGCACCGGCGAGATCGCGGTCTTCGCCGCCGCGCTGATCGGGGCGGGCCTGGGCTTCCTGTGGTTCAACGCCCCGCCCGCGCAGGTGTTCATGGGCGACACCGGCAGCCTCGCGCTCGGCGGCGGCCTCGGGGCCATCGCGGTGGCGACCAAGCACGAGATCGTGCTGGCGGTGATCGGCGGGCTCTTCGTCGTCGAGGCGCTGTCGGTGATCATCCAGGTCGGCTATTACAAGATGACCAAGAAGCGGGTGTTCCTGATGGCCCCGATCCACCACCACTTCGAGAAGCTCGGCTGGCAGGAGCCCACCATCGTGATCCGCTTCTGGATCATCTCGGTGATCCTGGCGCTGGTCGGGCTCGCCACGCTGAAGCTCAGGTAGGGAGATCATGGCGCGGCCCCGTCTCTTCGTCATCTCGGGCTGCTCGGGCGGCGGCAAGTCCACGCTGCTGGCCGAGATGGCCGCCCGCGGCTGGGCCACCGCCCCCGAGCCCGGCCGCGAGGTGGTGCGCGAGGAGACGGCGCGCGGCGGCGACGGCCTGCCCTGGGCGAACCTGACCCGCTTCGCCGAACTCTGCGTCGCCCGGGCTGTCCTCGACCACGAGGCGGCGCTGGCCCGGCCCTCCGCCACCCTCTTCGACCGCTCGATCCTCGACGCGGTGGCGGCGCTGGAGCGGGCGGGCCTGCCCGTGCCCCCCGCCATGGCCGCCGAGCTCGCCGCGCGCCGGTACGATGCGCCGGTGTTCCTGGCCCCGCCCTGGCCCGACCTGCACCGGCCCGACGCCGAGCGGCGGCTGGACCTCGCCGCGGCGGTGGCCGAGCACGATCACCTCGAAACCCGCTACCCCGCCGAGGGCTACCGGACCGAGAAGCTGCCCCGCCTGCCGGTGACCGAGCGGGCGGACTGGCTCGAGGCCCGGCTCGGCGCGCTGGAGGCCGCCGCATGATCCCCGTTCCCGGATACGAGGACGCCCGGGTGGGCGTCCTGGGCCTCGGCCGCTCCGGCCTCGCCGCCGCGCGGGCGCTGGCGGCGGGCGGCGCGGTCCCGGTCTGCTGGGACGACGGCGAGGCCGCCCGCGCCGCCGCCGAGGCCGAGGGGTTCGCCATCGCCGACCTCTCCCGCGACCGCGTCTGGGAGGAGGGGCTGGCGCTGCTCTGCGTCTCGCCCGGGATCCCCGCGCTCTACCCCGCCCCCCACAAGGCGGTGGAGCAGGCCTGGGCCCATGGCGTGCCGGTCGACAACGACGTGGGGCTGCTGTTCCGGGCGCTGGGCGAGGCCGATTTCGACGACTTCGACGCGCCGCCGCGGGTGGTCTGCATCACCGGCTCCAACGGCAAGTCGACCACCACCGCCCTGATCGGCCACATCCTCGAGGCCGCCGGGACCCCCGCCCAGGTCGGCGGCAACATCGGCCTCGGCGTGCTGGGGTTCGAGCCGTTTCATGACGGCGAGGTGCTGGTGCTGGAGCTCTCCTCCTACCAGATCGAGCTCGCGCGCACCCTCGCCCCCGACGTGGCGGTGTTCCTCAACCTCTCCGACGACCATCTCGACCGCCACGGCGGGCGGGGCGGCTACTTCGCCGCCAAGGCGCGCCTGTTCGAGGCCGGCGCGCCCGAGCGCGCGGTGATCGGCCTGGACGAGCCGGAGGGGCGCTTCCTCGCCGACCGGATGCGGGGCAGGACCGGCGAGGAGGACGGCATCGTCGGCCTTTCCCTGACCCGGAAACTGCCGGGCGAGGCCTGGGCGGTGACCGCCCGCAAGGGCTTCCTCGCGGAGACGCGGCGGGGCAAGCAGGTGGCGTCCGTCGACCTGCGGGAGCTCGCGACCCTGAAGGGCGCCCACAATCACCAGAACGCCTGCGCCGCCTGGGCGGCCTGCCGGGCGCTGGGCCTCGCGCCGCGGGCCATCGAGGCGGCCCTGAAGACCTTCCCGGGCCTGCCGCACCGGCTGGAGCTGGTGGCCGAGAAGGACGGGGTGAGCTTCGTCAACGACTCGAAGGCCACCAACGCGGATGCGGCCGAGAAGGCGCTGCTCGCCTGGCCGCGGGTGCGCTGGATCGCGGGCGGGGTACCGAAGGCGGGGGGGATCGCCCCGCTCGCCCCCCTCTTCGACCGCGTCGCCTGCGCCTACCTGATCGGCGAGGCGGCCGAGGCCTTCGCGCAGACCCTGGGCGAGACGCCCCACGTGATCTGCGGCGACCTCGAGACCGCCGTCGCCCGCGCCGCCGCCGAGGCCCAGCCCGGAGAGGCCGTGCTGCTGTCGCCGGCCTGCGCCAGCTTCGACCAGTTCAAGAGCTTCGAGCACCGCGGAGACGCGTTCCGCGCGCTGGCCCGCCGCGCCGCCGGCTTGCCCGACCTGCAGGAGGATCCCGCATGACCGAGATGGTCTTCGGCCACGTCGCCGCCGCCCGCTCCTCGGAGCCGATCCTGACCCGCTGGTGGCGCACCGTCGACCGCTGGACGGTGGGCGCGGTGCTGGGCCTGATCGTGATCGGCCTGGTGGTGGGCATGGCGGCCTCGGCGCCGCTGGCCGAGCGGCTGGGCCTGCCGCCCTTCTACTTCGTCATCCGCCAGGCGGCCTTCGCGCTGCTGGGCGTGGGGCTGATGGTCGGGATCTCGATGCAGGACGTGCGCACGGTGCGCCGGCTGGCGGTGGTGGGCTTCGTGGGCGCGCTGCTGACCTGCCTCGCGCTGCCGGTGATCGGCACCGACTTCGGCAAGGGCGCGGTGCGCTGGGTCTCGCTCGGCGTGCTGACGGTGCAGCCGTCGGAGTTCCTCAAGCCCGCCTTCGTGGGCTGCGCGGCCTGGGTGATGGCCTCGACCTTCGACCGGCGGGGCCCTCCGGGCAAGTTCCTCAGCTTCCTGCTCGCCTGTTCCTGCGCGGCGATGCTGGCGCTGCAGCCGGACTTCGGCCAGGCGGCGCTGCTGCTGGCGACCTGGGGGGTGATGTATTTCGTGGCCGGCGCCTCGGTGCCGCTGATGGTGGGCATCGCCGGCGGCGTCGCCGCCGTGGGGGCCTTCGCCTACGAGAACTCCCAGCACTTCGCGCGGCGCATCGACGGGTTTCTCGCGGCCGAGGTCGATCCCCGCACCCAGATCGGCTACGCCACCAACGCCATCCAGGAGGGCGGCTTCTTCGGGGTGGGCGTGGGCGAGGGCTCGGTGAAGAACATCCTGCCCGACGCGCATACCGACTTCATCATCGCGGTGGCGGCCGAGGAATACGGCCTGGTGCTGTGCGTGCTGGTCATCGGCCTCTTCCTGTTCATCCCGATCCGCGCCCTCTACCGCCTGACCGAGGAGCGCGACCCCTTCGCCCGCCTCGCCGGCGCCGGCATGGCGGGGCTGGTCGGCCTGCAGGCCTTCGTGAACCTCGGCGTCGCCATCCGCCTGCTGCCCGCCAAGGGCATGACGCTGCCGTTCGTCAGCTACGGCGGCTCCTCGCTGCTGGCGGCCGGGATCGGCATGGGCCTGCTGCTGGCGATGACCCGCAAGCGTCCCCAGCGCGACGTGCTCGAGGCGCTGGAGCACTCCGCATGAGGGCCGGGGTCCCCGGCCCGGAGGCGCCCTGCGGGCGGGCTCGGCTGCGTCGCCCGGGCGGCGAGGGCTGCGCGGCGCCGGCAGGCGTGGCGCCGGCGGGGAGGGGCGCATGACGCCCCCGCATCTCGTCATCGCCGCCGGCGGCACCGGGGGGCACATGTTCCCGGCCCAGGCGCTGGCGCAGGAGATGCTGCGCCGCGGCTGGCGCGTGTCGCTGACCACCGACGACCGCGGCGCGCGCTATGCCTCCGGCTTCCCCGAGGCGGTGACGCGGGTGCCGGTCCGCTCGGCCACCTTCGCCCGGGGCGGCGTCGCGGCGAAGCTCGCGGCGCCGGTGCTGATCGGCATGGGCGTGCTCGAGACCCTGCGCTGGTTCCGCCGCGATCCGCCGGCGGTGGTGGCGGGGTTCGGGGGCTATCCCTCGCTGCCCGCGCTGTCGGCGGCGGTGATCTCCGGCCGGCCGCGGCTGATCCATGAGCAGAACGGCGTGCTGGGGCGGGTCAACCGCCGCTTCGCGCCCCGCGTCTCGCTGGTCGCCTGCGGGACCTGGCCGCTGTCGAACGCGCCCGCCGGGGTCGACGCGCGCCACGTCGGCAACCCGATACGCGACGCCGCCCGGGAGCTGGCGGGCGCCGCCTACACGCCCCCCGGCGACGGCCCGCTGAACCTGCTGGTCTTCGGCGGCAGCCAGGGCGCCTCGGCCCTCACGCGGCTGCTGCCCGAGGCGATCGCCGGCCTGCCCGCCGACCTGCGCGCCCGCCTGCGCCTGACCCAGCAGGCGCGCGAGGGCGAGGCCGAAGCGCTCTCCGCCGCCTATGCCGCGCAGGGCGTTCCGGCCGAGGTCGCGCCCTTCTTCGCCGACATGCCCCAGCGCATCGCGGACGCGCATCTGGTGGTGTGCCGGGCAGGGGCCTCGACCGTGGCGGAGCTGACCGCCATCGGCCGGCCCTCGATCCTGATCCCCTATCCCCATGCGATGGACGACCACCAGAGCGCCAACGCGAAGCCGCTTGCCGAGGCCGGCGCCGCGCGCCTCGCCGTCGAGGCGGGGTTGACGCCGCAGGCGCTTTCCGCGCACATCGCCGCCGTTCTCGGCGAACCGGCCCGGGCCTCGGCCATGGCCTCGGCCGCCGCAGGCCTCGGGCGGCCCGACGCCGCCGAACGGCTCGCCGACCTCGCCCAGTCCGTCGCCCGCATCTGATCCCCCCGGGGATCGACCGCCCCTGACCTCTCGGAGCCCGCCCATGTCCCCCGTCAGCCGCCAGCCGCAGGAAGTCGGCCCGATCCATTTCATCGGCATCGGCGGCATCGGCATGTCCGGCATCGCCGAGGTGATGCTGAACCTCGGCTACGACGTGCAGGGCTCCGACGCGAAGGACTCGGAGATCGTGCAGCGCCTGCGCACGCTCGGCGCCCGGATCGAGATCGGCCAGAAGGCCGAGAACCTCGGCCGCGCCAAGGTCGTGGTGATGTCGTCCGCGATCAAGAAGGGCAACCCGGAGCTCGACGCCGCCCGCGCCGCCGGCCTGCCGGTGGTGCGCCGGGCCGAGATGCTCGCCGAGCTGATGCGCCTGAAATACAACGTCGCCGTGGCCGGCACGCACGGGAAGACCACGACCACCTCGATGGTCTCGGCCATTCTCGATGCGGGCGGGGTCGACCCCACGGTGATCAACGGCGGCGTGATCCACGCCTACGGCTCCAACGCCCGGATGGGCGAGGGCGAGTGGATGGTGGTCGAGGCCGACGAGTCGGACGGCACCTTCAACCGCCTCCCCGCCACCATCGCCATCATCACCAACATCGACCCCGAGCACCTCGACCACTACGGCGACTTCGAGGGCGTGAAGGCGGCGTTCGAGCGCTTCGTCTCCAACCTCCCCTTCTACGGGGCGGCGGTGTGCTGCATCGACCACCCCGAGGTGCAGGCCCTGGTCGGCCGCGTCGACGACCGGCGCAAGATCACCTACGGCTTCTCGCTGCAGGCCGACGTGGTTGGGGTGAACCTGCGCCACGAGGGGGCGGTCTCGACGTTCGACGTCATCGCCCGCCTGCGCGACGGGCTGGCGCGGGGCGAGCGGCGGATCGAGGGGATCGAGCTGCCGATGCCCGGCGACCACAACGTGCTCAACGCGCTGGGCGCCATCGCGGTGGGGCTGGAGCTGGGCCTGCCCGACGACGCCATCCGCGCCGGGCTGAAGAAGTTCGGCGGCGTGAACCGCCGCTTCACCCGGGTCGGCGAGTGGAACGGCGCCCCGATCATCGACGACTACGGCCACCACCCGGTGGAGATCGCGGCGGTCCTGAAGGCCGCCCGCCAGGCGGTGGGCCCGCAGGGCCGGGTGATCGCGATCCACCAGCCGCATCGCTATTCGCGGCTCAGCTCCCTCTTCGACCAGTTCTGCACCTGCTTCAACGAGGCGGACATGGTCGCGATCCCCGAGGTCTACGCCGCCGGCGAGGACCCCATCGAGGGCGCCGACCGCGATGCGCTGGTCGCGGGCCTCGCCCGCCACGGCCACCGCGACGCCTCGGCGCTCGACGGGCCCGAGTCGCTGCCCGACTACGTCGCCGCCCGCGCCCGGCCGGGCGACATCGTGGTGTGCCTGGGCGCGGGCTCGATCACCCAATGGGCCCGCGCGCTGCCCGCCGCCCTCGCCGGACGCGCCGCGGCGGAGTGAGGGCGGGCGGTCCGCCGCTCGTCAGGTGCCAGAGATCCGCCGTCGACCCCGGCCGCGGCTCGTCCCACCGGACAGGCCGGCCGACTCCGGCCACGGCTCGCGCCGCCGCGGTTTCTACGCGGGTGTTAGGCGCGCTCGGCCCCCGGGTGCGCGCGGGGGTCGCCTTGCCGCGACGGCCGGCGGCGCCACCCTGTGGCGCGCGGCGCCGCGCGCGCCGGTCGACGGGATCGGCGCGCGGGGGGGCCGCGCCCGGCCCTTCCCCGATCCGCCGCGCCCTCCGGGGGCCGCGGCCCCGACCCGCCGGAGATCCGCCCGATGACCGACGCCTCCTCCGCCCCCGGCCTGAAGCGGCGGCTCGGGTTCTGGCTGCTGATGCTCTACGGGCTGGGGGTGATGATCGGCGCCGGCATCTACGTGCTGATCGGCGAGGTGGGCGGGCGCACCGGCCTGCTCGCGCCCGTGGCCTTCCTGATCGCCGCCCTCGTCGCCGCGCCCACGGCGATGAGCTACGCCGAGCTCTCCGGCCGGATCCCCGAGGCGGGGGGCGAGGTCGCCTGGCTGCGCGACGCCTTCGGCCTGCGCCTGCTGCCGCCTGTGGCGGGGCTGCTGATCGTGGGGGGGGCGACGCTCTCGGCCGCGGCGGTGATCCAGGGGGGGGCCGCCTATCTGTGGGCGCTGGCGCCGCTGCCAGGGGGGCTGAAGGCGATGATCCCGGCCTCCTGGCTGATCCCGCCGCTGATCGCGGCGATGGCGGCGGCGGCGATCTGGGGCGTGGTCGAGTCGCTGGTGGTCGCCGCCGCCCTGACCCTGATCGAGGTCGCGGGCCTGCTGCTGGCGATCTGGGCCGGGTTCGAGGCGCCCGCCACCTCCGAATGGCGCGACGGCCTGCCGGGCGCGGTCGAGAGCCTGGGCGGCCTCGGCGGGGCCGTCGGGGCGCTGGCGGGGGCCTCGCTGCTCGCCTTCTTCGCCTTCATCGGCTTCGAGGACATGGTCAACATGGCCGAGGAGACCCACGACCCCGGCCGCACCATGGTCCGCGCGATCCTGGCGGCGCTGGCGATCACCGCGGTGCTCTACGCGCTGGTGGCTGCGGCGGCGCTGCATGCGCTGCCGAGCTTCCTGATGGCGACGATGGGCAACCCGCTGGCCGGGGTGGTGCGGGCGGGGGCGCCCTCGCTGGTTCCGGCGATCGCGCTGATCGGAGGGGCGGCGGCGCTGAACGGGGTGCTGGCGCAGATGGTGATGGGAGCGCGGATCCTCTATGGAACCGGGCGGCGCTATCGGAGGCTGTCGCTGCTGGCGCGGGTGGCGCCGGGGCGCGGCACGCCCTGGGTGGCGACGCTGATCGTGGGGGCGCTGGTGACCGCGGTCGCGCTGCTGGTTCCGCTGGGGCCGCTGGCGGCGGGCTCGGCGGGGGTCCTGCTGGTGGTGTTCGTGGCGGTGAACCTTGCGCTGGTGATCCTGCGGCGCAAGGCGCCCGCGCCCGCCGGCGCCTGGACCGCCCCGGTCTGGGCGCCCTGGGCCGGCATGATCCTGTCCGTGGCCGCCGTGGCCGCCGGCATTCTCGGAGGCTGAGGCAGATGACGACCCCGCGATCCGCAAGCCCCGAGGCGGCGACCCCCGAAACGTCGCCCCCCGAGACGCCCGCCGCCGGCACGGCGGCCTCCGAAACGGTCGCCGGCTCGGCGGTTTCCGAAACGAGCGCTGGCACGACGGCCCCCGGGGCGGGCGCCGGGCCGCCAGCGCCGCGCCTCGACGGCGCGGCGCTGGCGGCCCGCCTGCCGCAGGTCCGCGGCCGGATCTCGCCGATGCGCCCGCTGGCCGAGCTGTGCTGGCTGCGGGTCGGCGGCCCGGCCGAGGCGCTGTTCCAGCCCGAGGACGCCGAGGACCTCGCGGCCTTCCTCGCGGCCCTGCCGGCCGACGTGCCGGTGACGCCGCTGGGGGTCGGCTCCAACCTGATCGTGCGCGACGGCGGGCTGCCGGGCGTGGCGATCCGGCTGGGCCGGGCGTTCATGGGGGCCGAGGTCCTCGACTGCGCGCGCCTGCGCGTCGGGGCGGGCCTGCTCGACAGCCGCGCGGCGATGGCGGCGGCCGAGGCGGGGATCGCGGGGCTGGAGTTCCTGCGCACCATCCCCGGCGCGATCGGCGGCGCGATCCGGATGAACGCGGGCTGCTACGGCGCCTACACCGCGGACGTGGTCGAGGAGGTCGTGGCCCTCGACCGCCAGGGTCGGACGCGGCGCCTGTCGGGCGCGGAGATCGGCTTCGCCTACCGCTCGTCCGACCTGCCCGAGGACTGGGTGATCGTCGAGGCGGTGCTGCGCGGCGCGCCGGGAGAGCCCGAGGCGATCCACGCGAAGATGGAGGACTTCGTCGCCCGGCGCGAGGCGAGCCAGCCCACGAGGGCGCGCACCGCCGGCTCCACCTTCCGCAACCCGGCCGGCTATTCCTCGACCGGCGAGGCGGGGGACCCGATGGACCTCAAGGCCTGGTCGCTGATCGACCGGGCGGGGATGCGCGGGGCGCGGCGCGGCGGGGCGCAGATCTCGGAGGTGCACTCGAACTTCCTGATCAACGCCGGCGGGGCGACCGCCGCCGACCTGGAGGGCCTGGGCGAGGAGGTCCGCGCGAAGGTGCGCGAGGCCTTCGGCATCGAGCTCGAGTGGGAAGTGAAGCGGATCGGCCTGCCGGCCTGAGCTGGCCCGGGGGCGCCGCGAAGAGGGCGGGCGGGGCGCCGGGCCGCCGCCGCTCCGCCGCGCGCGGGCGCGCCGCCCACCCGCCCTCCCCGTCGCGCCCGCGCGCGGCGGACCGGCGGCTGAGCGGGGCCGGGGCGCGCCGCTCTGGAACCCGCCTCCACCCTTCGGAAAACCCTGCCGTCGCGATGCCGTCCCGCTTTCTGGGTTCCGGCGCGGCCCCCCTTGCGCTACACTGCGAAAACGCCCTGCTTCGCAACGCCCTGCGGCCCGTTCCGCAGATTCGCTCCGAAGTCGGGCGGGACCGAGCATCGGTCGTGCGACTGGGAAAACCCGGCCACGGCCATACAGGCGGACGCAGCCCGAAAACGGGCGCGGCCAGACAAGCCCCCGCAGAGGGGCGAGGGACTTTGAGGCGGCATGTCGGGCAGGGCTTCCACCCGCGTCGCGGTGCTGTTGGGCGGCCGGTCGGCCGAGCGCGAGGTCTCCCTCGTCTCGGGCGCCGAGTGCGCAGCCGCGCTGAGGACCGCGGGCTATTCCGTGATCGAGATCGACGCCGGGCCGGACCTGGTCCAGCGGCTTGCGGACGCGAGCCCCGACGTCGTGTTCAACGCGCTCCACGGCCGCTGGGGCGAGGACGGCTGCGTGCAGGGCCTGCTGGAGTGGCTGGGGATCCCCTACACCCACTCGGGCGTGCTGGCCTCGTCGGTGGCCATGGACAAGGTCAAGGCCAAGGAGGTCTTCGCCGCCGCCGGTCTGCCGGTGGCCGAGGGCCGGCTGGTGGCGAAGGCCGAGGCCGCCGCGGGCCACCCGCTGCCGCCGCCCTACGTGCTGAAGCCCTACAACGAGGGCTCGTCCGTCGGCGTCTACATCGTCTCCGAAGGCGCCAACGGGCCGGCCAGGCTCGCCCCCGACGCGCCCGACCTGCTGCTGGCCGAGACCTTCGTGCCGGGCCGGGAGATGACCGTCGCCGTGATGGGCGACCGGGCGCTGGCGGTGACCGACATCGTGGCGGCCTCGGGCGGCTGGTACGACTACCAGGCGAAATACGCCGCCGGCGGATCCTCCCACGTGATCCCGGCGCAGATCCCCCGGGAGGTCGAGGACGCCTGCCGCGACATCGCGGTGCGCGCCCACAAGGCGCTGGGCTGCCGCGGGCTCTCGCGCTCCGACTTCCGCTGGGACGAGAGCAAGGGGGTCGCGGGGCTGATCCTGCTCGAGGTCAACACCCAGCCCGGGATGACGCCGACCTCGCTCGCGCCCGAGCAGGCGGCCCACGCCGGCATCTCCTTCCCCGACCTCTGCGCCTGGCTGGTGGAGGACGCCTCATGTCTGCGCTGACCCTCTCGCCCGCCTCCGGCGGGACGCTGACCCTGTCGCCCGCCTCCGGCGGGACGCTGACCCTGTCGCCCGCCCCCGGCGGGACGCTGACCCTCTCGCCCGCCTCCGGCGGGACGCAGCCAAGCCCGCCCGCAGGGCGCCTCCGGGCCCCGGAATCCGCCCCGGGCGCGGTCGCGGGGACCGCGCGATGAGCGCGCTCGGCCGCGCCCTTTCCCGCCGCCTGCGCCGGCTGAAGCCGGAGCCGCCGGGGCCGTTCGAGACGCCGCGGCGGCGGCGCGACCCCTCGCCGTCCCGCTGGCGCTACCGGCTCGACCGGCTGGGGCGGCGCGGCTACGTGCGCTTCGCCCTGCGCCGGCTGACCGCGCCCGCGGGCTTCGCGCTGGCCGCCTTCTGGGCCTGGCAGAGCCCCACGGTCCACGAGATCGCCCTCGACCTCGCCGCCCGCGCCCGCGCCGCGGTGGTCGAGCGGCCGGAGTTCGCGGTCCTGCGTCTCGACATACACGGCGGCAGCCCGGACCTGCAGGCCCGGGTCGAGAGCCGGCTGGACCTGAACCTGCCGGTCTCCTCCCTCGCCCTCGACCTCGCCGCCCTGAAGGCGGAGGTCGAGACCATTCCCGGCGTCGCCCGGGCCGAGCCGAAGGTGATGGCCGACGGCGCCCTGCGCATCGAGCTCGCCCAGCGGGCCCCCGCCGCGCTGTGGCGCTGGGACGGGCAGCTGCATCTGCTCGACGCCGACGGGGTGATCATCGGCCCCGTCGCCGCCCGCGCCGCGCGCCCCAACCTGCCGCTGATCGTGGGCGAGGGCGCCGACCGCGCGGTCGCGCAGGGCCTCGCGCTGTGGGACCTCGCCCAGCCGATCAACGACCGCCTGCGGGGCCTGGTGCGCGTCGGCGAGCGGCGCTGGTCGCTCGCGCTCAGCTCCGGCATGGTCGTGCACCTGCCCGAGAAGGCGCCCGAGGCCGCGCTGCGCCGCCTCCTGCACCTCGAGCGGGACGAGCAGCTGCTCGACCGCGAGGTTTCCGTCATCGACCTGCGCGACCCCGAGCGTCCCACCCTGCGCCTGACCCCGCGGGCGGTGGACGTGCTCGAGGGCGCCCGCGAACTCCTGGAAGGACAGAAGGCATGAGGCACGCGCTTTTCGCGTCGCAGAGCATGATGCGCGACCAGCTCCGCTCGGCGCTCAAGCGGGGCCTGCTGGCGGTGCTGGACATCGGCACCTCCAAGACCGCCTGCCTGATCCTGCGCATCGACCCCGCCAAGCTCGCCGCCGCCACCGCCGAGGAGGGGCGCCAGGGCGGCTACCTCGCCATGCGGGTGATCGGCGTCGGCGTCACCCAGTCGCGCGGCGTGCGCCTGGGCGAGATCGTGGACATGGAGGAATGCGAGCGCGCCATCCGCACCGCCCTCCAGGCCGCCGAGAAGATGGCCGGCGTGCGCGTCGACCAGGTGATCGGCGCCGTCTCCGGCGCCCGCCCCGTCTCCTGGGGTTTTACAGGGGACGCCGAGGTCATGTCCGGCGAGGTGACGGACCAGGACGTGGCCGCCGCGCTCGCCGCCTGCCCGGAACCGCCGGCGGAGGAGGGGCGCGAGATCCTGCACGCCCTGCCGGTGAACTTCACCCTCGACCAGACCTCGTTCCTGTCCGATCCCCGCGGGATGACCGGGCAGAACCTGTCGGTCGACATGCACATCCTCTCCGTCGCCTCGGCGCCCTTGCGCAACCTCGCGCGCTGCGTGCGCCGCTGCGACCTGGAGCTGGCGGGCGTGGTGACGGCGCCCTATTCCTCCGGCCTGTCGTCGCTGGTCGAGGACGAGCAGGAGCTGGGCGCGGCCTGCGTCGACATGGGGGGCGGGGCGACCGGCGTCTCGATCTTCCTGCGCAAGCAGCTGATCTGCCTCGACGTGGCCCGGGTCGGCGGCGCGCATGTCACCCGCGACATCTCCGAGGCCTTCGGCATCGACACCGCGACCGCCGAGCGCATCAAGACCCTGCATGGCGGCGTCATGGCGACCGGTCTCGACGACCGCGAGCTGATCACCGTGCCCGTCCTCGGCGGGGCCGAGGGCGAGACCCGCACCATCACCCGCGCCGCCCTGATCGGCGTGATCCGCCCGCGCGTCGAGGAGATCTTCGAGGAGGTCCGCCACCTTCTGGATCGTGCCGGCTTCGGCGGCCTGCCCTCCCGCCGCGTGGTGCTGACCGGCGGCGGCAGCCAGCTGCCGGGGCTCGAGGACGTCGCCCGCCGCGTCATCGGCCAGCGGGTGCGCATCGGCCGGCCGCTGCGCGTCGCGGGCCTGCCGCAGTCGGCCGCGGGCCCGGCCTTCTCGGCGGCCGTGGGCCTCGCCGCCTACGCGGTGCGCCCCCACGACGAGTTCTGGGACTTCGAGGAGCCCGCCGGCCTCTCCGGCGGCACTCGCCTGCGCCGCACGGTGCGCTGGTTCAAGGACAACTGGTAAGGCGCGCGGGCGTCCCGGGGGCCCGCCCAGGATGATCGTGGACGAGGCGAGGCTCGCCCCGCTGCGCGACGCCGACGGGCTCTGCCGCGTCAGCCGGCCCCCGCCGCTCGGGGGGCCGCGGCGCTACGCCGACGTGCCCGGCGCGGTCTGGCCGGCGCCGCCGCCGCCGACCCTGTTCGAGGGCGCCCTCACGCCCACCCCCAGCGAGGAGGCCTTCCCGCAGATGCGGGCGACGCCTGCGGGCCGGGGACGCACGATCCTGGTCCTCGGCTTCCTCGATCGGGTCCCGCCGCTGCCGCCCGGTCGCCGCTGGCTGGCGCTGGAGCATGTCTGCGGCGGCCTCGCCTGCCGGCAGGTCCCGATGATCGCGACGCCCCTGACCCCGCGCCCGGCGATGCAGGCCGCCTTCGACCGGCTCGCCGCCGAGACCGAAGCGGCCGCCGCGGGCCGCTTCTTCGATGCGCGGAGCGCGCCGGAGGCCGCCCGCCGCTGCCTCGCGCAGATCGCCGGCCTGGGCTTCAGCTGCGGCCCGTCGGCGATGGAGCGCCTGTGCGAGGCGCTCTACCCGCTCGACGCGACGGCCGAGGCGCTGGAGCGGGCGAGCGAAGGCGCAGGGGACCTCGCGGCCCTGCTGGCGCGGGCGGAGGCGGCGCCGACCCTCCTCGTGCTCGCGCAGAACAGCGACTGAGCGCGGGCCCGCTCACGCCTCCGGTTCGAAGGTCATCGAGACGCCGTTCATGCAGTAGCGCAGGCCCGTGGGCTGGGGCCCGTCGGGGAAGACGTGGCCGAGGTGGGCGTCGCATTTCGCGCAGGTGACCTCGGTGCGGCGCATGAAGTGGCTGAGGTCCTCGTGCAGCTCCACCGCCTCCTGGTCGATGGGCGCCCAGAAGCTGGGCCAGCCGGAGCCGCTCTCGTATTTGGTGTCGGCGTCGAAGAGGGGGGCGCCGCAGCACGCGCAGAGGTAGGTGCCCGGGCCCTTGGGGAAGCCGGGGTGGGCGCCGGGACGCTCGGTCCCCTTCTGGCGGGTGACCTTGTAGGTCAGCGGGTCGAGCTCGGCGCGCCATTCCTCGTCGGACTTGATCAGCTTGTCGGTCATCGTGTTCCTTCCCTGCGACAGGTCCGCCGCATCTGACGGGGGCGTCATGCGCATGTCATCGCTGCGGCACTATCTAGTCCGCGGGTCCCTGGCTGTGGAGGGGTGGATGCGCGTGTTCTCCCGCGGACGTTACACGGTGCGCCTGTCGCGCGCGCCTGAGGATGTGGAGGCCGCCCAGAGGCTCCGCTTCCGGGCCTTCATCGCCGCCCGCCCGGGCGCCGCCCTGACCGGAGACCGGGCCGAGGGCCTGGACCGGGACGGCTTCGACGACGCCTGCCTGCATGCGCTGGTCGAGACGGCGGAGGGCGAGCTGGTCTGCTGCTTCCGGATGCTGCCGCTGGCGAGCGGGGCGGAGATCGGGCGCAGCTACTCGGCGCAGTATTACGAACTCTCGTCGCTGCACGACTTCGCCGGGCCGATGGTGGAGATGGGGCGCTTCTGCATGGCGCCGGGCGTGCGCGACCCGGACGTGATCCGGGCGGCCTGGGCTGCGATGACCTCCTACGTGGAGGCGGAGGGGGTCGAGCTGCTGTTCGGCTGCTCCAGCTTCGAGGGCGTGGACGCCGAGGCCTACATGGACGCCTTCGCCTACCTCAAGGAGAAGCACCTGGCGCCGCGGCGCTGGCTGCCGCGGCCCAAGGCGCCGGCGATCTTCCGCTTCGCCGCCAAGCTGCGGCTGAAGCGGCCGGACATGAAGCTCGCGATGCGGCGCATGCCGCCGCTGCTGCGCTCCTACCTGCTGCTCGGCGGATGGGTCTCGGACCACGCGGTGATCGACCGGGACCTGAACACGCTGCATGTGTTCACCGGCGTCGAGATCAGCCGGGTGCCGGCCGCCCGCCGCCGGCTGATGCGCCCCGCCGCCGGCTGAGCCGCCCGCCGCAGGCGTCGCGGGCGCTCGTGGCGGGCCCGGCCGCGCCTGCGGGTTCCCCGCAGGGTCCGCGCGAGGCGCGGACGCCTCCGCAAGGGCGGAGGCGCGCGGCCTTCGCGCGCCGCCTCCGGCGTGGGCCTGCGGGGCGGGCGTCGGAGGGCGCGGGCCGCGGGAGGCGCGACCGGTTCCCGGAACGGGCGCCGCGGGGCGGGCCGGGGGCGCCCCGGGCAGGACCCGGGGCCTCGCCCCGTCGGTGGAGCAGGACGCGACGGCGCAGGCGCGGCGCCTCAGGTGGCGACGTCGGGCCCCTCGCGGCCGGTGCGGGCGCGGATGCCGGCGAGGGACTCGGCGGCCTCGATCACCTGGGCCAGCGCCACCTGCGGGTCGGCGTGGGCGGCCTCGGCGGGGTCTGCGAGGCGACGCTCCATGTAGACGCGCAGCGTCGCGCCCTCGGTGCCGGTGCCCGAGAGGCGCAGCACCAGGCGCGCGTCCTCGGCGAAGAGGATGCGGATCCCCTGCTTCGTCGCCGCCTCGCCCGAGATCGGGTCGGTGTAGGCGAAATCGTCCGCCGCCGCGACGGTCAGCGCCCCGGCCTTCGTCCCGGGCAGCTCCGCCAGCCGGGCGCGCAGGTCCTCCATCAGCGCCCCGGCCACGCCCGCGTCGATCGCCTCGTAGTCGTGGCGGGTGTAGACGTCGCGGCCGAAGCGGGCCCAGTGATCCTCGAGGATCTCGCGCACCGACAGCTTCCGCACGGCGAGGATGTTGAGCCACAGCAGGACGGCCCAGAGCCCGTCCTTCTCCCGCACGTGGTCGGAGCCGGTGCCGAAGCTCTCCTCCCCGCAGATCGTGGCGCGGCCGGCGTCGAGGAGGGTGCCGAAGAACTTCCAGCCCGTCGGCGTCTCGTGCAGCTCCACCCCCAGCGCCTGCGCCACCCGGTCGGCGGCGCGCGAGGTGGGCATCGAGCGCGCGATCCCCTTCAGCCCGCCCGAATAGCCGGGCGCGAGATGGGCGTTCGCCGCCAGCACCGCGAGGCTGTCGGAGGGGGAGACGTAAACCTCCCGCCCCAGGATCATGTTGCGGTCCCCGTCCCCGTCCGAGGCGGCGCCGAAGTCCGGCGAGCCGGGGCCGGTCATCAGGTTCCACAGGTCGTGGGCATGGGCGGGGTTCGGATCCGGGTGGCCGCCGCCGAAGTCGGGCAGGGGGGTGGCGTTCATCACCGTGCCCGTGGGGGCGCCGAGGCGGGTCTCCAGCACCTCGACCGCATAGGGGCCGGTGGCGGCGTGCATGGCGTCGAAGCGCAGGGTGAAGCCGCGGGCGATCATCTCGCGGATCGCGTCGAAGTCGAAGAGGGACTCGAGCAGGTCGGCGTGGATCTTCACCGGGTCGATGACCTCGACCGTCATGCCGCCCAGCGTCAGCGTCCCGACCGTCTCGAGGTCGGGGTCGGGGACGTCGAGGGTGCGGTATTCCCCGATCGTCTCGGTGCGGGCGTGGATGGCGTTGGTGATGCTCTCGGGCGCGGGGCCGCCGGCGGCGATGTTGTACTTCACGCCGAAGTCGCCGTCCTCGCCCCCCGGGTTGTGCGAGGCCGAGAGGATCAGCCCCCCGTCCGCCTTCAGCGCGCGGATCACCGCCGAGGCGGCGGGGGTCGAGAGCAGCCCGCCGCGCCCCACCACCACCTTCGCCGCCCCGTTGGCGGCGGCCATCTTCAGGATCGTCGCCGAGGCCTGGCGGCCGAAATGGCGCCCGTCGCCGCCGAGCACGAGGGTGCGCCCCTCGATCCCGCCCAGCGCGTCGAAGACCGACTGCACGAAGTTCTCGAGGTAGTGCGGGCTCATGAAGGTCCGGGTCCGGGCGCGCAGGCCGGAGGTGCCGGGCTTCTGGCCGGGGATCGGGGCGGTCTTCACGGCGGTCGGGGTCATCGAGGTCTCCGGCGGATCGAGCGGCCGCGGGCGGGCGGCCGGGCGGGGGGGAGTAAGGCGCGGCGCGCGGCGGGGGTCAACCATGGCGCCGGGCTGCGGCGGAAGATGGGCCGGACGGGGGGCGTCAGGGGGGGAAGACGCTCCTGACTCACCAAGGAACAGGGGCCGCGCCTGTCCTTCGGATCCGTCCCTCGCTGAAGATGCCTGAGCGACTCGCCCGCCGCGGTCAAGGACGAGCCGCGCAGAGCGCGGTCGCTTC
>Ga0310345_10000770_pt1 | contig 41818 bp, 33 predicted proteins | sample HC15DNA20500_MG_FD_204667 | JGI IMG/M metagenome (GOLD analysis project Ga0310345, IMG submission 204667) | Marine microbial communities from station ALOHA, North Pacific Subtropical Gyre - HC15-DNA-20-500_MG | ecosystem: Environmental > Aquatic > Marine > Oceanic | place: Pacific Ocean: North... | reverse complement strand
TGGCGTTCTGGGCGGCGACGCGGCCGAAATCGAGCGGCGGCAGCTCCTCGGCGATGAAGTCGCCGATCTGCGCTTCCGGATTGCGGCGGCGGGCGTCCTCCAGGGAGATCTGGGTCGCCTCCATGGTCACGTCCTCGGAGACCTCCAAGAGACGCTCCAGGCGGATCTCGCCGGTCTTCGGATCGACCTGGGCGCGGATCTCGTTCTCGCTGCCGTAGCGGGATTTAGCCGCCTTCTGGATCGCATCCTCCATCGCCGCGATGACGACGTCTTTCTCAATCGACTTCTCGCGCGCGACCGCGTCTGCGATCTGCAGGAGCTCAAGCCTGTTGGCGCTAATGCCCGCCTCAGCCATGTGCCTTTGCCTCCGGTTCTCTCAAAACGATGGGCGACCGTTTCAGATCGCGCTTCTCAAATCCTAGTGAGACTTGCTGCGCTGAAGATCCTCGCGCAGCGTGTCCTTGTCGCTCACCAGCCGCGCCTCCTCGATCATCGAAAAGGGCAGGCCGATAACTTGTGCTTCGGCGCCTTTCTCAAGCTGCACGATCAGCCTTGCCTCGCCGTCTTCCGCCCCGTCGACCACGCCGCGGAAGCGCTTGCGGCCGTCGATGGCTTCGGAAAGCTCGACCTTGGCTTCGTAGCCGAGGAAGGTCTCGAAATCACTCGGCCGGACCAAGGGACGGTCCAGGCCGGGCGAGGAAATCTCCAAATTGTACTTTCCGGGCAGAGGATCGTGGGCGTCGAGCACCGGCGACAGCTCCCGGCTGATCACGGCGCAATCGTCGACCGTCATCTGGTCGCCCGGGCGCTCCGCCATCACCTGGACCGTGCCGCCGCCCTCACCGGACGTCTTCACGCGCACGAGCCGGAATCCGAGCCCTTCGAGCACAGGCTCGGCGAGATCGGCAATCAAGCGCGCCGTCCCCGTCTCACGGGTGAAGCGCCGCTCCAGGCTGGGCGTCAGGTTCGACATAGACCGTCACAATCCTCGCAGAAAGCGGGAACCCGCGATGGTCTCGAAAGGCCTGAGATCTTGGAAAGACCGGTGAACCTAATAAAAAGGAGCGGGCCGCGGCCCACTCCTGATGGAGACCATTCATGAGTTCTGATCGCTAATATACGCCGCTTTCCGGGGAATTCAAGCAGTTGTCCTGGCGCTATCCCGCGCGCCGGAAGCGTAGATAGCCGCAGAAACGGCCGGCGGCCTTGGCTTTCTGCTCGTAGCGGGTCTCCGGCCAATCCTCCGGGCGTTCCCGCCAGTCGGCAGGGCGTTCGGCCAGCCACTCCAGTCCGCCGCACGCTCGCGCCGCCAGCAGCGTGCGGGCGAGATATTCGGCGCTGTCGCTCCCCAGCCGGAATTCGCCGCCGGGCTTCAGCACCCGTACGATCTCTGCAACGGTGGAGCGCCGGATCAGCCGCCGCTTGGCGTGGCGCTTCTTCGGCCACGGATCGGGAAAGAGAACGAACAACCGGTCGATGGAGGCATCCGGCAGCCAGGCCAGCACCTCCCGCGCGTCTCCGTCATGGAGCCGAATATTCTTCAGCTCCTTCCGGTCCGCATGGCCGAGCAGCGAGGCCACCCCGTTGATGAAGGGCTCGCAGCCGATCAGGCCGACTTGCGGGTGGTGCTCCGCCTGCCAGATCAGGTGCTCGCCGGCCCCGAAGCCGATCTCCAGCCAGACCTGCGTCGGGTCGTGGGGAAAGAGTGCGGAGAGCGCCGGGGCAGGGACTGAGAGATCGATCCGCAACTCGGGCAGCCTCGTCTCCATCAGCCCCTGCTTGCGCGGGGTCAGCCGATGTCCCTTCCGGCGCCCATAGGAGCGCAATCCTTCGAGAGGCTGAGACTCGGGGAGCTGGGATTCGCGATGGTGGTCGTTCGGCTGATCGGTCAAAGCCTGTCGCCTCAAAATGCTTCCTTGGTGCCCTTTGGCACCAAAAAATTCCAATTTCAAACCGGCGGAGAAACTCTTCTTCCGGCCCTATCGAATCCGCTGGCGCGCCCTTCGAAACTCGACTATCGCCGCTCGGCCAATGCTCAGGAGGGCGAGCCCGTGACGGAAACGATAGGTCTGGATGTGGTTTGGGATTTCACGCTCTTCGCAGCCGTGGGGTTCCTCGCTCAACTTGTCGACGGCGCCCTGGGCATGGCCTATGGCGTCGTCTCCACGACGGTCCTTCTAGCCTTCGGCGTGCCGCCTGCCAACGCATCGGCGAGCGTCCATGTGGCGGAGCTGTTCACCACCGGCGCCTCGGGTGCCTCCCACCTCATGCATCGCAACGTCGACCGCAAGCTGTTCTGGCGGCTGGCGCCTGCGGGCATCGCCGGCGGCGTCATCGGCACCTACCTCCTGACCTCCATCGACGGCGACGTCATCAAGCCCTTCATCGTGGCCTATATGGCCGTCATGGCATTCGTCATCCTGTGGCGGACACTGCGCAGCTTCAAGCCGCGCACGGAAACGCCCCGCGGGGTCTCGCTGCTCGGTCTCGTCGGCGGCTTCGTCGACGCGGTTGGCGGCGGCGGCTGGGGTCCGGTCGTGACCTCGTCCCTGGTCGGCGCCGGCGGCGTCCCCCGCTATGTCATCGGCACGGTCAACACCGCCGAGTTCCTGCTCACCGCCGCGGTCTCCGCAAGCTTCGCGGTCGCGCTATTCTCCGGCCACTGGGAAGAGGGGGGCGACCTCGCCAACAATGCCGCGGCCGTTGCCGGCCTGATCACGGGCGGACTCGTGGCGGCGCCGGTCGCGGGCTATGCGGTCAAGCGCATCTCCGCCCGCCCGCTTGGCGTCGCGGTAGGCGTGCTCATTCTTCTGCTGGTGCTGTTCCAGGCGGCCAAGCTCGCCGCCTGGATCTAACGAGCGCGCGGATGCGAGAGGCTTAGCTCAGCGCGCCTTTCAGCGGCTCCACGAGGTCGAGCTTCTCCCAGGAGAAGCCGCCGTCATTGTCCGGCGTGCGGCCGAAATGACCGTAGGCCGCAGTCCGCTCGTAGACCGGCCGGTTCAGGGAAAGATGCTCGCGGATGCCGCGCGGCGACAGGCTCATCACCTCGCGGATCGCGTTCTCGATCTTGTCCTCGGCGACCTTTCCGGTGCCGTGAAGGTCGGCATAGATCGACAGCGGCTCGGACACGCCGATGGCATAGGAGAGCTGCAGGGTGCAGCGGTCGGCAAATCCTGCCGCGACGATGTTCTTCGCCAGATAGCGCGCGGCATAGGCCGCTGAACGGTCGACCTTGGTTGGATCCTTGCCGGAGAAGGCGCCGCCGCCATGGGGCGCCATGCCGCCATAGGTGTCGACGATGATCTTGCGGCCCGTGAGGCCCGTGTCTCCATCGGGCCCGCCGATGACGAAGCGTCCGGTCGGATTGACGTAGAACTTGGTGTCGCCGTCGATCCAGCCCTTCGGCAGCACGTCGTTGACGACGCCCATGACGATCTCGCGAACCCGCTCCTGGGTCGCATCCTCACCGTGCTGGGTGGAGACCACGACGGAATTCACCCGGGCCGGCTCCCCGTTCACGTAGTTGAGGGTCACCTGGCTCTTCGCATCGGGACCGAGCTCGGGAGCGTCGCCGCCATGCCGGAGCTTGGCCATCTCGTGCAGAATGGAGTGGGCGTAGTGGATCGGCGCCGGCATGAGCGGCTCCGTTTCGCGGCAGGCATAGCCGAACATGATGCCCTGGTCGCCCGCGCCCTCGTCCTTTTCCTTATCGGCATCCGCATCCACGCCCATGGCAATGTCGGAGGATTGCTCATGCACGTAGAACTCGAACTCGGCGTTGTCCCAGTGGAAGCCGTCCTGTTCGTAGCCGATGTTCTTGATGCACTGGCGTGCAGCGTCTTCGATGACCTTGGGAGTGATCTCTTCCGGTCCGCGAACTTCGCCGGCCATTACGATGCGATTGGTGGTGACCAACGTTTCGACGGCGACGCGGGACTGGGGATCGGCACCGAGATAGAGATCGACGACGGCATCGGAGATGCGATCGCAGACCTTGTCGGGGTGACCCTCCGAAACCGACTCACTCGTAAAGACGTAATCCTGTCGAGACAACTCTACCCCCTATCGCAGGATACCTGCTCAGCGCGAAAAATCGGGCGGGTTGTCGCAACGAACGGTCGGAGGGTCAAGCCCGCTTCAAAGGCGGCAAAGGACGGCTTAGGAGCCGCCGTCCTGATTGCTCAAGGAGCGCACGAGATCGACGACGCTCTTGCGGACTTTCGGATCGGCAATTTTCACAAATGCACGGTTGAGTTCCAGCCCTTCGCGACTGTTCAAAAACTCTAAAATGAAAGTCTCGGATTCGGCCTCGGCCATGCCCGTGGGCGCGGTCCCGTCAAAATGCGGGGCCTCTTCAAAAAAGAACTGGACCGGGACGTCGAGGATCTTGGCAATTTGGAAAAGGCGGCTGGCGCCGATTCTATTGACGCCCTTCTCGTATTTCTGAACTTGCTGGAAAGTAAGCCCCATACTCTCGCCGAGACGCTCCTGGCTCATGCCCAGAAGCATCCGCCTAAGACGCACGCGGCTGCCCACATGCGCGTCGACAGGATTTGGCTTTTTGCCGGCCATTGGCTCACTCGTGACTGTCATGGAAAAGAAATACCTTACGTGGAACTGAGTGCCTCCGCGCGCCGAACGATAATTTGTCAACAGGGCAGCGCCGTGGCACGGGGTGTCTTAAGCGGCGTGTCAGAGGCCGTCAAGCGCGCCAAAACGGCGCGCGGCACACTAGTCTAATTTATTGCTTAGTTGACGCAATTTCGGAGCGATGCAACCGATAACTGCAAGCAACCACAACAGAATTTCCAATGGCCTTTCGAAGCGCCGGAAAAAAGTCGTTTCCAAACGGCCCGGCAGAGCGGCGTCCACAATACCTTTCTTGAGAAGTCCAAGCTCGCCGAGAATTCGACCCATCGGATCGATCACCGCCGAGATTCCCGTATTGGCTGCACGTGCAAGTGGAAGCCCTTGCTCCACTGCGCGCACTCTTGCCTGGTGGAAATGCTGATACGGTCCGACACTGCGACCAAACCACGCATCGTTGGTCACGTTCAACATCCACGCGGCGCCGCGGCCGTGATCGTTCACCTCGTCGGGGAACAGCACTTCGTAGCAGATCAGCGGCATAAGTGTCGGAGCGCCCGGCACATCTAGCCGCCGCGGCCCCTCGCCGGAGGTGAATCCGCCCCGGATGCCCGTGAGCTGCATGATACCCAGCCGCTCCATGAAGTCCTGGAACGGCAGGAATTCGCCGAACGGCACGAGGTGCATCTTGTCGTAGCTGTCGAGGATCTCGCCCTCCGGGCCGACCGCAAGCAGACCATTATAGACATTGCGGCGGCTCCCATCCGGGCCCTCTTCGTAGACCATTCGGATCGACCCCACGAGAAGCGACGTGTTGGCCGGCAGCATGTCGCCGATGGTGGCAAGCCCCTCCGGTTCGTTCTCCAGCACCACCGGGACCGCGGTCTCGGGCCAGATCAGAAGGTCGATCTGATCAAGGCCCACGCCGTTCTTTCGGCTCTCGCTCAGCCGAAGATAATCCCGAAAGATCTCATCCGCATTCTCAGGCTTCCACTTGTCCGCCTGGTCGACGCTGGTCTGGACTATCCTGACCATGGTGCCGGTGGTTGCGACCGGCGTGGTCTCAAGCCGCCATGCGCCCCAGCCGGCGCCCAGTCCGAGCAGCAGCAGGAGACAAGCCGTCAGCATCGCCGCGCTGCGCCGCCCCTGAAGGTGAGAGCCGGGGGCTGCGAAGCAGGAGGCGGGAGCGGCGAAGACAAACGCGGCAAGCACCGTCAGCCCGTAGACGCCGAAGATCGCCGCAAGCTGCATCATGGGCAGGTTCGGCGTCAGGGCGTAGCCGAGCAGGTTCCAGGGCTGGCCGGTGAAGAGATGGCCGCGGATATATTCGAACAGCCCAAACCCGGCGGCGAGAGCGAACACCCGGACCGCGCCCCGGCCCCACAGCAGAATCGCAAACACTGTCGCGCCGACGAAGTAGAGCGCCATCCAGGCGGCGAAACCCGGCAGGATGAAGGGGATCAGCCAGCCATGGCGCTCCGGCTCCACCAGGAACGCTTCGGCCAGCCAGTAGAAATTGGCGAGGAAGAATCCGAAGCCGTAGAAGAAGCCGGCCGCGGCGGCGGCTCGGATTCGCCCCTTCCAGCCCGGCGAGCGCATATAGGCGCCGTCCAGCAGCCAGACCAGGGCGCCGAAGCTCACGAACATCAGCGGCCAGAGATCGTAAGGCGCGAAGGCCAGCGCACCGATGGCGCCCGCCACGGTGCCGAAGGCGGCCAGGCGCCATCCCCGCAGACTGGCAACCCAGCCGGCGGCGGCGTCCAGGCGTCCGAACGCGCCTCTCCCCCGGTCGGACATCACTGCCGGCCCGGTCTCACAACGATCATGATCGGGTCGCGCTGTCGCTTACGTCGCCTTCGCGCGGGGTGCTGCGCTGCCGGCGGATGCGAAGCTTCTTGATCCGCCTCGGATCGGCCTCCAGCACTTCGAACTCGACACCGCTCGGATGCTTCAGGAGCTCGCCGCGCACGGGCACGCGGCCCGACAGAGAGAAGACGAGACCGCCGAGCGTATCGACATCGTCGTCGTCTTCCGGATCGACCAGCACTTGGCCGAGCTTGTCCTCCACGTCCTTCACCGGGGCGCGGGCATCGGCGATCAAGCCGGTGCGGTCGGAGCTGATCAGCGGCTCCTCGTCCACGTCGTGCTCGTCCTCGATCTCGCCGACCACCTCTTCGATGAGGTCCTCGATGGAGACCAGCCCGTCCGTCCCGCCATACTCGTCCACGACCAGGGCGAGGTGGACGCGCGTGGTCTGCATCTTCAGCAAAAGATCGAGCACCGACTGGGACTTCGGCACGTAGAGAATGTCACGGGTGATGCCGATATCGCCGAGCGTCCGCTTCAGGTCGACATGGCCGAGACTGAGATTCTCGCCATTGGCCTTCTCGGCCTCTTCGGCGATCCACGACATCAGATCGCGGATATGCACCAGCCCCAGCGGTTCGTCCAACGTGCCGCGGAACACCGGCAGCCGCGAATGCTCCGCCTCGCGGAACACCTTCAAAAGCTCGTCGATTGGGATCGAGCCTTCGACGGAAACGATATCGGCGCGGGGCACCATCACGTCTTCGACCGTCAGCTTGCCGAAGCGGAGAATGTTCAGGAGCATCGTGCGCTCGGGCGCGCTGAACGTGTCCTTGGTGTCCTCGCTTCGGGAGAGCGCGTTCTCGATCAGCGAGCGGAGATCGGGCTCTTCCCCCAGGCCGAAACGCGCCAGGACGCGTTCGAGCCAGGAGCTGTCGTCGGAAGATCGTTCTGTATCGTGGGCCGGTTCTTGGTCCGGCAACGCGGCGTTACTCATCCTGCAATTCCAGCCTGGGCCAGCGGTTCGGTATCGCCGTAAGGATCGGCGATACCGAGACGGCCCAGGATTTCGGTCTCCAATGCTTCCATTTCGGTGGCTTCGGTCTCGTCCATATGGTCGAAGCCGAGAAGATGCAGCACGCCATGCACCACGAGATGGGTGGCGTGATCTTGTGGCGGAATTTCGAGCGCTTCCGCCTCCCGGCCCAACGTATCGAGACTGAGAATGACGTCGCCGAGCGGCTGCGCATCGTCGAATTGCGTTGCGGCGGCAATCGGCTCGGCGGGAAAGGAAAGGACGTTGGTGGGCTTGTCCTGGCCGCGGAAGTCGCGGTTCAGGGCCTGCACGGCCGCGTCGTCGTCGAAGACGATGGCGACTTCATGGGAGGATGTGTCGCCGTCAAAACCGGCTTCGAACGCGGCCCGGGCAGCCTCTTCGAGGCGCTCTTCGGACCAAGCCCAGCCTGCCGGCGGGCGGACGTGCCAGATCAGCGAGACGCATAAATCCGCCTCGTCTCCGGCTTCCGGCTTCGGGACGGTCTCACCCGAAGCCTCGTCGATACTGGGAACGTCTTCACTCATTGGGTTTCGCGGTCGTCTTTCGAGGCCGCTTCATACGCATTCACGATCCGGGCGACAAGCTCCCGCCGCACAACGTCCTTCGGGCTGAAGGCGATATGGGAGATCCCTTCTACACCGTCCAGGATTTTGATGGCCTCCGTAAGGCCGGAATCCTTTCCATAAGGCAAATCGACCTGGGTCGGATCGCCCGTGACGATCATCTTGCTGCCTTCGCCGAGGCGGGTCAGGAACATCTTCATCTGCACCGGGGTGCAGTTCTGTGCCTCGTCCAGGATCACCATCGCGTTGGAGAGCGTCCGTCCGCGCATGAAGGCGAGCGGTGCGATCTCGATGGTGCCTGTCGCAAGCCCGCGCTCCACCCGTTCCGGCGCGAGCACGTCGTAAAGCGCGTCGTAGAGCGGGCGCAAGTAAGGGTCGACCTTCTCCCGCATGTCGCCTGGCAGGAAGCCGAGGCGCTCGCCGGCCTCCACCGCGGGGCGGGACAAGATGATGCGGTCGCAGCTGCCGCTCTCCAGGGCGGCGGCGGCGAACACCACGGCGAGATAGGTCTTGCCCGTGCCGGCGGGGCCGGAGGCGAAGACGAGATCGTGCCGCTCCAGGGCGGAGATATAGGCGGATTGCGCGACCGTGCGCGCTGTCACCAGACGCTTGCGGGTGCGGATCTGCTGGGCCTCGGTGCCGCGGCGGGCGTCCGTCGTCTCGTCGGAGACGGGCTCCACATCGGCGTGGCGGATCGATCCGACGACCTCGCCGATGCCGATGACCTCGCCCTTGGCGAGCCGGCCGTAGAGATCTTCCAGCACGGCCTTAGCGGTCTCGCAGGCCTGTTCGGGCCCGCGCAAGGACACAACGGTGCCGTTGACCACCGCCTCGATTCCGAGTCGGTCTTCCAGAACGGCTAGGTTTGCATCGTAATCGCCGAGCAGGTCGCGCATGAGCCTGGTGTCGTCGAAAAACACGACGAGCGGCTCGGTTTCGCCTTCGCGATAGGCGGTCGCGCTGTCAGACGCGGAGTGTGGCGCCAAATTAGCTCTCTCGTCTCCGGGTTCGGTCTCTAAAGATCTCTCTCAAGAGCACAGTGATCAACCGGTCGCTTGCACGGTGTCATCCCATGCAAATCCCGAATTGATGACACCCGTAAGACTGTTCGGCCCCGCGGCGGTGATGTCAACCTCCACGATCTCTCCGAGCAGGCTTTCGGGCCCTTCGCTGTGCACAGCCTGGAGATATGGAGACCGCCCGGCGATTTGACCAGGCTTGCGGCCCCTTCTTTCGAAGAGCACGGGGATTGTCTGGCCCACCAGAGCCTGCTCGAATCGCTTGCGCTCTTCCTCGATGACCGCCTGGAGCAGCTGGAGCCGCTCCTTCTTCGCCTCTTCCGGCACCTGATCCTCGAGCGTCGAGGCCGGCGTGCCGGGCCGGGCGCTGTATTTGAAAGAAAACGCCTGCGCGAAGCCGATCTGCTTCACCAGGGCAACCGTCTCCTCGAAATCGGCATCCGTCTCGCCCGGGAATCCCACGATGATGTCGGTGGAAAGCGCGATGTCGGGCCGGGCCTGCCGGATGCGGCCGATCAGCTCCCGGTATTCCTCCGCCGTATGCTTCCGGTTCATGGCCTTCAGCATGCGGTCGGCGCCCGCCTGGAAGGGCAGGTGGAGATAGGGCATCACCTTCGGCTCGTCGCCGTGGAGCGCGATCAGGTCGTCCGCCATGTCGCGCGGGTGGCTCGTCGTGTAGCGCAGCCGCTCGATCCCGGGGATCTCCGCCAGGCGCCGCAGCAGATCGGCGAGCGACCAGTCTTTCCCGTCAGGACCTTCGCCGTGATAGGCGTTCACGTTCTGGCCGAGCAGGGTGATCTCCCGTACCCCGGCTTCCGCCAGACCTTCGGTCTCCTGCACGAGCTGGGAGACCGGGCGCGAGAACTCCGCGCCGCGCGTATAGGGTACCACGCAGAAGGTGCAGAACTTGTCGCAGCCCTCCTGCACCGTGACGAAGGCGGAGGGCAGCGCCCGCTTTTTCGGCCGCGCCGGAAGATGCGCGAACTTGTCCTCGGTGGGAAATTCCGTGGCGAGCACGCCTCGGGAGGTTTTCGCCTTCGCCAGAAGATCGGGCAGTTGGTGATAGCTCTGGGGTCCGACCACCAGGTCGACCACATTGGCCCGGCGCATGATCTCCGCGCCCTCGGCCTGGGCCACGCAGCCGGCGACTGCCACCATGGTCTCTTTGCCGGTGGTGGCGCGGGCTTCCTTGGCGAGCCGCACCCGCCCGAGCTCCGAATAGACCTTCTCGGCGGCCTTCTCGCGGATATGGCAGGTGTTCAGGATGACGAGATCGGCATCGTCCATCTCTTCCGTCAGCGCATAGCCCGCAGGCGCCAGCGCCTCTGCCATGCGTTCGGAATCGTACACATTCATCTGGCAGCCGAACGTCTTCACGTGCAGCTTCAGGGTTTTGCTCGTCGTGCCGTCTGTCATTCCGCGTTTGTTGGGCAGCAAGGCCCACCCGTCAAGAGGGCGAATCGCGAGAGCCGTGGCCGAAACGCTTGATTGGGGCCGCGAAACCCAAACCCGGTGGCGGTCGTTTCTCCTGCCAGTGCAAAGTAAGAGAAGGAAAGACCATGCCTGCGAAATCGAAATCCCAGCAGCAAGCCGCTGGTGCAGCCTTGTCTGCCAAGCGCGGCGAGACGAAGGTGAGCGATCTGCAGGGCGCCTCGAAGAGCATGTACGACTCAATGTCGGAGAAGGAACTCGACGAAATGGCGTCCACCGATCGCAAGGGCAAGCCGGACCACGTCGACGACGACTAGCGGCTATTGCAGCCTAACCATAACGCTGTCCGCGTGGCCGTTCGCATCCGTGACGGTCACGCGGGTGAAGCCCGGCCCGTCGGGATCGAAGAAGACGGTCTCGCCGGGCCGCGCGATCGGTAGAGGTGCCCCGTTGATCAGGATGGTGAGTGGTGCCTGGCCGCCGGTGATCTTCACCGGCACCGGGTCCAAGGCTCCATCCATCGACGACAGCGCCAGGCTCGCCCCATCCGGCGGGAACAGGATCTTCAGCTTCGCGGACGTCTCTGTCGCCGCCACCGGGTCGGCGTTGAAACGCTGAAGCGGCGGCGGTAGTGCGCCCGTGCTCGCGATCAACACGCCATCCGGCGCCTTCGGCAACCGGGTCGGCTCCTTCTCGATCCGCGCGAAGGCGTCGAACAGGATCGGCGCTGCCGTATGGAGCCCCAGGATGCCCGGAACCGGCGCACCGTCCGGCCGCCCGGTCCAGACCCCGACCGTATATTTCCCATCGAAGCCGATCGCCCAGGCATCCCGGTAACCGTAGCTGGTGCCCGTCTTGAAGGCGATCCGCCCCGGCGTGCCGCTTTCCGGCGGCGGCGAGCCCTTCAGGATATTGCCGATATACCAGGCCGAAATCGGCGAGAGCAGCCGCCGTTCCGGCGGCCGCGGCGCATCGTCCCGCTCCACGGCCGGCTGCACCGTGCCGCCACGCGCGATGCCGCAATAGGCCTGGGTCAGCGCCTCGAGCGTCACACCCACCCCGCCGAGCCCCAGCGCGAGGCCCGCGTTCTCATGCTCGGGAAGGATCAGAGGCGTGCCGGCGCCGTTGAGCCTGGTCGCGAGGCGTTCCGGCCCCACCGCGTAGAGCACCGAGATCGCCGGCACGTTGAGAGAAAGCTGCAGCGCCTGCCGTACGGTCACCGTGCCCTGGTAATGCATGTCGAAATTCTCCGGCGCATACGCACCGAAGCGGACAGGCCGATCCTTGATCAGGGTCGAGGGGTGGATGCGCCCGTCCTCGAACCCCATCCCATAGATGAAGGGCTTCAGAGTAGATCCGGGCGAGCGGATCGCGCGGGTCAGGTCCACCTGGCCGGCACGCCGCGCGTTGAAATAGTCCGGCGTCGCCACGCGAGCCCGCATCTCGCCGGTCTCGTTGTCGAGCACCACGATGGCGACCGAGCTGTCGGGCCCGATTCTGTCGGCGCGTTCCCGGGCGAGTTCTTCGAGCCGCGCTTGGAAGGGCCGCACCAGGGTGAGGCGATGGATGCGCGTCTCGGGTGCCGCGGCGATGGCCTCGTCGGCCGCATGGGGCGCCAGCATCGGCATGGGGTGCCGCTGATCCGGTACAGGCTCCGCTTTCGCCCGGGCGATCTCGCTGTCCGCGAAGATGCCCGTCTCGGCGATCCGGTCGAGCACCCGGTCTCGCGAGGCTTTGGCCGCTTTCGGCGCCCGGTCGGGCCGGCGTACTTCCGGCGATTGCGGCAGCGCCACCAGGAGCGCCGCCTGGCCGAGCGAAAGCCGCCGTGGCTCCTTGCCGAAATAGGCGAGGGATGCCGCCCGCAGACCTTCGAGGTTGCCGCCATAAGGCGCCAGCGTCAGATAGCGGGTGAGGATCTCTTCCTTGGTGAGCCGCCGCTCGATCTGGAGCGCGCGATAGACCTGACGGATCTTGGCGCCGAAGGAGCGCTCGTCCCGCGGCTCAAGCAGACGGGCGAGCTGCATGGAGAGGGTCGACCCGCCGGAGACGATCCGCCCATGGGTCGCAAGCTGCCCCGCCGCCCGCAGCATGGCCAGCACGTCCAGCCCCTCATGGCGGAAGAAGCGCTTGTCCTCGTAAGCAAGCAGCACGCTCAGGAAGCGCGGGTCGACGGCCTTCGCCTCCGTAGGCAGCCGCCAGCGGCCTTGCCTGGTCGTGTAGGGCCGCAAGAGCGCGCCGGTCCGGTCCACCACGATGGGGGAGAGCTCGATCTCCTCCCCAAGCGGCGGCGGGCCTAGGGACTCTGCGAGCCCGACGGCCGCACCCGATGCTACGGCGCCCGTGAACAGGACGCCGAGGGCAAAGCCTATGAGCGGGCGGCGCACGGCCTCACCGTCCTCACTGCGCGGCCTTCACGGTGATCTTGCCGGTGCCCGTATTCCCGAACCGGTCGCGGGAATACATGTCCTCCACATGGGCCTGGGGCAGCACGTATTCGCCGGGCGACACCGCGCGAACCACATAGGCCACGGAGAACACCGCCGCGCTGTCTGAGGTCCGGTCGAAGGCGGCCGTGAAGCGGTCGTCCCGGAATTCCTGATGCACCGGATCGGTGCTACCCGGAATCCAGGAGAAGGACTCCGTCCCCCCCGAGTTGACCAGATGCGGGTTGTCGATCTCGAAGCCGGCGGGCAGGTAGTCGATCAGCGCCACCCGGGCGAATTGCGGCTGGGGATCGGTGATCTGCACCAGCACGACGAACCGCTGGTTCTGGGTTGCCGTCGTCGGGTCGGCCTTCGCACCGTCGAGGGTGTAGTAGCTCCGCTCGACATGGAAGCCCTGATCCGCTGCAGGCTCGGCCGCGAAGGGCGCGCCCGAGACCGTCAGCACCGCATCGACCGGCGCATCGCCTTCATTGGCGACCGTGATCGGATTGCCGGAGAGCTCAAGCTCGCTGACATTGCGATAGACCGGCTCGTTGGCCGTCTCGCCGTTCACCGAAAGCGCGATCTCCTCTTCGCCCAGAGCCCGCGCGGCGAGGATCAGCCACGCATCCTCCTGGGTCGATGTGCGAGAGACCAGCTTGCGCGCCGGGCCGATCTTGGCCGTAGCGCTGACCAGCAGCGGCTTCGGCGCATCGCCTTCGGCGGCGAGCGTCACCACGGCGGCGGCGTCCCGCAAGGGCGAGCCGAAATCCTGCCGCCCGGGCTCCGCCTCGGGGCTCTCCGGCAGCGCACCCAGGGCCGCCTGGAACGCCTTCTCCGCCCGGAGACGATCGCCCAGCATGGCGAGCGCGGCGCCGATCTGCGCCTTGGCCGCCGGTGTTCCGAGCGCGCCGAGCTTGGTGTCGGCGATATAGCGGAGATCGCCCACCGGGGCTGTGCCGTTCCGCGCCAACACATAGAGCGCATACGACAGCGCGAGCCCGCCATCGTTCTCCACATCCGGCGCGGTGCTGACGTAGTTCCGCAGCCGGTTCAGAGCGAGGCGGAACGAATCGTCCGGCACCGCATAGCCTTGCGCCCGCGCCCGCGTGAAGAAGTCGGTCACATAGGAATCGAGCCACGGATCGCCCCCATAGGCGCCCCATAGCCCAAACGCCCCTTCAGGCGCCTGGCGCGCCAGAACCGTCTGGATCGCCTTGTTCAGCCGCTCGTCGATGGACGAATCCGCCGTCAGCTGGGCCTTCTCCGACAGCTCCTTCACGTAGAGCAGCGGCATGGCGCGGCTGATGATCTGTTCCGTGCAGCCGAGCGGATAGAGGTCGAGCGACTGGATCAGCGTCGCCACGTCGAGCGCCGCCCAGGGCGTTACGGAGAGCGCAAGCTCGCCCGTGTTGGGCACGATATCGGCGAACAGCTCGGCCGATGCCTTCAGGCTGCCGCCCGGCGGCAGGGCCTGCACGGTCCGCCGCGACATGATCTGCGTCGCGGGCTTCACGGCGACCGCATAGTCGCGCTGGGCAACGAAGTCGTCGGGCCCCGTCACGGACACCCGAAGCGTCGCGTTGCCGACGCCGGTTGCCGCGATGGGCAGCATCAGGCCCGTCCGCTGCTTCTCATCCAGCGTCACGGTCGCTTCCGGCTTGGTCACGCCCACCGGCCCTTCGGAGGAGACGCTGACTTGATACTCGCCGGCCGCGCCTTCCACATTGTCGAGATCGAGCCGCAGCGTGCTCTGATCGCCGATCAGCAGGAAGCGGGGCAGGGTGGCGCTCACCACGACCGGATCGCGGATGAGCACGTCGCCGTTCGCTTCGCCGACCTGGCTCTCGCTCCAGGCAACGGCCATCACCCGTGCGGTGCCCGTGAACGCCGGGATGTCGAACGTGATCTCGGCTTCGCCGTTCTCGTCGACCGTCACGATGCCCGAATAGAGAGCGAGCGGCGGCTGTGTGGGCGGGCTGCCGGACATCGCCGCCCCGCCGCCATCGCCGCCGGTGCGGATCTGACCCTTGGTGCCTTGCATGCCGTCGATGAGCTGGCCGTAAAGGTCGCGCAGCTCCATCGACAACTGCCGCTGGCCGAGGAAAAACTCCGTCGGTGCAGGCGGCTCGTAATTGGTGAGATTGAGGATGCCGACATCCACCGCCGAGACGACGACCCGTGCGCTCTCGCCCTCGGCAAGGCCGGCGATCTTCACCGGCACGCGCAAGGTGGTCTCAGGCCGGATCTGCTCCGGCAGGTCGAGGCTCACATCGAGCGTATGCGCCGCCTTGTCGATGGAGAAATGGGCGAGCCCGATGGAACGGCCCGGCATGCGCTTGGCCTCTTCCTCCAGCGGACGGCGGAGCGTCGCCACCACATAGGCGCCCGTGCCCCAGCCTTCGCCCACCTCAAGCGGGATCTTGGCCGTGCCTTGCTCCACCTCTTCGGTCTTGGTGGCGAGCAGCTTGCCCGCGCCCATCACCGCAAGCGTCACTTGGCCGGCGGTGCGCGCCGTGACCGCCACCGTCATGGTCTCGCCCGGCTGGTACTCCGATTTGTCGAGCGCCACCTCCAGGAAGTCCGGCGTGTCGGCGCTCGCCTCGGCATAGAAGCCGGCGTCGAAGGCGATGGTGGTCAGCGGACCGGAAGCGTCGGGGCTTTCGACTTCGAGCCTGTACCGGCCCCAGGTGACCGGGGCCGCGATCTTGGCCGGCTCTCCCTTCGCAACATCCACCGTGCCGTTCGCCACCCGGCGGGTGACCTTGATGGGCTCGAAGCTCCAATAGCCGTTCTGGCGGTACCACTGGTACTTGCTGTCGATCTTCAGGAGCTGCCATTTCAGCCCCTTGGCCGCCAGCTCCTCGCCGTTCGGTCCGGCCATCACGACCTGGAATTCAGCCTGCGCGCCGTCTGCAAGGGACTCGCCCTTGAAGAGCGGCTTCACGCCGATCATCGGCTCCGACGGCTTGATGGGAAGGGTCAGCGTCTCCTCCACCGCGCGTCCGCCGAGCTCGGCCATGCGAAGGGTGATCTGCGCCTCCATGGGATGCCCGGTCTCGGGCACGGTCCGGACGGTCAGCGGGAAGTCTGCCTTGCCGTTCTGATCCGTCACCGGCAGGCCTTCCAGCGGATAGATCTCGGTGCTCGCGCCGCCATCCTCCCCGGCGTTCGGCCCGAACTGATAGCCCGCGAAGCCCGGCCGCTCATCGGCCTGGCTGATCTTCACCTCGCCCTCGAGCGGCAGTCCTGAGGCCGGAGCGCCGTAGAGGAAGCGGCCGTCGACCGTGATGTCGATAGGCTCCCGCGGCACGAGAGACTCCGCATTCGTCGCGAGGTCGAATTCCAGCCGGTCCGGCACATAGTCCTCGACCAGGAAGCTGGTGTCGCCGATGGCGCTGCCCTTCGGGTCGGCATACGCCTCCACGCGCCACGTGCCCGTCGGGGCGGCATCGATGATCGGCACGTCGAGGTCGCGCCCGCCGATACCCTCGTCCTGCACCACGACGCGGCGATACTCCATGCCGTCCGGACGGGTGACCACCAGGGTCAGCGGCGTGTTCATCACCGCCTCGCCCATAGCGTCCCGAAGCAGCGCCGTCACATGGACCGTCTCGCCGGTCCGGTAGACGCCGCGCTCGGTGAACACGAACGCATCCAGCGCGCCGGGCAGTGCCCGGCCTTCGACGCCCCGGTCGGTCAGGTCGAAAGGCGAGCCCTTGAGGCTCAGGAAGCCGTAGTCGACCCCCTTCTGAGAGGCGACCAGCATGGCCGGCGCCAGCCCGCCTTCGCCCCGGGTTATCCCGGCCGCGAAATGGACCCGGCCGTCTTCGTCGGTCGCGGCCCTGGCGAGGATCTCATTGTTGCGCGCCATCAGCCGAAGCTCGACATCTTCCATCGGCTCCGTCGTGGCCAGCGAGTTCACGAAGGCATGGATCCCGTCATCGCCCGAATAGGCCGTGAGGCCGAGATCGGAGACGATGAACCATTGGGTCGCGAGTTCGTCGTAATCCGTGTCCGGTCCGCCCGCCGGCTCCGCCGACATGACGTAGACGCCGGGCTTCAGCTGCGGCACCGCCTCGGTGACGGGGAAGTTCGTGGTGACGTCCTGATTGAGCGTCTTCTCGACCGAGAGCGTCCCCTGCCAGACCTTTGCGCCCTCCTGATCGGCGATTTCGCTCAAGGTGTAGGGGTAGAGATTGGTCTGAAAGTCGTTCCCAAGCACGGAGTTGATCAGGTTCCGGTCGCCGATCCGGTAGATGGTGACGTCCACCTTATCGGTGTTAACGCTGATCAGCGGGATTCCCTGCTGGCCGGTCTTCGGCAGCACGTAGTTCTTGCCCGAGACACGCACCATGGGCGCCCGGTCCCGCACATAGATGTCGAACGCCGCCGGCTTCAGCAGCGACTCGTCGATATCGGAAGGCAGGCCTTCGCGCAGCGTGATGCGATAGGTCTCACCGTGCTTGAGGCCGTCCACGCAAAGCTGCTGATCGTCGACGGAGAGGGCCGGCTTGTCCTGGCCCTCGACCACGACGAAGGGCGAGAAATCCGCCCGGTCGGGCAGGGCTTCGGAGAACTGGAAGCAGGCACGGGGCGATGCGGCATCGGAATCGATGCTGTGATCGGTGACCCGGAAGCCGTACTTCTCCCGCAGCTGCATGTAGATGTTGCGCAGGTTCTCCGTCTCTCGCACGGACAGCGCGACCTTCAGCGCGTTCAGCGCGTTGCGCCATTCCTGCTCCTTGCCGTAGGCGTTGGCGAGCGTCACCAGCGCATCCGCCTGATCGTCGGTGGTTGCCGCCCGTCGATACGAGATATAGGCCGCGGTCGCCGCGTTCTTGTTCAGGCTGTACCGGTCGCCATCCTCCGGCTCGACACGGAGCAGAATATCGGCAAAGCGGCGCCAACTCTTCGCATCGTTCGGCTCAAGCGCCACGATCTGTCCGTAGAGCTGCGCGGCACCGGCGAAATTTTTCTGGCTCAGCGCCGCGTCTGCTTGCTTCCGCAGGGCAAGCGCCGGCGCGCTCACGCCAGCAGCCTCATCCTTCAGCTTTGCCTCCAGCTTGATCGCGTCGTCGTCGAGCGCGTCGTTCTGATAAATCGGCGCGGCAGCGGAGGCGGTCGTGACCGGTGGGATGAGGGAGAAGGAGGCAGCAGAGAAGGAGACGAGAAGCGCCATAAGCGCAACACGGACGAGAGCAGGCATTCGGATCCTCCAGGAGGGTCCCTCTCGGCATCGCGGAAGGCGCCATCGGCCGCCGCTCGGGGACCTAGCGCCGCATGCTAGTTCAGCCATGTGACAGGCGCTAGTGGCCGCGTATGCGGCAACGAAAAATTTCGCATCCCCGATGACGATCGATCGTTTCGCGCCTTAGCCGGTATTCGCCCGGTCCCCGACCACCTGGGCGATCTCACCCCGGACCCAGCGATGGCATTCGTCACGATCGTAGCTGGAGTGCCAGAGGAGCCGCACGGGAAGCCCCACTGGCCCGAGGGGCTGCTCGATGCGGACCAGGGAGAACTGCTTCTCCAGAATCTGCGCAAGCGAGGTCGGCACCGTCAGCACCGCATCGCTGTTCAGCGCCAGCAACAGCCCCACCAGCACGGAGGAGACCTTCTCCGGTGCGGGCAACAGATAGCCGGCCTCGGCGAACTTGCGCGCGAGCAGGTCGTAGGCCGGCAGCCCGTTCACCGCCACATGGGTGGCGCGGGTGAAATCCTCCGGCCGCGGACTCTTCGCCGCGAGCGGATTTCCCGGCCGGCCCAGCACCACCAGATGATCGTCGAACAGCTTACTCGACCGGATATCGGGTGCCGGGATCGTGGTCGATTCCAGATCCACCGCGAAGTGACAGCGGCTGTTGCGCAGCGCGTCGATGGAATCCTCGCCGCTGCCGGCCATCCAGCCGACCCGCACATTGGGGGCTTCCGCCGCCAGGCGCCGGCGCAAGGGCTGCACCATGATGAGCTCGCCGCCTTCCGATGCGGCGATGAAGAAATCCCGCTCCGCAAGGGTGGGATCGAAGGGCTTGTCCTGGCGCAGCAGGCTCTCCATGCCCGCCAGAATCACGTGCACCGTCGGCGCAAGCTCCTGGGCCTTCGCCGTCGGCACCAGCTTTTGGCCGGCCCGGACGAAGAGCTCGTCGGAGAAGATTTCCCGAAGCTTTGCAAGGGCATGGCTGACTGCCGAGGCGCTGCGCCCCAGCCGCTCGGCCGCCCGGGTTACGCTGGCGTCGGTGAGCAGGGCATCGAGGATAACGAGGAGATTGGCGTCGACTTCGCGAAGATGCATGGAGTGCAATAATTCAACTGAAAAGGTTTCACTTCATGCATGTTACTCGCTGGGCTAGGGTCCTGACAAGGCTGACGGGTATCCCAGCTCGAACGCCCCGAAGCGCCCATGGCTGGTCCCGCCCAAAGGGACCGTCCTTCGCTTCCTCATCTCAACCGTGCGGCGGTCCGCTTGCTTCCCGGCAGCGGACCGCTAGCGGTTTAGGATCTCCTTCTTTTCGACAATCCCGTCTCGTCTCGACCTGCGCATGATCCAGATCCGCTACGCGCACGCCACCACCTCCCGCCCCATTCTTTGTTGCAAATGATTAGCATGTGCATAAAATGACCCGCGAGTTTCGCGAGGGAATCTGTAAAAATCGAAGGAGGCGATATGCGGAGGGGGCAGGGATTGAACCCGCATGGGGAGAGGCTCGGCAAAGGGCGGACTTTTGCGATAGCGCTTGGGCTAGCCGCGCTCGTGAGCATCCTGTCGGCCGGGGAGGCAGCCGCCCGATGCGGCGATGCCGGCGACAACCCTCGCGGGCTTGCTCTGAGCGGCGCCTACATCGGAGAAACCTTTGCGACTGTCGAGGGTGGTTTGCAGGAAACCGCCACATACGACGGGCTCCTCGCCCTCGGCCTGCACGCCGATCTGCACCGGTTCGGGCTGTGGGAAGGGCTGTGTCTCCATGCCAGCGGCTTCCAGATCCACGGCCGCAGCATCACGCAGGTGGGAACGGGAAGCTTGGCGGCGGTGGGCTCGATAGAGGCCGTGCCGACAACGCGGCTGGACGAGCTATGGCTGGAGCAGACGCTTCTGAACGGCAAGGCGGCGCTCCGGCTCGGAGAGCTCGCCGCCGATACGGACTTCCTCATCAGTGATTGGGCCGGACACTTCCTTAACGCCACCTGGGGCTGGCCGACCATCGCAGCGGGAGACCTCCCGCAAGGCGGGCCGGCCTATCCGCTCGCCGCGCCCGGTGCTCGCCTCGCGCTTCGCCCGAATGATGATCTCGAGGTCAAGCTCGCCGTCTTCAACGGCTTGGTGGCGGACCCGTGCCGGCTGGAAAATCCGCAGCTCTGCAACGAGTACGGGCTGGAGTTCCCTTTGGGCGACGACCCGCTCGTCATGGCCGAAGCGGGATATCGCTACAAGGTCTCCGGCGAGTTGCCCGGCCGGTTGTCACTTGGAGCATGGCATCACGACGCGGAATTCTCGCACCAGCGCTTCGACGCGGGTAGGAACCTCATCGCCATTACCTCCGCCGCAGGTCAGGCCATCGATGGCAACTATGGCGCATACCTCATGGTCGATCAGCTCATGTGGCGGCCGGAAGGGGCGGGCGACGAAAAGGGTGTCGGAGTCTTCATCCGCGTGATGACCGCACCGGAGGACCGCAACCTCATCGAGTTCTATGCCGATGCGGGCGTCGTCTTCGCAGGCCTCATCCCGCGCCGGCCAGACGATGTCTTCGCTCTCGGTTTCGCGTATTCGGGCATCTCCGATCAGGTGAGCGCCTTCGACGTAGATTCGGGCCGGCCCGCCGCGCGGAGCTACGAGGCTCTCGTCGAGGCGACTTACACCTTCCGGCTCCGCCCGGAGTGGACCGTCCAGCCGGATATCCAATATTTCTGGCAGCCCGGCGCCAACGTGATCGACCCATCGGCCAAGGCCCCGATCGAGGATGCCCTGGTTATGGGCCTCCGCTCCTCGATCGGCTTTTAGATCGCTGCCCGTAGATCGCTGCCCGTGAGGGCCCGCACTTGCGGCTCAGCCCTTCAGATTCCCATCGGTAGCGCCAGCACCTATTCTTACCGCAATTCTTTCGTTAATTTGGCGCACCCCCTTCACCCATATTGCCGGTGCGGCGCACCGATACGACATGAAGCTCCTCATCAAAATTCTCGGCGGCCTTTTCACGGTGGTTCTTCTGCTGCTGATCGCCGCCAACATGTTCATTTCCCCCGACGCGATTCAGGCCCGTGTGGCGGAGCGCATCAAGCAGCAGACCGGGCGCGAGCTCATCGTGAACGGCGAGGCGTCGCTCACCTTCCTGCCGAATCCGGAGATTGTCCTCACCGACACCGCCCTGAAGGATCCGGGCACCGACGCCACCGCCATCGATCTGCATGTGGCGCGCCTGGAGGTGACCCTCGATCTGTTCGAGCTGATCAGCCAGCGGGTCGACGCGCGCTACGTTCTGTTCGAGCAGCCCCTGGTGGTGGTCCGCCCCGGCAGCGGTCAAGCGGCGCCCCAGCAGCAAGGCCGGGCGCCGATCGAAGGCTCGCCGAATGAAGAGAAGAGCCGCCGCGCGGCGCTGCCGGAAAAGACCGAGCCGCACTTCGCCAAGGCCTCCATGGCATTCGCCGCGACGGCCGGGGACGACACGAGCGACGTGCGCCTCCGCGAAATGCGCATCGAGGACGGCACGGTCCGCATCCTCGACGAGGCGGGGCAGGTGAGCCGTGAGATCCAGCACATCAATGCCTCCGCCGCCATGCCGCATATCAATGAGCCGTTGCGCTCCAGCGGCAGCTTCCAAATGAAGCAGAAGACCCTGAACTACGATCTCACCCTGACCTCGGCCGGCGCCTTGCGGGCAGGGCAGCAGGCGGATGTCGATCTCATCCTCTCCTCCAAGGACTTCAAGGCCCAGTTCGACGGCGCGGTCGTGCCGGCCCCGGAGGTCAGCGCCCAAGGCGCCTTCAAGGGCACCTCATCTTCCTTCAAGGATCTGATCGCCTGGACCCCGGACGGCGGCCAGGCGGCGCAGCCGGTGATTTCGGGCGAGCTGACCAGCCAGGTGCAGTGGAGTTTCGCAGGCGCGACCCTGAAGAACCTGGAGTTCCGGCTGGGCGACACCACCGGTCACGGCCAGGCGGCCCTGCATCTCGACACGCCGAAGCCGCATCTGCGCGCCGCGCTCGCCATCGAGCTTCTGAACGTCACGCCCTTCCTGCCTCAGGACGGGGCCCAGCCGAACGCGGCGCCGCCCCGGCCGGCGCCGGAGCCGATCGCCGATAGGTCAGGCGGTCAGCCGGGTGCCCAGCAGAACGACTTCTTCACGAACCCCTTCCCGGACGGCTTCCCGGAATCGCCGACCTCGGGCGATCCGGCGGCCGGCATGCAGCCCGGCGCCGCCAAGCCGAGCGCACCGTCGCCGATCGATGCCGATGTGAACGTGAATGTGCGCAAGACCCTGGTCGACAAGATCACCATCGGCCGGAGCGCGCTCGCCTTCAATTATCGGGACGGTATCCTCACGGCCAATCTCGGTGGCATGAAGCTCTATGGCGGCGAGGGGCGCGGCAAGCTCATTATCGACCAGAATCCGGCCGTTCCCGTCTTCTCGGCCGATCTCAACCTCGATCAGGTGGATGCGAAGCCGTTCCTGACCGACGCCGCCGATCTCGACCGCCTCTCCGGCACGATCAAGGTGATCTTGAACCTGAACGGCAAGGGGCTGGACGCCGAAGCGATCAAGTCATCCCTCACCGGCACCGGCAACCTCCTGGTGAGCAACGGCGCCGTCCAGGGCATCGACGTGACGAACCTTCTCGCCCAGGTGAACCAGGGCCGCATCCCGAAGGTCAAAGGCGGGAGCACCAAGTTCGACAGCCTCGGCGGCAGCTTCACCGTCCGGCGCGGCATCGCCGAGACCAAGAACCTTCAGCTCCTCAGCCAGTATCTGAAGGTGAGCGCGCAAGGGTCGATCAACATCCCCGCCGGCACCGTCGACATGCTGGCCAATCCGGAGCTCGTCGCCGCTCCCGAGGGCATGGGGGACGCCAAGGATCTCGTCGGCCTCACCATCCCCATCCGTGTGCAGGGACCGCTGGATAATCCGACGTACCGGCCGGAAGTGGCGGGCCTCTTCAATAATCCAGAAGCGGCCTCCAAGACGATCAACAAGATCGGCGACGTGATCCAGGAGAAGTTCAAGGACAAGCCCGCGGGCGAGGCCCTCGGCCGCTTCCTCGGCGGTGTGAAGATCCAGGGAAAGAACAACTAGGAGGACAAAGCTGGGAATGGAGCCAGTAGCTTCCGGTACTTGCAGATCTCTATCCGGCAGCTGACGACACCGGAGGCTCAGCAGCTGCCGCTGGCTTTTTCCACCGTCTTTGAACGCCGTGGCCGGGAATAGAATTTGCGCTCCATGGTGATCGTATCGAAGCTTGCGCCCGTCCCGAGATGCGCCCTCGTCCCGAGCAGGGGCGAATAGTCATACTGCACCTCGGCCATGATGACGCTGCTCCCTGCCTCTGTCAGGCCCTCCGGCAAGGTGACTGAGGTGCCCTTACCCCGTGCCGTTCCGCTTCCGTTGGTGCAACTCCAGGCGACCTTCGGGCGGTTCTTGTCGTCGGCGACCACGCTTGTCAGCACAATGCTCAGCGGCCCCGTGGAGTACGGTGCCATGATGGAGCTGGCAGCCTCCGTGATGTCCTGGATTTGCTTTACCGTAAGGCTCTCAGCCTGCGCCACCAGGTCGGCGGCCGTGTACGCGACCTGATCGGCGCGCCGGTTAACGGTGAGAATGTTGCTGATCTCGACCGCGCCCAGATACATCCCGATCATCAGCGGCAGGATGATTGCAAACTCGATAGCGGAGGTGCCTCGGCATTCGCGCTTCAAGCTCTGCCAGAGACGCTGGATTGTCACCCGAGCCCTCATCCCATTTAACATCGCTACGCTCCTAGAACGGCTCGTTGCGGAAGGCAGCAGTCGCCACGAGCACGCCTTGCCCGTACTGCCCAAAGAACGGCAGGTAGGTTAAGAGCGGCCATTCGTAGAAGGCTCGTACGACGACGATCTCGTTGCGCCCCCCTGGCTGATAGCTGAAATCGTCCCGCAGCTCGTCATCCGAATTCAATGGGCTGGTGAGTTCTGCGGCCTCAAAGCTCTCAAACGTCCGGATGTCGAAATGCAGGCCGTTACAGCTGATGGGAGGCGCTACGTCTTCGCACACTCGTTGCTTGAAAGCTTTTTCACCTAGTTGCTGGGCTTGGCCCGTCCGCACGAAGCGTCCGGCTTCTGAGACTGTATGCTCAAGCGAGACATTGCCGGCGTATCGCAGCGCAGCGTCAAAGAGCCCAAAGAAAAGCAACAGGAAAGGTCCAGCCACGATGGCGAACTCGATCGCCGAGGCGCCCTTCCTATTCCGGAGGAAGTTTCGCAAACGCCGGACACCGGCATTGAATATCAGCATTGTCAGCCCAGCAGAGGTTATCAAGCATGTAGAGATAGGTACAAGCTGTTAAAAATGCGATAAGCGAAAAGTAAGTTAAAGGAGCTGCACAGAATTAAACCGAGGAATACAATTTAAGATAAATTTTATTAGATTTTTAGTGTCATTGATTACTTGAAAGAAGGATATATTAGGTAGCCTAGTCCCAGTAGAGCCGCGCATAATGCCACGATAAATGAGTGGCGGCGGCTAGCTATGGGAAGTCTGATGATCAACGGAAAGCTCTCCCGCCTCGCCCGGGATTTCTATCGCTCGCGCCGGGGAAGCGTTGCCATCCTCTTCGCTGCTGCTCTTCTCCCGCTGGTGATTGCGATAGGGGTAGGGGTCGATTACGGCCGCGCGCTTCTTGTCCGCGATCGGATGCATGAGGCGGCGGATGCCGCAGCGCTCGCCATCGGCTCATGGCCAGACATGAGTGAGAAGGATCTAAAGGCGAAGGCTAGGCAGTTCTTCGATGCCAACTATCCCGAAAGCAAGCTCGGGGCGGTCGGCACGCTCAACGTCCGCTTCGACGACGACAATAATATATACGTGACGGTCAACGGAGAGGTGCCAACCACCTTCATGCACTTGGCAAACGTCAAGCAAATGGATGTCGCCGCCGAGACCATGGTGAGCCGGGAGCAGCGGAACATCGAGCTGGTCTTGGTGCTCGATACGACGGGCTCAATGGGCGACGGCGGCAAGATGACTGCGCTGAAACGCGCCGCTAACGAGATGGTGAAAATTCTTTTCGACGGCAAGACGGAGTCGGAGACGCTGAGGATCGGCGTGGTCCCCTTCTCTGGCGCCGTGAATATCGGATCCCACCGAAGCAATTCCCCCTGGCTCGACACGGGAGGCCGATCTTCGATTGCTCGCGAGGATTTCGATGGCAATCCAAAGGCGCTCCAGTTGTTCAGCCAGCTGAGAAACCGAAGCTGGGCCGGCTGCGTCCGCGAACGTGGCGGCGAACACGAGCTTGACGATACGCCACCCACAAACAGCGATAAGGAGAGCCTGTTCGCTCCGTATCTTGCGCCGGATGAGCCGGACCCGGAGAACCACGCCCAGAGATATTGGGGAGGCTGGTACAATACGACTAGCTACAACAACAACTACCTCGAGGACGGCTGTACGCCGGAGGCCGAGGCCAACCGGTGGACCTCCAATGTCTGTGGCAGCGATGCGGCGGTTCAGCGACAAACTGGAAAATACGCCAACGCTTACGTGAAGGAGCCGGATTGGTACAACCGACCGCCGGGCCCTAACTCGAATTGCGCCGCGTCAGAGGTGACGCCGCTGACCAACAAAAAGAGTACCATTGATGACGCCATCGCCGCCTTGGAGCCGGAGGGAAGCACCGTCATTCCAGCTGGCCTTCTATGGGGCTGGCGACTGCTCTCCCCCAACGAGCCTTTTGCCGAAGGAGCCGCGTATGAAGACGAGGAATGGGTCAAAGCGATCGTGCTGTTGACCGATGGCGAGAACAGCGTTGGAGGAGGGGGGAATGAGCACAACAAATCATTCTACAACGCGTTCGGCTATGCCGCTAAAGGGCATCTAGGGAGCACCAATGGACGGCAGGCGGAAGCGGAGCTTGATAGCAAGACTTTCACAGTGTGTGAGAAAATCAAAGCGCAGAAGATCTTGATCTACACCATCGGCTTTCAAGTAAGCGGCAGTGTGCAAAACATGTTGCGCAACTGCGCGACGGATCCGGACGACATGGCCTACAACTCGCCGTCGAACTCCGAGCTCGCGGGAATCTTTAACGATATCGCGCAAGGGCTGAGTGACCTCCGCATCGCGCAGTAACGGCAAGCACCAATTCCGCCTGCGTGCGGGGCACGAGCAAATGAAGCGGGCCTGAAGTATCACTTCCGGCCCTTCTTCATTGCCATACCGTCGCGACCTACTGAACGCCGGAGGCGGCCGAGCCTTGCCCCATACCTTGCTTGGCTGAGAGCTGCTGCTGGACGGCGCTGAAATACGCCGCCTCGTCACCAATGGCGAGCGACGCCGTACACTTGGGCGCGCAGTACACGGTCTCCTTGTTCCGAGCGCCGCGATGTACTGTGATCATGCCCTTGGACGGATCCGAGACGGTGAGATCGCTCTCCTCGATAATCTCGCCCTTGGCGTTCACCACAATCAGATTGGTGCGACCGAACGACTTTCCAGTCACGACCAGAAGCTTTGAATTCTGCACCGCGATGTCGGCAATCGATGGGTTGCCCACGATGATTTCTGCAGCGGGTTCCTCAAGGCGTACGAGTTTTGCTTTATCGAGTGCGACGTCGATGACGCCCTCCGCACGGGCTTCGGATGCCCCGGCGCCTGCAAATGCGACAGGGAGTGCGAGAGCCAGGATTGCGAAACACGCTCTGAATCTTGCGACTTCGCTCATGAGGCGGGTCCTTTCGACTGCGATCCTGCGCGAGCTTGCTCCGAAAAAAGTGAAGGATTCGCAAATCCCTGAACCGATTCTGGACGTGTTATGGGCTCGCGGATTATGCGCCATTCGTCCCTATCTGGCCTCTCGGACGGGAGCGCGGCGCCTGGAATATTGAGTAAACAACAGATTAAATTCTACGAAACCATGACTGGATTCTAAAACAGGTTGGAAAATAAGCCAAAAATGAAGGGTAGACTGCTGAGTGCATCCGCATAAACAATGAGGCGAAAGGACCGGCGAGACCGAATACAATTCGTTAACTATAAGTCGCCGGAATTATTCTTTCCATTTAACTTGGCCGTAACACGGGAACGCTATGGTCACCACAGTTCAGGCCGCCCCGAAGCGATAAACAGCGAGGTCGGCGAACTGGGTGCTGTGAAACTGTGAAAGGAACTGTCGAAATGAAGAAGCTTGTTACGCGCTTTGCAAAGGATGAATCGGGTGCGACCGCCATTGAGTATGGCCTGATCGCCGCCGGCATTTCGGTCGCCATCATCGTTCTCGTGAACGCGATTGGTACCAATCTGGGCGATGTCTTCACCTTCATCCGCGATGAGCTGGCCAAGGTCCCGACCTCCAGCGGTGAGTAGTGATTTTACCGATCTGCTTTGTGCGATCGGACGGAAGCCGCCCCACCGGGGCGGCTTCTTTTTTGTGGGGGGAGTGATTCAATCCTCCTTATTTTTGGGCCCTAAACCCTCACGAGTGTCGAGGAGCCGCCAGTCATGATCCAAGACCTCCTGATCGTCACCGTCTTCCCCGCATGCATGGCATTCGCCGCGGCGATGGATCTGACCACCATGACGGTGCCGAACCGCATCCCCCTGGTGCTCGTTATCGGATTTGCGTGTCTTGCGCCGTTCGTTGGTTTGAGCCTGACGGAGATCGGCTTCCAGACCGCCGCGGCAATGGTAGCGCTCTTCATCGGTTTCGGCATGTTCGCCATGGGTTGGATCGGTGGTGGAGACGCCAAGCTGTTCGCTGCAACAGTGCTGTGGCTCAGCCCGGAAGCCCTGCTCACTTATGTCTTCGTCTCGGCGCTCTTGGGCGGCGTGCTAACGCTGCTTCTGCTCGCCTATCGAAGCTACCCGCTGCCACCCTTCATGATGTCCCACGGATGGATCTATAGGCTTCATCAGCCGCAAGAAGGCGTGCCTTATGGCATCGCCCTCGCGGCCGGCGGTTTGATCGCCTACTCGGGCACACCTTTCATGGCTGCTCTGGGCGCCTAGGACCCGAAGCGAAGCGACGAAACGCCCTAAGGGGCGGGACACGGCAAGTGTCTCGCCCTTTCGTGCGACCTGCGCCTATGGGTCTGCGGCCAAATTGGCACGCCCATTAACTCGCCGTTGAGAATTCGCAAGGCACAGTGGTGATGTTGCGCAAATCGCCGGGGGCGTGAGGAGTTCGTTTCAATGAAAAAAGGCAGAATTATCGTTCTTGCCATCGCCTTCATGGCGGCGGTCGGCGCCGCAATGATCGCGCGCAACATGGTGTCGGATACCGAAACAGTGACGATCGAGAAGACGGTCGGTGCAAAGGACGTTCTGGTGACGGCGAGAGACTTTCGCCTCGGCGACGCCGTGACCGAAGATTCGCTGAGATGGCAGGAATGGCCTGAGGAGGGGGTAACCCCCGACCTTATCACCCGCGACCAGAACCCGGATGCAATCGAGAACCTAATGGGGTCAATCGCGCGGGCGCCCTTCGTCGCCGGCGAACCGATCAAAGGTCAGAAGCTGATCAAAGCCGGTGAAGGAGGAGTGCTTGCCGCTATCCTGCCAGCCGGCATGCGAGCGATCTCAACGCCGATTAGCGAGGAGAGCGCCGCGGGTGGCTTCATCCTGCCCAATGATCGCGTGGACGTGATTTTGAGCCGGCGCATGCAGGTCGCCAACGAGGATCAGCAAGTGAGCGAGACGATCCTCCGCAATGTCCGTGTTCTGGCCATCGGCCAGACGCTTGAGACAACCGGTGAAGAAAAGGTCGTTTCAGGTGCGACGGCGACCTTGGAACTGACGCCTCAACAATCCGAGATCCTGTCGGTCGCGCAGTCGATGGGACAGCTTTCCCTGGCGCTTCGCAGCCTCGCCGACACGCCCAAGCCGGGCGAGACCGTCGACATCCGCGAGCAGAAGAGCGGGGCTGTCAAAATGCTGAAATACGGCGTGCCATCTCAGATCTACGGAGTGAACTGAACAAGATGAGCATCGCGCGGGGGACAAAAGGAAAAGGCAGGGGAATGGCTCACTTACGACAGCTCGTGTGCGTGATGTGCGCCGTGGCGCTCGCGATCGGCCCGCTCGTACCGGCGCCATCGGCCGCCGGCGACCGGAGCACGTCACTTATCAGAGTTTCCGCATCTTCGGTACCGGCAATCCGCCAAGTGGACTTGGGCTTGAACAAGTCGATGGTGGTGGAACTCCCGGTCGCCGTGCGCGACGTGATGGTGTCAAACCCCGCAAAGGTCGATGCCGTGATGCAGACCTCCCGGCGCGCCTATGTGATCGGCAAGGAGCTCGGTGAGGCGAATGTCTTCTTCACCGACCAGAACGGCAATCAGGTACTCACTCTGGAGCTGAATATCCAGCGCGATCTATCGGCACTGGAAGGATTGCTGGCACGACTTATTCCCGGTTCCGACATTCAAGTTGAGGCGTTCGGCGGCAACATTTTGCTGACGGGGCGCGTCGAAACGCCGATGGATGCCACCCGCGCAAGTCAGATCGCCAACAGCGTGATTGCCTACGACCCCGATGCTCCCGCGACCAGTACGAGCACCGGCACGGGCGGCGCTGGAGGTGTGGGCGCTATTGCCGAGCATACGACCCTTGGCACCGAACAGCGCAAGGTGATCAACATGATCACTGTCGAAGGCGAGGAGCAGGTGATGCTCAAGGTCTCCATCGTGGAGATGGAGCGCAACATCGCCAAGCAGCTTGGGGTGAATCTTGACGCTCTCGTCAACTCGGGCAACTTCCAGTTTGCGGCGCTAAGCGACTTGCCCTTCCCCGTGAACCAAGGGCCTATTGCGCCTGCGGCTGCCGCAGTAGGGTGGGCCAGCGGCGGTGATCGGGCGCAGGCTATTCTGCAGGCGCTGGAGCAAAACGGCCTTATCCACACCCTCGCAGAGCCGAACCTTACTGCAATCTCCGGCGAGACCGCCAATTTCCTTGCGGGCGGCGAGTTCCCGATCGTAACGGGCATCGACACCACGACGAACACCGCATCCGTGGATTTCAAGCAGTTCGGCGTCGGGCTTGCCTTCACCCCCGTGGTTCTTTCAGAGGGGCGGATCAGCCTGAAGATCTCGACCGAGGTGAGCGAGCTCTCCAACGAAGGCGCGATCGCCGTGACCGGAGGCTTCACCATCCCGGCGCTCAAGGTGCGCCGTGCGGAGACCACCGTCGAATTGGCGAGTGGCGGCTCATTGGTGATCGCCGGCCTGCTTTCGGACCAGTCGCGCCAGACGATCAGCGGATATCCGGGACTGAAGGATCTTCCAGTGCTCGGCACGCTGTTTCGCAGCCGGGACTATCAGAAGAACGAAAGCGAGCTGGTCGTTCTGGTCACGCCGTATATCGCAAAGGCGGTCGCTCGTAACGAGCTGACCCAGCCGGACCAGGGCTTTGGCTGGGCGAACGACTTGAACGCAAACTTCATGGGGCAGATGAACCGAGTCTACGGCCGCGAGCCGGAAGCCGCACCCCAAGGCAATTTCGGTGGCGATGTCGGTTTCATCGTCGAGTAGGAGAGAACGGAGAACGTGAACATGTCTGGAATCTCGCACACTTCCGGCCAGCCGGCGAATGGCCGGTCCGCGGCCGCTCTCCTCGCCGTTCTTCTGTCGAGCGTAGCGCTTGCAGGCTGCATGCAGAGCGGTCCGCGCTTCGAAGCGCCCTTCATGCTGGCGAATGCCGCCGAGCGGCATCCAATCCTCGTGTCCAACACGGAGGCGCGTCTGGACATTCCCGTTTACGCGGGGTCCTACGGTCTGACGCGGAGCCAGGAATCCCAGCTCTATAGCTTCCTGTCCGACTACAGCCGCAACAAGGGCTCGCAGCTGGTCATCATGGCGCCTGTCGGGGGCGACGAGCGAGCGACGCGCGCGGTCTTTACGGACGTGAAGCGGGTGCTTCGCAGTCGGGGCTTCACCACGAACATGGTGGTCCTGCAGAGCTATTCTCCGGGCTATAAATCGGCCCAGGCGATCCGGCTCTCCTATGACCGCTTCGTCGCACAAGGCCCCACCTGCCCAGACTGGTCGGAGAACTTGGCCTTCGATCCGAACAACATGCCTTATCCGAACATGGGCTGCGCCACACAGCGCAACCTGGCGGCACAGGTCGCCAACCCGCGCGATCTTGTGCAGCCGGCCAACGAAACGCCGCGAGCCAGTGAGCGCCGCGACACCGTCTGGGATCATTACGTGAAGGGCGAGCCCACGGGCGCCGACTGGCGACCTGAGGCGGTGCCGGAGCGCGTCTCCTCAACTGGTGTGGGAGAAGGTGGTGAGTGACGCTGCATACGCCATAGATCCGGAGGACGAGGAGGATCGCCCTGCACCGGGAAAGACTGAGCAGGGCGAAACCATTCGCGCGCGCCCGGTTCCGCGGATCAACATTCAGGCCTTCTGCGAAGACCAGGAGACGGCGGCGACCATCCAGCAAGCCAGCGAGGATCGTCGGCTTGCCAAGACCCATGTGAACGTGCGTATGGGCGGCATCGATTCTGCCGTAGCCTTCTTCCGCAGCACCTCGACGCCGAATCTGATCCTCATCGAGTCCTTCCTGAAAGGCGACGCGCTCCTGGCGGAGCTGGATCGCCTCGCGGAGGTTTGCGATCCCGGCACCAAGGTGATCGCCATCGGTCACGTCAACGACGTGCTGCTTTATCGGGAACTGATGAAGCGCGGCGTCAGCGAATACGTTGTCGCGCCGACGACCGTGGCCCAGGTCATCGAAGCCATTTCAGACATCTACACCAATCCGGAGAGTGCTCCGGTTGGGCAGGTCGTTGCCTTTATCGGAGCGAAAGGTGGTGCCGGTTCGAGCACGGTCTGTCACAACACGGCCTTCGCCATAGCGGCCGATCTGAAGGACGAGGCGGTCATCGTCGACCTTGACTTGCCTTTCGGGACGGCTGGCCTCGACTTCAACCAGGATCCGCTCCAGGGCATCGCCGAAGCGTTGTCGTCTCCTGAGCGCATGGACGAGGTTCTACTCGATCGCCTTCTGTCGCGCTGCTCGGATCACCTCAGCCTGTTTGCCGCACCGGGGACCCTCGATCGCACCCATGACGTGCAAGCAAGCTCCTGCGAGACCGTGCTCGATACGGTGCGGGCGAATGTGCCGTGGGTTGCTCTGGACGTGCCCCATCTTTGGACCGACTGGGCTCAGCAGGTCGTGATGCAAGCCGACCATGTGGTGCTGACGGCTGTTCCCGACCTTGCGAACCTGCGCAACGCCAAGAACATCGTCGATCAACTTAAGGCCAAGCGGACCAACGATCGTCCGCCCTATTTGGTCCTGAACCAAGTCGGCATCCCAAAACGTCCTGAAATCTCCATCAAGGATTTCGCTCAGGCTCTGGAGCTTGACCCCGCGGTGGTGATCGATTTCGACGCGCCGCTATTCGGCACGGCGGCGAACAACGGCCAGATGATCGAAGAGGTATCGGAGAAGTCCAAGGCGGCGGAACAATTCCGAAGCCTCGCCTACAAACTGACCAACCGAGCCGAAGCCAAGCGCGAGAGCTCGTCGATTTTTGGGTCGTTCCTGTCCAGCCTTGGCCTCAGTAAGAGTGCGTAGCGATGTTTGGTAAGCGGGGAGTCAATAAGAGCTTCTCTGAGGCGTCGCAGCCGCAAGAGAAGCCGCAGCCGCAAGCGAAGCCGAAGCCACAAGCGGAGCCGGATTCCGTTCGGGAGGACGAGCCGCAGCAGCGCGAGGCCGTGCAAGCCCCGAAGCCGGCCCCCGATCGTGACTCCGAGCCGGCCGCACCGCCGCAAGAGCCCGCGGCACGCATGGACGACATCCAGCCGAAGCAGGCCGCGCCTCGACCTGACAAACCGGCCCGCGCACGTTCCGAGGACTATTACGACGTCAAGACGACGGTCTTCACGGCGCTGATCGATACCATTGATCTCACCCAGCTGGCGCGCCTGGATCCCGACGTCGCTCGGGAAGAGATCCGCGACATCGTCAGCGAGATCGTCGCCATCAAGAATGTCGTGATGTCCATCGCCGAGCAGGAGGAACTGCTCGAGGACATCTGCAACGACGTGCTTGGCTACGGGCCGCTCGAACCGCTCCTCGCGCGCGATGACATCGCCGACATCATGGTCAACGGCGCGGAGACGACCTACATCGAAGTGAGCGGCAAGGTGGAACCCGCCTCGATCCGCTTCGCCGACAACGGTCAGCTGATGAACATCTGTCAGCGTATCGTAAGCCAGGTCGGTCGCCGGGTCGACGAATCCAGCCCGATCTGCGACGCCCGCCTACCCGACGGCAGCCGCGTGAACGTCATCGCGCCGCCGCTCGCGATCGACGGGCCGACCCTCACGATTCGTAAGTTCAAGCGCGACCGCCTCACCCTCGATCAGCTCGTTCGGTATGGATCCATAAGCCCGGAAGGCCGGACGCTGCTGGCCATCATCGGCCGCGTCCGCTGCAACGTCATCATCTCCGGCGGTACGGGTTCCGGTAAGACGACGCTACTGAACTGCCTTACCGCCTATATTGAGCCCGACGAGCGCATCATCACCTGCGAGGACTCGGCGGAGCTGCAACTCCAGCAGCCTCATGTCGTGCGTCTCGAAACGCGCCCGCCCAACCTTGAAGGAGAGGGCGAGGTCACCATGCGCGATCTCGTGAAGAACTGTCTGCGTATGCGTCCCGACCGTATCATCGTGGGCGAGGTGCGCGGCCCGGAGGCCTTCGATCTCCTCCAGGCCATGAACACCGGCCATGACGGCTCGATGGGCACGCTGCACTCCAACAGTCCGCGCGAATGCATCTCCCGCTTGGAGAGCATGATCCTGATGGGAGGCTACAATCTTCCCGCCCACACGATCCGAGAGATGATCGTGGGCTCGGTCGACGTGATCGTGCAGGCATCCCGCATGCGGGACGGTTCCCGTAAGATCACCCGGGTCACCGAGGTTGTCGGCCTCGAAGGTGACGTCGTGACCCTCCAGGATCTGTTCGTTTACGACATGGAGGGTGAGGATGCGAATGGCCGGATCATCGGCCGCCACCGGAGCACTGGCATCGCCCGGCCAGCATTCTACGAGCGCGCCCGCTACTTCAATGAGGAGAAGCGCCTGTCCGACGCTCTCTCAGCCGGCGAAGTACAGGACGAGAGCGGTCGGCCTCTAGGAGAGTACGTTGGTTAGCCCCGAGCTCCTGCAGACCGCCATCATCTTCATGATCGCGCTCGGCGTCGGCATCTTCGCCTACGTCTTGATCTCTCCTTACTTCAGCGAACGCGAATCGGCCAAGCGGCTCGCATCGGCCTCCCAGGGCGCGGCCAGCCGGCGTTTGCAGACCCCCGCCAAGCAGCCGATGCAGATGCGTCGCAAGCAGGTGCAGGAAACGGTCAAGGAGCTGGAAGCGAAGAACAAGGCACGTAAGCAGATCAATCTACGCACCCGGATTCAGCGTGCCGGTTTCACCATCAAGCCTCGAACATTCTACCTGCTCAGCGCGCTGACGGGCTTTCTGGGATTCCTCATCGTCCTGCTGTTCGGGTCCCCGTTATGGGTCGGAGTGCTGGCAGGCTTTGCTGCGGGTGTCGGTCTTCCGCGTTTCGTCTTGAAGAAGGCGGCCGAACGACGCCAAGCCAAGTTCCTCTTCGAGTTTGCCAACGCGATCGACATCATCGTTCGCGGTGTTAAGACGGGTCTGCCGCTTCTGGATTGCTTGCAGATCATAGCGAATGAGGCACCTGAGCCCGTCAAGAGCGCTTTCGTGGATATCGTCGAACAGCAGAGGGTCGGTATCCCTCTGCCTCAGGCGTTCTTGCGAATGTATGAGCGAATGCCGCTCCAGGAGGTGAACTTCTTCTCGATCGTCATCGCGGTCCAATCTCAAACCGGCGGCAATCTGGCCGAGGCTCTATCCAACCTCTCTCAGGTCCTGCGGGCTCGCTACCAGCTGCAAGCGAAGGTCAAGGCATATAGCGCGGAAGCCAAGGCATCAGCGATGATCATCGGTTCGCTGCCGATCCTTGTCATGCTCGCAATCTACATCATTACCCCGGAATACATCGGCACCCTGTTCACCAACCGGATTGGTAATCTGCTCCTTATCGGTAGTGGGCTGTGGATGCTCACCGGCGTGTTGGTGATGCGCAAAATGATCAACTTCGATTTCTGACCATGGATTATCTTTTCCTCCTACTCGACCGTCAGTTTGTGATCATGCTTCTGGTCGGAATCGCGGCCTTCGCTACGGTCGCAACGCTCATCATGCCGCTATTTGCAGGGGACCGGTTTGGTTCTCGAATGAAATACGTCGCAGGCGAGCGTGAGCGCCTGCGCGAAGAGCGGATGGCCGCTCTAGCCGATCAGCAGCGGGACGCGCGGTTGCGACGAGATCCGCGCACCTTCATGAAGCGTGTCGTCGACCGGCTGAATCTGCGAAAGGCGCTAGAAACCGAAGAAACGCATGCGAGACTGAAGATGGCCGGCCTGCGCGGCCAAGCCCCGGTCGTAGCGTTTCTGTTCTTCCGCGGTACCCTGCCAATAGTCACTTTCGGCGTGGCTGCATTTTATCTGTACGTCGCCTCGCCCTTCGAGCTCAGCGGATTGATGAAGTTCTGTATCGCTGTAGGCGCTGCCTATATCGGCTTTTATCTGCCCAACATCTTCATCACGAACCTGATTCAGAAGCGGCAGAAGTCTATCCGCCAAGCCTTTCCCGATGCGCTCGACTTGCTCCTGATCTGCGTCCAGTCCGGCATGTCGATCGAGTCGGCGATGAACAAGGTCTCTCATGAGATTGGCACGCAATCTTTGGAGCTCGCGGAGGAATTTGCCCTGACAACGGCGGAGCTTTCCTATCTGCCGCAGCGTCGGCAGGCCTACGAGAATCTCGGCAAGCGGACCGGCGTGCCGGCTGTGAAGGCGGTGGGGACAAGCTTGCTTCAGGCAGAACGCTACGGCACCGGCCTCGGCCAAGCCTTGCGTGTCATGGCGCAGGAGAGCCGTGCCGGTCGTATGAATGACGCCGAGAAGAAGGCTGCCGCCCTGCCGCCGAAGCTGACTGTGCCGATGATCCTGTTCTTCCTGCCGGTCCTTTTCGTCGTGCTTCTCGGTCCGGCGGCGATCAAGGTCTTCGAGACCCTTTAGGGCGCCTCGTTTGGATGGAAGCCCACCGGCGTTGCCGGCTCGGGAGATCACCCGGGCATTCCGGTAAGTCGACGCCAAGGGAGGCGCCGCCCGTGTGGCGGCCGCCTAGCTCCAATATCCCTCTGGCTTGTTCAGAAAGATCCTATTCTACATCCGACCGCAGCAGGCTCGCCGCGGCTTTCGCGTCCGACGGGCTCGGCGCGGCCTGGGCGACCGCGGTTCTTGCGGGCGTGCTCTTCTTAGCCACGGTCGTCGACTGCTTCGCTTGAGGATCGTAGCGCTGGGCCAGGGCCGGCCGCTGCACATCGGCAGGGATCGGAATGTTGCGCGAGGCCACCTGCGGCGTCACTTGGACGCTGCGCTTCTGCGCCGTGCTCGAGCCGGAGCTCTGCGCCCGCTCAGCCTCGATCGCGGCCTGCTGCGAAGGCGAATGATGCGTTTGGGGAAGCTGCCCCGCCGGGGTCGAAGGCGGATTGCCGGCGGGCGTCGCAGACGCTGCCATACGGACCGGCTGCACGGGCTGGCTCGGCTGACCATGGGGTCCGAAATGTCCGAAATCCTGCGCCGGCGGCTCTGGCACCGGCTCCGGCTCGGCTGAGGCGACCTGGGTAGGCTGGTTCAGCATCTTCCGCAAGTAGGCGACATTCTGGTTCGCCTCCTTCTTGCTCGTGCCGACCGAGGCCACTTGGGTCGCCTCGCTATACTTGCCTTGGAGACCAAGCACGAGTGCCAGGTTCTGGCGCACCCGCTTATCCGGCGTGCCGCTTGCCACGGCCTGACGGAGCAGCGATTCGGATTCCTTCGCCTTGCCGTCCAGCGCGTAGGAGAGCGCGAGATTGTTGACGACGGAGGTGGACTCCGGGTTCTTCTGCAGCGCGGCCTGGAAGTAGCGCTGCGCACCGGCATGGTTGCCCTGCTTGGCCAGCAGCGTGCCCTGCGCCGAAAGGGTCCGCCAATCGTCGACACCCTTCTTCTGGGCCACCGCGAGAGATTGCTGGGCGATATCCGTGCGGCCGAGCTCCAAGGCCACGCGGCCGAGCTGAGCGGCGATCTCGCCATTGTCCGGGTTGGCGCGGAAGCCGTTGTTCAGCACGGTCATCGCCTGCTGCTTATTGCCCGTCGCCTTCAGCGCGTAGGCATAGCCAAGCACCATCTTCGGATCCTGCGGCCGGCGTGCGTAGGCTGCGGCCCATTGCCCGACTTTCGCCCGGTTCGACTGATCGTCGGTCATCGCAGCGGTGTTGACGGGCGGCAATCCCATCCCGTTCGCGCCGAGAAGCTGATTGCCCCCCGTCTTGTTGCAGCCTCCGAGTAGGGCTGCGGAAGCCGTCGTCAGGATCAGGATCCTGAAGAATGCGCGCCTGGAGCCTCGGGTCTCGGACGAAACGGGAAACATGCACAAACCTCTCGGGCAGCCCGGCTGCGGGCCGCTTTACTGCATTCGATCCCGTTACTTTCTGATACACGCGTCAAAGAAGAGTTAACCATAAGGGCTTGGAAAGCCTTGTGGGATGTTTCGAGCGCTGTCCGGTCAGCCGCCGTTGGGATAGCGCTCCGCCATCTCGGCCTCGGCCTCGCGCAGCCATTCCGCCATCTCGGGCATGGCGAGAATCGTCTGCCCGTACTCGGCGGCCCGTCCGTCATCGCCAAAATCGGCGAGGTTCACCTGGAAGGTTTTGAACCGCGTGGCGACCGGTGCGTACATGGCGTCGGCGATCGAGAACCGGCCGAAGAGATAGGGGCCATCGGCGCCGTATTTCGCGCGCGCGCCGCTCCAGATCGCCACGACCCTCGAAATATTGTGCTCCAGCGGCTCGGTCATCTCAGGCGTGGGCAGGGTGCTGACCAGATCCATGGGCATGTCATTGCGCAGCGCCTGGAAGCCGGCATGCATCTCCGCTGAGACGGCCCGGGCTTCGGCCCTGGCCTGTTCGTCCTCCGGCCACCAGCTGGCGTCGCGGTGGCGTTCCGCCAGGAATTCGAGAATGGCCAGGGAGTCCCACACCAGGAAGCCGTCGGTTTTGAGGGCAGGCACCTTGCCGGAGGGGGAATGGTCCAGGATGGATTTCTTGGTCTCCAGCCCACGACGGAGCACGATGTACTCCTCCTCGAACGGCACGCCGAAATGCTTCATCGCCAGCCAGGGACGCAGGCTCCACGACGAATAGTTCTTGTCTCCGATCACCAGCCGATAGCCTTGTTCAGCCATGCTTTCCTCTGTCACTGTTGTCCCGCCATTGTCATTGCCGCATTGCCCTGCCATTAATGCGGCGCGCGCACAAGCTTGGCCACAACGCTCCGGAATCCATGGCAAATAAAGCGAACTCCCTGGAGGCTCTGGGCCTCCACCTGAAGACGTTCATCGCCGAACCGGGGGCGGACGCCATCCCGGTTTGGCTGGTCGACAGCCTCGAAGGCGGCATCCTCGATACGCTCGATGAGACCCAGCGGGCCTGGGTGGAGAGCCAGAACTGGCAGCCCGGCCCTGGCGCCACCTTGCTGTTGCCGGCGAAGAGCGGCGCCGTTGGGGGCGTGCTCCTCGGCACGGGCGGCGACACTTGGCCGAAGGATCGGCCGCTCCTGACGGGCCTGCTCCCGACCAGCCTGCCGCCGGGCGACTACGCCTTCGCCGGCGATCTCCCCGACGCGGAGCTCGCGTGCCTCGCCTGGCTTGCCGGCAGCTACCGCTACACGCGCTACAAGCCGGAGCAGAACGCGAAGCCGGCTCGCCTGAAGATGCCTGACGGCTTGGATGTCGATAAGGTGACGGCGTTGGCGCAAGCCACCTATTTCGGCCGCGACCTCATCAACACCCCCGCCAACGATCTTGGCCCCGCCGAGCTGGAGACCGCGGTGCGCGATCTCGCCAACACCTTCGGTGCGAGCGTGAAGGTGACCGAAGGGCGCGATCTCCTGGCCGACAACTTTCCGATGATCCATGCGGTCGGCCGCGCGAGCGATCGTGCGCCACGCCTCATCGACCTCACCTGGGGCAAGGCGGATGCACCGAAGCTGACGATCGTGGGCAAAGGCATCTGCTTCGATACAGGCGGTCTCGATATCAAACCGGCCAGCGCCATGCTTCTGATGAAGAAGGACATGGGCGGCGCCGCGGCAGCGCTTTCCGCTGCCTTCCTCGTCATGCAGGCCGGCATGCCCGTGCGTCTGCGCGTGCTGATCCCCGCCGCCGACAACAACATCTCCGCCAACGCCTTCCGGCCCGGCGACGTGCTGCAGAGCCGCAGCGGCAAGACCGTGGAGATCGGCAATACGGATGCGGAAGGGCGTCTCGTCCTCGCCGATGCCCTGAGCCTGGCGGACGAGGAAGCGCCGGACTATCTGATCACCTTCGCCACCCTCACCGGGGCGGCGCGCTCCGCCCTCGGCCCCGATCTGCCGCCGCTCTATAGCGACGATGACGAATTCGCCGAGGCGCTCCAGGCAGCAGGCACCGAAACAGGCGATCCCGTCTGGAGGATGCCGTTCTGGGGGCCCTATGACGAATGGTTGAAGAGCTCCATCGCGGACCTGAACCACATTTCGCAAGGTCCCTTCGCCGGCTCCATTACGGCGGCGCTCTTCCTCCGCCGCTTCGTCAGCCAGGCGAAGCGCTTCGCCCATTTCGACATCTATGGCTGGGTGCCCCGGGCCACGCCAGGCCGTCCCGTCGGTGGCGAACCGCAAGGCGCGCGCGCGCTCTTCGCCTATCTGCAAAAGACGCTCGGAAAGGCGGAGGGCTAGGCGGTGGGAACCGACGGTCCCCTCGACCCCCGGCTCAACCCCTATCGCGAAGACCTTGCCGCGGAGCATCTGCGCGGCCGGATCGAAGCGCCCCGCTACGCCGAAGGCACGACATACCGGATCGCGGTCTCGCACCTGCCGTTGCGCCGCAAGCCTGCGGCCGATGCCGCGCTGGAGACCCAGGGCTTGTTCGGCGAGACGGCGACCGTCTACGACGAGAAGGACGGCTGGGGCTGGGCCCAGCTCCAGGACGGTTATGTCGGCTATCTTCCCATGGGAGCGCTGAGCCGCGACGTTGCCGAGCCGACCCACCGGCTCACCGTCCTGCGCAGCTATCTTTATCCGAAGCCGGACATCAAGACGCCGCCGCTCGATCTCATCAGCATGAACGCCTTGCTCGCCGTGGAGGGAAGGGACGGACCGTTCCTGACGCTGAGCACCGGTGGCTACGTCTTTGCCCGCCACGCCAAGCCCGTGGAGACAGCCGCGGAAGACTTCGTCGCCGTGGCGGAAGAATTCCTGGGCACGCCCTATCTCTGGGGCGGCAAGACCAGCCTCGGCCTCGACTGCTCCGGGCTCGTGCAGCTTTCGCTTCAGGCGGCCGGGTTCAACGCCCTTCGCGACACGGACATGCAGCGCGGAACTCTGGGGGAGCCGGTGGAGGATCTATCGGATCTTCGCCGCGGCGACTTGGTCTTCTGGCCCGGCCATGTCGGCATCATGCGCTCCACGATCACGCTCCTTCACGCCAACGCTCACCATATGGCGGTCGCCGCCGAACCTCTCGAAGATGCGAAGGCGCGGATTGCCAGCGAAGGTGGGAATGAGATGGAGGTGAGGCGGCTGCCTGCGCTCACCGGCGGCGGGACCGCCGTTTAGAGCACGTCGAAGCCTAGATCACGTTGAACAGATACAGAAGGATGATGATGGGGATCGGGATACCGACCAGCCATAGAACGATGCCGCGCATGAGAATTGCTCCGTCCACGTCTCCAAATTTGCGGAGATAAGAACGCCGCGCCGGCAACCCAGTTCCGGGCGACCGAGCCCCTATCGCGACACCGCTTCGGAGCCCGTCGCTTCCAGCTCGAACGCCGCCGCCAGCAGCGCCTTGGTGTAGTCGGTCTGCGGGCTGTCGAACACCTGATCCGCCGGTCCCTTCTCCACCACCTTGCCGTCGCGCATGACGATGATCGAGTTGGCCAGGGCGCGGACGACCTTCAGGTCGTGGCTGATGAAGAGATAGGCGAGGCTGTAGCGCTTCTGGAGGTCGCGCAGCAGGTCGACGATCTGCGCCTGCACGGAAACGTCGAGCGCCGAGGTCGGCTCGTCCAGCACCAGGAATTTCGGCTCCAGCACCAGCGCGCGCGCGATGGCAATGCGCTGCCGCTGTCCGCCGGAGAACTCGTGCGGGTAGCGATCCTGGGTGTTCGGGTTGATGCCGACCTCCTTCAGCGCCTTGGAGACGCGCGCCCGGCGTTCGTCTGCGCTCAGGCCCCGCTTCTGCACCATGAGCCCCTCCTCGACGATCTGGCTCACCGAGAGGCGAGGGGACAGGGAGCCGTAGGGGTCCTGGAAGACGATCTGCATCTCCCGCCGGTAGGGCCGCATCTCCTTGCTCTCAAGCCCGTCGATGCGATTGCCGAGATAGACCACCGGTCCGTCGCTCGAGATGAGCCGCAGGAGGGCAAGGCCCAGCGTCGTCTTGCCGGAGCCGGACTCGCCGACCACGCCGACCGTCTGGCCTTCAGGAACGGCGACATCCACCCCGTCCACCGCCTTGATGTAGCCGACCGTGCGCCGCAGGAAGCCGCGCTTGATCGGAAACCAGACCTTGAGGTCGTCGGCCTGCAGGATTACGGGCGCATTCGGGTCGG
>Ga0310345_10000769_pt1 | contig 41918 bp, 33 predicted proteins | sample HC15DNA20500_MG_FD_204667 | JGI IMG/M metagenome (GOLD analysis project Ga0310345, IMG submission 204667) | Marine microbial communities from station ALOHA, North Pacific Subtropical Gyre - HC15-DNA-20-500_MG | ecosystem: Environmental > Aquatic > Marine > Oceanic | place: Pacific Ocean: North... | reverse complement strand
GCCGGCGTTTGAACGCCAAGGCGTGACTGAGGATGACCTCATCGACTTTACTCCGGAGCTTCGGGCCGAAGCACTGCGGATCGTAGAGAATTACCGGCTCGGGCCTCTCTATACTCCGCCGTCCTTGCAAGAGCCGGGCGTCAATCAAGGGACCCTCGCGCTCCCCAGCGCGGGTGGTGGCGTCAATTGGCCGGGTGGTGCGGTGGATCCCGGGCTGGGTATCCTTTTTGTACCGTCGAGTACGACCCCGTCGCTGTTCGGATTGATAGACGGCACTGAAGGGACCGGCGTGCGCTACCACATCTCCAGTCGTGCGGGTGTCCCGACCGTCCGTGACCTTCCTCTCATCAAACCTCCGTATGGCCGGATCACCGCAATCGATCTGACCGTGGGAGAGATCCTGTGGCAGATCCCGCACGGCGGCACGCCCGGCTATATCCAGGCACATCCGGACCTTCAGGGCGTGGACGTGCCGACGACGGGGAGCCCGACGAAAAGTTCCGGACTTCTTGTAACGTCTACCCTGCTGTTTGCGGGTGAGGGATCACGGGGCGAACCGGTTCTTCGTGCGTACAACAAGCGGACGGGTGACGTTGTCCATGAGATTCAGCTTCCGGGTGGACCAACCACCGGGTTCCCGATCACGTACATGGCGGGTAGCCAACAGTACATTGTCGTAGCGGCTTTGGATGAGGAGAACATCGCGGAGTTGGTCGCCTTCACCGTGCAATAAAAGCAGGACGCGGGGTATTCACGGAATCGTTAAGATTCTCAGCCGGCCTGCGACTTTGTATTTTCCGTCACATTTGGCCAAAGCCACTCAGGCCACAAACGGCAGCCGGGGAGGGGGAGACGATGGGTGCAGAGCGAGGAGCCTCTGGCAGAAGATCGATGTTAGCCAACAAGATGCTTCTCGGTGTGGCGGCTACGGTGGTCCTCGTGGTCGTGGCGGGCGGCGTCGCCTGGACCATGACCTGTCCCTGCGAGACCACACCGGGCTTCGTGCTCCTGGGTGACTTGCATGAGGACCCGGTCAGCGACTGGAGCTTCGCGAACCAGGTGTCGCTGTGCCAGATCCAGATTAGCATCTGGTTGAGACCCCACTCGGTGAACGTGAACTGTATGGCGACCCCGGACGGTGGGCTCTTCATCAGCTGCTCCGTCGGCGCGCGCAAGTACTGGTGCCCGCGGGTAGGGGAAGATCAGCCGGGCCGGCTACGTCTCGACGGCGTCGTCTACCCCGTCATCCTCAACCGGGAGATGGACCCCGCCACGCTCGACCGGGTGTGGGCGGCCCGGATTCGAAAGCTGCAGGGCCCGAGCGTCCAAGCGCGGCAACCCGGAGGAGGAGGAGATCCCCCGCCTCTCGACACCCCGCGACCGGACAGCTGGTGGTCGTTCCGCGTCGGCTCGCGCACGTAGCAGCGGCCGCCGTCGAGGTGATGAACGCCGTAACCATTCGCCTTCACGGTGCCGCGCGTCGCCTCTCGCCCTAGTCGGTCTCTGTCTGCGCATATGGCTCGGTACCGTCGCCACCTACGCGTCGGCACTAATGGAATCAATCTGGTGCCCTACGCTCCCGCTTCGTGGGTGGCATAGTTACTTTACTTTGCGGTTCCCCCTCTTACCCCCGGCCGGTCAGGGTCGCACCTATGCAATGCATACTTATGGTCAGGACGTCAGGTTCGTGGTCGCGGCTGTGCGCCCCGCCTCCCCTATATCTCCCTGACTGGGGTCGAATCGAGGGGACTGGAGTAAACAAAGGTAAGAAGGGAGACAGTGAAACGCGGCAATGATCCGGCCATCAACTACGCATGTCGCGCGCCATCCCCATGTTAGGGTCATCGCGTGGTTAGGATTTTAATCCCTGCCTCACCGCCATTCTTCTTTTTTGCACACACTTACGGCTGACTTGCCAACTCCTCTGGACCAGCTCGATAACTGACGATTGAATACAGGTATCACACACAGCCTTCGAGGCTATTCACGTAGAATATAGGTTGGCGTGGAAATGACCCGCCACTGCTGAGAACGAACCTGTTGGCGAGGAGGCAAATATGTGCGATGAACGAACCGCGACCGAAAATACCGATTACTTACGTGGGAAGAAATTGACGCGGCGGCAGTTTGGCGTCGTCTCAGCAGGTGCGGGATTATCCATGCTATTGCCGCGTGCCGCCAACGCTCAAGCGGTGTCTGAAATGGAACTAGACGTCGCAACCCCAGATGGTGTGGCGGATAGTTACTTCGTTCATCCTTCGAGCGGGACCCATCCGGGTGTCCTGATCTGGCCCGATGCCTTTGGCTTGCGACCTGCCAAGAGACAGATGGCTAGGCGGCTCGCAGAATCTGGCTACTCAGTCTTGGTGGTCAACCCGTACTACCGCTCACAACGGGCACCGGTCGTGAACACCACGAACTTCGCCGAAGTAAGTGACACGCTCAGGCCGCTGATGGGATCGTTGACCGCTGACACTCAGGCCAGGGACGCCCAGGCATTTGTCAGTTTCCTCGACAGCCAGCGGTCCGTGGACAGCAACCGGAAGATGGGGACGATGGGCTACTGTATGGGTGGCCCCATCACGATGCGCACCGCCGCCGCACTTCCCGATCGTATCGGTGCGGCCGCGTCGTTCCACGGCGGTGGGCTCGTCACGGATCAACCCGATAGCCCGCATCTACTAGTGCCCAAGATGAAGGCGCATTATCTGTTCGCGATCGCTGCGAACGATGATGAGAACCAGCCGGAAGCTAAAGACGTGCTCCGCGACGCGTTCGCACAGGCCGGATTGCCGGCAGAAATCGAAGTCTACGACGGCGCGATGCACGGATGGTGCCCACCCGATTCGACTGTCTACCATGAGGCGCAGGCGGAGAAAGCGTGGAGCCGCTTGCTAGTGCTGTTTGAAAACGCCCTCGTGTAGCTCTTGTCTAACCCCACGGTGGCGGCGTGACTACAACACGGTACGGCCGCACAATGCGCTGGGTAGGTATCGGTTTCCGACTCCGGAGACCATCCGCTCCCGCATCCGAGGTAGTTAACCCCATGAGCACGCCAACAGCTACCGGATTCCAGGTTCCCGCGATCCTGACCATCGCTGTCACGGTCGTCATCGTTGCTGCCTCCAGCCGGGCACAGCCACCGATTATCCAGCCAGGAGCGCCGGGTGAGCCAAGCCGGGAAATCACGGCCGCGGAAGCATCCGACCTGGCCGCCATCCGCTATACCGACGGCGATATCAAGTTCATGCAGGGGATGATCTCACATCACGCCCAGGCGCTCGAGCTGACCACACTGCTCGAGACCCGCACCGAACGCGACGTGATGCGGCAACTGGCTCAGCGGATCGACATCTCACAGAAGGACGAGATCGTGATGATGCAGGACTGGCTGCGGGAGCGTGACCAAACGGTCCCCGACGTCGACACGCATCACCAGCCCGGCTTCACGCCGATGCCGGGGATGCTGACAGACGAGGAGATGGACCAACTCGAAGCCGCCTCCGGGGTGTCCTTCGACCGGCTGTTCCTCGAGTTGATGATCAAGCACCACCGCGGCGCTATCACTATGGTCGAGAACCTGCTCGACCAGCCGGGCGCCGCCCAGGGCCCGCAGCTGTACGCGTTCACCTCCGACGTCACGTCCGACCAAGGCATGGAGATCGACCGGATGGATATGATGCTGGCCGAGCTGTCGACCGACCAGCGAGTGCATCTCGCAGCCGGCTTCAACGACGCAGGCCAAGCGATCTGGAACATGGCATTGGTCACATCCCGTGCGAAACCGGACGGCTTCTACGACCCGACCGCCGCCGAAACAGATGATGAAGAGGACGACGGATCGGAGGAGCGACCCCGCCGCGGCCTGCTTAGCTTCGCCAATACCGACATGGCGTTCACCGGCGACGTGCTGTTCGAAGGGAACTATCACGGGTTCAATACCTACCGGGTCGAGGTGCCGGCCTCGCCGCAACTCGTCAGCTCGGTGGTCTGCCCCGGCGGCCAGGGCGACGTCTCGGTCATCGGGAATCTGCTCATCATGTCGGTCGAGCAGACTCGGGGGCGCCTCGACTGCGGGTTGCAGGGAGTAGCGGAACCGGTGAACCCCGAGCGGTTCCGGGGTCTCCGCATCTTCGACATCAGCGACATGCGACGGCCGCGGCAGGTGGCCGCGGTGCAGACCTGTCGTGGCTCCCACACCCATACTTTGGTGGGAAACCCTGACAACGAAGGCAACGTCTACATCTACGGGTCGGGCACCGCCCCGGTGCGGTCAGCCGACGAACTCGCGGGTTGCTCGGACGAATCGCCGGCGGAAAACCCGGACACGGCGCTGTTCCGGATCGACGTCATTCAGATTCCGCTTGCGAACCCCGAGGCGGCACGCGTCGTCAGCCGGCCCTTCGTCTTCCGAGACCCCGAGACCGGCAACGTCGCCGGCCTGTGGCGCGGTGGCGACCATGGACCCGGCACCCAGCGCACGAGTGAGACCAACCGGTGCCACGACATCACCGCCTACCCGGAGATCGGGCTGGCGGCCGGCGCCTGCTCCGGTAACGGCATCCTGTTCGACATCTCCGACCCGGTGCACCCAGTCCGGATCGACGAGGTGGTCGATCCGGGGTTCGCCTATTGGCATTCGGCGACATTCAACAATGACGGAACCAAGGTGATCTTTACTGACGAGTGGGGTGGTGGAGGCCGCGCCCGCTGCCGGGCATCCGACCCGAGACAGTGGGGCGCTAATGCAATCTACAACATCGTCGAACGCCGGCTCGAGTACCGTAGCCACTACAAGCTGCCCGCACCGCAAAGCGAAACCGAGAACTGCGTCGCCCACAACGGCTCGCTGGTGCCGGTGCCCGGCCGCGACATCATGGTGCAGGCCTGGTACCAGGGGGGCATCTCGGTCTTCGACTTCACCGACTCGACTAACCCGTTCGAGATCGCGTACTTCGATCGCGGTCCACTCGATCCTGATCAGATCGTGATGGCCGGCTACTGGTCAGCTTACTGGTATCGCGGGTTCATCTACGGTACCGAGATCGCCCGCGGCCTCGACATTCTGGAGCTGCTACCCAGTGAATTCCTGACCGAGAATGAGATCACCGCCGCCTCCACCGTAGCGCCGGCGACGTTCAACGCGCAGGACCAGCGACGGATCGACTGGCCGACCCGGCCGGTGATCGCGCGGGCCTACCTAGACCAGCTCGACCGGACCGACACGCTGAACACAGGGCAGCGGTCTGCCCTGTCCGGGCTCTTGGATCGCGTCGACGGAGCCGAGGCGGGGCTAGCCGGGGAGTTGACAACCGCCGCGTCGGAGGTGTGGCGCGAGGCGGGTGGGGCGAGTGGGCGCAGCCAGGCGCGGCTAGAGGCGCTGGCGGAGAACCTGACGCTACTGGCCGAGGCGCGACGGTAGCCAGGTTAGCGCAGGTGTGATTTAGAGGCCATCACATTAACTGTCCTTCATCTCAGGCTGTGTTTCTGAACCGTCCAATAGCGGCTTGCATGGTGGCAACCTGTATGCCACCGATACACGCGACCACAGCTCAAGGGTGCTCTTTCCCAATGCGACGTCACAGCTACGGCGCGATGCCAATATATACACCGACTGCCCCGGCCCGATAGCCTCCGAATTTCGTCCACACGGTATCAATCTGCGTGAGAGGAGCAACGGCCGACATACCTTGTACGTCGTTGGCCACGGCGCACGTGAGGCAGTCGAAGTCTTCGAGATAGACGCCCGGACCGCGACACCGACCGCAACATGGATCGGATGCGTCGTCGCTCCGGATGGTATGGGACTCAATTCGGTGGCAGCGCTACCGGGTAACGGATTCGTGGCGACCAACTTTCAGCGCCCGGTAGGGGAGCTGTGGGAATGGCAACCAGGACGTGGCTGGACCAGAGTGCCAGGAAGTGAGACTAATGGCCCAAACGGCGTCGAGGCATCCACCGACGGGCAGTGGTTGTTTATCGGTGGTTGGGGAACGCAGTCGTTGATTCGGCTTTCCCGTAGGCGCACCCCACTTGAGGTCGAGGCTGTTAATGTTGGCTTTCACATCGATAACGTCCGTTTCGCTCAGGACGGAACGCTACTTGCTGCCGGGCACGTCGGGGCAACGCCAGAGGCGATCTTTGCCTGCCTCAGAGAGCGCCAAGTGCAACGGGGTGAGATCGCGGGTTGTACGGGTCAATGTACAGACCTTGGCAGTAGAGGAACTCGTCAGCTACCCGTCGAGTGAGACGTTCATCCTCGGTACGGTCGCACTGGAGGTTGGCAACGAGCTCTGGATGGGCGGCATCGCTGGTAGTGACCGTATCGTGCGTTTTCCTGCCGCGACGTTACCACGTTAGCGGGCCCATAAAGCATAACCCGGCCCGGGCAATCCTCCTCCGGACTGATTCCCACCTATATTGAATCGAAAAACAGCTGAGCCGTGATACATTCCTCGCACTATGTGGGAACAAAACTATACGCCCGTTGCCGAAAGTCTTAGCGCCTCGACCGTTGTGGCTGCCATTCCCCTTGTAATTTTGTTTGTCATGCTCGGTGTGATTCGCAAACCCAGTTGGGTCGCAGGGCTGAGCGCACTCGGAGTGGCGGTTGTCTTGGCCGTCGGCATTTACGGCATGCCCGTTCCTCAAGCCGGCATGTCTATGGTCATGGGTGCGGCGTTTGGACTCTTTCCCATTGGCTGGATCGTCATTGCGTCGCTCATTCTCTACCGTGTCACGGTTGATACCGGAAAATTTGAAATCATCAAAGACTCGATTGGCTCGCTTAGTGACGATCGACGCTTGCAAGCAATATTGATCGCTTTCGCGTTTGGTGCATTCATTGAGGGAGCGGCCGGATTCGGCACCCCCGTTGCAGTCGCAGCCGCCATGCTCACTGGCCTTGGATTCTCGCCATTCTATGCGGCGTTTATCTGTCTCCTTGCGAATACGGCACCCGTTGCGTTTGGGTCCCTGGGAATCCCGGTCGTTACGCTCGCCGGAGTTACCGGCCTCGACGAACTGGCGCTTAGTTCCATGACCGGACGGTTCTGTGCACTAATTGCCATCATCATCCCGGCCTATATCGTCGTCGTTATGTCTGGCTTCAAGCGGACGCTAGAGGTACTGCCCGCAATCGTAGCCTGCTCCCTCACGTTTGCAGGTGTCTTGTTTTTTGTGACGAACAACTTCGGGCCCGATCTGGCCGTCATCCTTGCCTCGATCGCAGCATTAATTGCGTTGGTGCTTGTAATGAAGTTTTGGCAGCCCTCGCAAGTCTTTCGACTCGAAGGCGATGTCGAAGTCAGTGCAGAACGTAAAACACATACAACTGGTGAAATTGTTTCCGCCTGGAGCCCGTACATGCTTCTTGTGGCGTTTGTCCTCGCATGGCGTTTCCCGCCACTCCAAGCGGTTCTTAATACGGTTACCTACCAGTTCGGAGTACCAGGCCTCCATGAAGCCATCATGCGCGTTCCACCAATCACCCCGGAACCCTCCCCGTACGCGGCGATGTACAACTTCAATTGGCTGACCGCGGCAGGAACCTCATGCTTTCTCTCAGCCTTTGCGGCCTCGCTACTCTTGGGTATGTCGCCCGGAAAATTCGTTGGTGTTGTCGGATCTATCCTCCACCAATTGTCCAAACCATTGTTGACCATCGCATCTGTCCTCGCATTAGCGTTCCTGATGAATTACGCGGGCATGACGTCCACATTGGGACTGGCCTTCGCGGCAACGGGTCCACTATTCCCGGCATTTAGCGCGATGCTCGGCTGGACCGGAGTGTTCCTTACCGGTAGCGATACTGCCTCGAACGCGCTGTTCGGCACGCTGCAGGTTGTTACCGCTAATGCCCTTGACCTGAACCCAGTCCTGACGACATCGACGAATGCGGCAACCGGCGTCATGGGGAAGATGGTTTCCCTGCAAAGTATCGCTGTCGCCGTCGCGGCCACCGGCATGGCGTCGTCTGAGGAAGGACGGCTGTTCCGAACGACGCTAAAACACAGCATCATTCTGATGCTCTTTATGGCGATCGTTACAATGGTCTTCGCGTACGTGCTTCCGCAGTTCGTGCCGACCGCTTAACCAATGAAGTGCGACACCACGCTTGAATAGGTAAGGAGATGGGGATGAAGCGATGGGCACAGACGGCGGTCATGCTTGCGTTGGTAGGATCCATCCCGGCCGGATTACGGGTCGCTCACGCGGGCCAGCTACCCGAGGACGTCCATCCGGATTCGCGAAGCCGCCTTCCGCCGATCAACCGAGAGGAACTCGATGTTGAACGGCGTGAGATCTACGATGCGGTAATTCAAATCGATGGTTCGGCAGATGCTCGGATGGGTGCAGCAGCACTGCGGCTCCATGGCTCCGGTACCAATCTTCGGTTTTTGGGACCGCTTGGGCGCCGGCTGACCGAACTCGCTATCTTAACGACGGCACGCGAGCTCGATCAGCCGTACGAGTGGGCGATGCACGAGCTCGACGGGCTCGCAGTCGGGCTGGATGAGTTGCTTATCGACATTGTGCGGCATCGGAAGCCGATCACGGGCGTGGGTGACCCGGAAGCGATCATCATGGAAGTCGGCCGTGAACTCTTCACGACGCGTAGACTTGACTCGGACACCTACGCGAGCGCCCTGGCAAGACTGGGGAAGACCAACCTGGTCGATCTCATCGACCTGATGGGACGTTACGCGTCGACCGGCGCGACGCTCACCGCGTTCAACCAGCAGATGCCGATGGGCTGGCGGCAGTCTCTCCCGTTGCCGTTCACCGAGCCGGACGACATCCATCCTGACTCCCGGAGCCGCCTGCCCCTCCGTCCAGGTCCATACCAGACCTCGGTAAGCGCGCTTTACGGCCGCATGGCGTCCCCGGGGGGGATCGGTCCTGGGCAGATTCGCGCCTACGGCGCGGGGCGGCAGACGCTTGAGACGGAGGTCGGTGAACGGCTGATGATGCTCGCGATCCTAGCGACAGCCAGAGCACACAACTCGCAGTACGACTGGACCGTCAATGAACCCAGGGCTTTGGCGGCCGGCCTTGGGCCACGACTGATTGACATCGTCCGCAATCGCCGACCGCTGACGGGCATCGACGAGAAGGACGCCGCCGTGATTACCTTTGCTCGTGAGCTTTTCGGGGATCACAATATTGGTGCAGAGACCTACACACGTGCAGCGCGCGCGTTCGGCCAGCGGAACCTGGTGGACCTTGTCGGCTTGATGGGGGCTCACGCGGCGGATGCCGTGGTGTTGGTGGCGTTCGACCAGCACCTGCCTGAGGGACATCAACCGCTCCTCCCACTGCCGTAAAACCCGCGGTGCTCCGCGGGCCCCTTTTGTTATGCGAAAGTTGGGAGCCTATTCGACTGAACAAATACGTCCGTTTAGGAGGTTTGCATGAGAGTCAAACATTCCGTTCCTTTGATTGTGCCTTTGCTGCTGTGCATGCTCTCTCTCAGTCATGCGCAGCAACAAACGCCGATCGGCGTGCCCGTGCCGCCATTGGGTGAGGGCCCATGGGTGTTCGATACAGCCGAGCAGCACAAGATTCGCGTCAGCGTTGTGACCAAAGGGCTCTCGCATCCATGGGCGATCGCGTTCCTTCCCAACGGCGACATACTAGTCACCGAACGACCCGGTCGTCTCCGGATCGTTCGCGACGGAGTGCTTGAGTCACACGCCATTTCCGGCGTGCCACCGGTCAGAACCGACGGCAATGGTGGACTGATGGATGTCGCCCTCCATCCCCAGTTTGCTGACAATCGCCTCGTCTATCTCACCTATACCAAGCCCGTTGGAAACGGCATGGGCGCACCGGCACTCGCGCGCGGCCGACTCGAGGCTGGAGTACTCACTGACGTCAGCGACCTGCTCGTCACCGAGGCATACGAAGGGAACTCGGGTCTAAACGGCCGTGTTGCCTTTGGGCGTGACGGCAAGGTCTACATGTCCACCGGCGGCAGGGTGGGGACGGTGTCGCAAGATCCCATGAGCCTGCGTGGCAAAGTTTTGCGGCTCAACGACGATGGCTCCGTACCGGACGACAACCCGTTCGTGAGTCACGAAGGCCATCGACCGGAAATTTACACCTTTGGACATCGCAATACGCTTGGTCTCGTCCTGCACCCTGAGAGCGGGGAACTCTGGCAACACGAAAATGGTCCCAACGGTGGCGATGAGATCAACGTCGTCTTACCTGGCCGCAACTACGGATGGCCAGCCGTGAGCTTCGGCCGCGACTATTCAGGCGCGCGCCTCTACGAACCGACGCGCGAGGGAATGGAGACGCCGCTCGTGGTGTGGTTGCCCGCCATCGCGGCTGCCGGTCTCGCCGTCTACACCGGCGATCAATTTCCCGCGTGGAGAGGAAACGCGCTCGTCGGATCCCTGCAGGAGGGTGGAATACCGGGCACGGGCCACCTGCAGCGCATCGTGTTCAATGCCAAGACAGAGGAGTTGCGGCGCGAGTCGATGTTAACGGAACTCAGGCAACGCATTCGGGAAGTGCGCGAGGGGCCTGACGGGTTCCTTTACTTGCTCACGGACGAGGACGACGGTGCACTCCTGCGTATAGAACCAGCCCCGTGAGCCTTTGCGTGATGCACCAGATTGTCGATGGTCCTGTGCGCCGCTAGTCCGTGGTGAAAACCACACGCGGGACCGAGCTCAGTAGCACCCGGATTACCAAGCGCGAAGACGAAGCAGTTTGGACAAAAGCACTCTCGAGCCCATCTCGACCTTTGACTACAATGTTCAGGTGAGTCCGTGTATTCTCAGATGGTTCGGTAGTTCACAAAGAGACAATAACGCAAGAAGGAGCGGTCATGGCACGCTGCGCATCCGCGTGAGCCGTCATGTACCTCAGGAGTAGGATGCGACAGTTCGGTCTCTTCATCTTCAGCAAGAACGACTAGGAGCAAACTGTGGTTGGCCATTTAACGATGCGCTCCGGGAACCCGGCACTCACGGCTGATACGTTCGCGACGTTTCCGGTGGTATCAGATAACCAGGTGATGACGATTGGTGGAACAGTCAACAAGACTGCCCTGTCGCTTCTGATCCTGATGGTCACTGCAAGTTTCGTCTGGAATCGTGGCGCAGCGGATCCTTCCCTGTGGACTCTGACGCTGATCGGCGTCATCGGGGGATTCCTGATGGCAATGGCCACCGTCTTCAAGAAGACGTGGGCGCCATTCACAACGCCGCTTTACGCAGGGTTGCAAGGCCTCGCGCTAGGTGGGATTTCCGTGGTGTTTGAGACTACGTATCCCGGGATCGTGAGCCAGGCGGTGTTTCTCACGTTCGGGACACTCGGAGCATTACTAATAGCGTACCGATCCGGTGTGATTCGAGCCACCGAGAACTTTAAGTTAGGCGTTGCGGCCGCTACCGGAGGTATCGCGATTCTCTATCTCCTTAGTTTCGTCTTGGGATTCTTTGGTATGAGTGTGCCGTTGATCCACTCGAGTGGTACTTTCGGCATCCTCTTTAGTGTCTTTGTCGTCGTTATCGCTGCTCTCAACCTGGTCTTGGATTTCGATTTCATCGAGCAAGGAGCCGAACGCAGAGCACCGAAACACATGGAGTGGTACGGAGCGTTCGGACTGCTGGTAACGCTTGTATGGCTCTATCTCGAAATTCTTCGCTTGCTTGCGAAGTTGCAATCTCGCCGCTGAACGGACGGAGACTCGACCCCCGCCAATTAACACTTCTGAGCGCGGTTCCTAACGTTTGAGCCTAACTTTCCTCGAAAAGCACCCGTTCGGAGGGATAACTGAGCCCTACAAGGGGGGGCTGCTCGAGTATCTCAGGGTAACGTCTCTGACGCAGAGGTCAGCACGCCACCCGGCTCAATCCCTATCGTGATTGCTCCGTCTCAGCTACAGCCTGCTCGTCTTCACGCGCGCCGCGCAGAATATTCTGCATGCCGTAGTTGCCCTCGTGACATGCGTACTCGAAGATCGGCGCTGCCGACCGGCGCATGGGTATCGCGGCCGTAAACGGGCGGGTAAAGGTGGTAGGGTCATCGACCGTATATTCGTAGCGGAGGACGTCGGCATTGACCCGTGTGAGCCTCTCGGTCAGGCGAAGGTTCTCACCGCTACCCATAGCCACCAAGGCGTTGGGAGTGAAACTCGCCGTCTTCTCAGTAAAATCCGTACTTTCAATGACCAGCGTGTCGCCGTCCCAGTGTCCACGGGCATCACCATTCCACTGCCGTATGTCCCTGGGAAGGTGGGGGCGTCCGTCCAGCGCGACGATGCGTGGATCGTGCACCATTTCGTTAAGAATGATCACATGCTCGGGCGTCTGGAATAGTTGGATGTTTTGGTTGTAGCCGCCCGGTGTCAGCGGCGGCCCATTCGCGAACCCAAGGATGCACCGTTCGGCGAGACCGCGTGACTCTGGGCCTTCTACTCCACTGCCGCCCGCACGATACCGAACGGGACCGGGACCGGGCACGTCCTCCGCGAGCGAACCAACCTGGTGCTGTGCTTCAGGGGTGAGGGGAGGAAGCTTCCCGTCCGGCGGATCCACGATCAAAGACGTTCGCCGATCATCGATTAATCCTGGCGTGTCAAACCAGAAGACGTTGTAGGCACCGGGGTCGCCTGGCGGTGGCTCCCGATCGACCAGTTGTGCGCGCGCCTTTTGCACGGCCGTTTCTTCTGCCGTTAACTCGGTTCTCCCGGCGGATTCGTCTGGACGTTCCAGAGGTGTGGTTGTGCGAAAGTCCCACACCCCCCCGAGATCTGGCACACCCCACGGTGTCCGAGGAGGCACCGTTGCGTTCGTCGACTGAGCCGCCGAGTACACTGGCACCAGTGCTGCAACCGCGACCAATGTAGCCAGGTATCGATTGCTTACCACACCATCCTCGCCTCAGTGACTAATCTCGAAACGCACTTCAACCCCAGTGTAAATCAACTAGTTCGCCGAACCAGGCCGATACCGCTCGGCAGCGGGCGTCTGGATAATCGGTAGCAGCTCTGCAGCACCAAATGATCGCCTCACCTGTTGTTCCGGCGGTTTACCATAGACTGTTGAGCGCTGTCTTGGAACGCGATTTACAAAGGAAATAACTGATTCCATCTCCTCGGGCGGAAGTTCCTGACCAAAAGAGGCGCCAGCAGCCCTCGTAATACTTTCATTCATCAAGGTGCCACCTAGATCGTTTACTCCGGCATTTAGGCATTCAGCCACGCCGCGCGGCCCCATTTTCACCCACGATGCCTGAATGTTCGGAACCACCGGATGCAAAGCCAATCTCGCAACCGCATGCATCAAAAGGGACTCTCTGAAAGTAGGACCTTTGCGTGCCAGACCCTTTAAATAGATGGGCGCCTCCATGTGGACAAACGGCAATGGTACAAACTCTGTAAACCCACCCGTTTTCATTTGTAAGTCCCTAATTCTTGTCAGGTGTCTGCCCCAGTGTATGGGGCGGTCTATATGACCGTACATAATTGTCGCAGTAGTTTTCAGTCCGACCTTATGCGCCGTTTCCATCACCTCGAACCATTGATCAGTAGATATCTTGTCAGGACACAACTCTTTTCTGACTTCATCATCTAACACTTCCGCAGCAGTGCCAGGTAAGGTGCCTAATCCTGCATCCTTCAGCCGCATCAAGAATTCCCTAAGTGACATCTCGAGAGTCTCAGCACCCTGCCATACCTCTAAAGGTGAAAATGCATGAACATGCATCTCAGGTGCCGCCGACTTCACCGTTCTACAAATCTCCAGATACGTCTCTCCCGTATATTCGGGGTGAATTCCGCCTTGCATGCAGACCTCAGTGCCACCACGGTCCCAGGCCTCGATGGTCCTTCGACGGATCTCATCCAGATCAAGGTTATAGGGAGAGCCACGCAAACTCTCACTTAGCTTGCCCTTGGAAAATGCACAGAATTGACACCGGAAATAACACACGTTCGTGTAGTTAATATTCCGATTGACAACGTAGGTCACCTCATCACCATTAACATCCTGGCGACGTTCATTCGCAGCGCTCAAGACTGCAACAACATCATCACCCCTAGCTGTGAATAACTCTGCAATCTCAAGCTCCGTAAGTGCGATACCGTGACTCGTCTGGGCACACAGTTCCTTGATCCTCGTCGAGATCGTCAGAGCGCACCTTGTGCGAATACGATGCAATAACTTCTTGGGCAATCGAGCATCTCCATCACCCGGAGACCACGAATCGTCTCGTGCAAATCCTTCGGCATCCGATCCCTGGACCACCGCGGGTCTTAAAGTCTCCGCGATCCAGGTGCCCGCATCATTCACGTATCGAGGATATGCGGTGAGCCGTTCTATTAGGACCTTTCCCTCTTCTTCAGTTTTTCTGGCAAGAAGTTCTAGGTTTGGCCACGGCGCCTCTGGATTTACATGATCAGGAGTCACTGGAGAAACTCCTCCCCAGTCATTGATTCCAGCTCGGATCAAAGTGCCGAACGTCCCCGGACTCAAGTTTGGTGGGGCTTGGATCGCCATGTCAGGACCGAAAATAATCCTTGCACTGGCAATCGTCCACAACAAGTCATTCAATTCAGGTTCCGGAGAACATGCCATTGCGGTGTCCTCTTTGGCTCTGAAGTTCTGAATGATAATTTCCTGTATATGACCATATGTATCATTGAGGTCACGCAGTGCAAGAAGTGACTCGATCCGCTCTTCCGGCGTCTCACCAATACCAATTAGGATGCCTGACGTGTAGGGAATGTTGAGCTCACCAGCGGCCCTTATTGTCTCAAGCCTTACATCCGGATCCTTATCAGGTGCGCTAAAGTGCACCTCCCCGCGACCCAGCAGACGCCTTGATACATTTTCTAGCATCATGCCCTGCGACGGGCAGGTCTCCTTCAGCGCGATAAGTTCATCGCGTGTGACGACTCCAGGGTTTGCGTGAGAGAATAGGCCGGTCGCACGAAAAACTGCTCTAGAAGCGGCAAGGAGATATGCAATGGTCGTTGAGTATCCCAACTCATCCAGCTCTTCTCGAGCCTGTGCATATCTCAATTCTGGCTTGTCTCCGAGAGTAAAGAGAGCCTCACGGCAACCTGCATTAGCGCCCTGTTGAGCAATGTTGATCATTTCGTCGATCGTCAAATAGGCTCGCTCACCAGGCTTAGGCGGTTGAGCAAACGTACAGTAGTGACACACATCACGGCACAGTTGAGTTAGAGGAATAAATACTTTCCTCGAGTAAGTAACGACGTTTCCGAATCCAACATCTCTAAGCGTGGATGCTCTATCCATGAGTTCGGGCAAATTGGATTCACGCACGAGACTCAGCGCTTCATCTCTGGATGGCCGCAAATATGTCTTGTCTACCATGTCGCTCACATGAGTGTTACTCATCCCCATGGCGGTACTAGCTCCTGTGAGAGAGTTGATTTCGTATCGGAACTGCCGACCGGCACAGCATGACAACCTCGTGTGCTGGCTACCACCAGGCAGTTTACTTTAGGATAATTCTACATGACCGTTCTCGGACCGAATGCGAAGTCAGACCTATGCGCATTGCAATAACTGGTGCCAACAGCAGCGTAGGGAAAGTTTTGTTGAGGCACGTTTTGCACCAGGATGACCTTGAGGTTCGAGCCGCTGTTCGCACGAAAGAGGCTGTAGCGACCCTCCCACGCGCGCCTGGAATCACACCATGTGTGATTCGCTTCGATGATAGGGATACACTAGCGGCACTGCTCGATGGAGTTAACTGTTTGGTTCATCTCGCCGGGATTCTCATCGAAAACAAGCACTCCACGTATCAGACTGCCAATGTGGACGCAACCCAAGCTATTGTGGAAGCGTGTCGACACACCAATGTAGAGCACATCGTGTTCATCAGTTCCCTCGGCGCTAACGTCAACTCGAAAAATCGCTATTACTACTCAAAGGGTTCGGCCGAACAAATCGTCGCGCATTCCGGTGTCGCCGCCACCATCATCCGCACTTCAATCCTATTAGGCCCTGGCACCGCCGGGGCACAGTCACTCGTCCGCACGGCATCACAGACATCGGTGAAAGTGCTTGGTGGTGGGAACCACTCGCTACGCCCGCTGGATGTGGACGACCTGAGCGAGGCTATTCTGTACTGCTGTCGCGTACATGCGAGTGGCGTGGCTCTTCACGAGCTCGTTGGACCGGAACCTATAACCCACCGCGACCTGATAACCACGATCGGACGACTGATGGGACGCGCTGTGTCGATCACCGCCACCCCAGTCTGGGCCGCGAAGCTTGGTGCGGCCATGGTTGGTCGGATCCGGCACGGTGGCATGACGCCAACTGTGATTGACGTAATCACGACTGACGAAACCGTGCGAACGAACTCTGATGTCGACCTTCACGTGCGTCTGACGCCACTCTCGACGACTTTAGAGAAACTCCTTCCGGAGAAGGCTCTCCACCAGTGACGGCAACCAATAGCGAACCGGCTGCACACGGTCGCTCCAACACGCTGGGTCGTATTGCCTTCCTGGTCATAACCGCCGGCTGTTTCACCTACCTGTACTACCGTCTAAACGGCGCTGCCACACGCGAGGGATCGTCACTTGTTGAGTACATGACGCAGGTGTTTGCCCATGTGCGATGGCTGCCCTGGTTGGGACTGATGGTGGTGTACTCGGGCTTCTATTTCTTGATCGATACGCTGGTCGTGACGCGCGCCCTCAATTGGTTCGTCAAACCGATCCGCTACTCGGAAATCCTGCCGATTCGCGCGAGTGCATACATCATTTCCGTTTTCAACGAACAGATCGGTAAAGGAGCAATGGCTTTTTATCTGAACAAGCGTGACCAGATACCGGGCTGGGAAGTGACGTCGGTAATGCTGTTCATCATGTTCTCCGAAATCTTCTACCTGCTGATCTGGGCCACTGTCGGCTTCGCACTGAGCAGAAACTCGCTCCCCGATATTTTCGGTCTCATTCCCTACATTACTTTGGGCGGCGCAGCCGCATTCGTTCTGTGGATCCTCTATTTTCGGAAGAAGATCCTTCCCGAAAATCAGTTGCGGAACCTGCAGATTGTCCATGCCTTCAAGGTCGCCACGCTCAAACACTATGGATTGTTCTTTCTGTTCCGCTCGCCTGCACTCCTAGCGGCGGTACTGGTCTACACGCTTGCGTTGAGACTGTTTGGCGTGGACGCGTCATTCCTCTCGCTACTCGGCTACTTACCCATCATCTTCTTTGCGGCAGCCGTACCAACGCCGATGCGAGCAACAGCGATCACCCTCTGGGTCATTCTTTTTCCAGAAAACGAGGGCCAAATGGCCGCGTTTGGTTTCGTGCAGCATAACTTCTTCATCTTGTTCAACGCGTTGATCGGGGTGGTCTTCTGGACCCGGACGCAGCGCGAGCTGTTTGGGCGATAATGGCACATACGCTCACCGCGGTGCGCCTACTGCTGGCTGGACCAGTCGCAATGGCGTTTGCCCGACCAGAATCCCTACACCCTAGCAGCGTCCTGCTCGTTCTCTTGTGTGGGGCGATCACGACTGACTATTGGGATGGACGGGTGGCGCGCATGACAGAAACGTCCTCAGCTGGGGGCCAGCTGTTTGATCACAGCACAGATTTCGTGTTCGTGACGACCGCACTGACTGGTGCCGCCGTGGCTGGACTTGTGACCCCCCTCCTGCCCGCCTTAATCGTTATTGCCTTTGGTCAATACGTGCTGGACTCCTATCTGCTGCACCGACAGAAACAGCTGCGAATGAGTGTAATCGGGCGTTGGAATGGGATCCTCTATTTCGTGCCGCTCTTGGTTATATCAGTGGCACGACTCAGTCTGTCCAGCGACGCCACGTCATTCTTGACGCAGACGGCAGGCGTGCTCAGCTATATGCTGGTCGCGTCGACGGTCGTGTCCGTGGTGGACCGCACAATCGCGCCGCTAGTTCCTAGACGAGACTGACCGTCCAGAACCCCCATCACGGTCGTTCGTGGGACTCCTACGTCCCCACGCCGCAGGCGCGGCCACGCACCCTACTCGGACAGTCTCGCTAGCGAGACACCACGCGGAAGGACCACCAATGGTCCGGCCGCGATGTGTCAATTGGGGGAGGGGCAGTTGCAGGCGCACTGAGAGTATTCAGTTTCGTCACTCGTGCACCCCAGGCACGGTCAAGCTCACTTGGGTCCGTTACCCGTGTTAGGTTAACCGGGTAGACCGTATCGTTTAGGCGCAGTCTGGCACTGCTGTCGGTAAGTACCGCATTGGACCAGCGTTTGTTCTCGCACTGGGAACAGCTAAGGTAGAGATTTCCCGTACTCGTCGACATACAATTCAGATTGATCGAGTGCGGCAGGAGACCGGCACTGATCTGAATCTGACAGAGTGTGACATCGTTGGCAAACGACCAGTCGGCAACCCGTTCTTCGGCTTCAGTGCCGAGCAAGTAACCACCGGGCGTTCGATCACAGGGACACGTGAAAAACCAAAACAGAACGGCGGCGGCAGGTATGGCCACGAGGGCTATCAATGCCGCACCACGAAATTGTCGTTCGCTCATGACTTGTACCCCGAGAATTTGCTAGTTCGCCAGCGGAATCAAACGTACCTGGAACTTGAGCATCTCGCTTAGACGTTGTCAAGGTGTTTGGTTGCCAACGGTAACATGGGTAGATGACAGACCAGCCTCATGGCTATTACGGATACCAATTACCATTAGTTATCGTGGTCGGAGGACACCAATGACCCATGGTCACACACATATCATCGCCGTTGCCTGAGTCAGCAACACCAAGAATCCGCTAGCCCTCATAATCCAATGGTGGCAGTATTCGACCGAGGAGGGAGCACCATCCACCGAAATAGTGCGCCGGTCGAATGTCGATGGATTTTCGCCACTCGTTGCTAGAGAGGGATCGTGATGAATAAGCAGCGTGGATTTGATCTGAAGATCCTAACCCTGGCCACTGTAGTGGCCACACTTCTTGGGATGTTCTGGCTAACGACGGGGACTGCGCGCGGTCAGATTCAAGAGTACGTAGCACCACGTCTGTCCGGAACGTCAAACCCGGATTTGAGCGGCATCTGGCAAGCCTTCACGACCGCGAACTGGGACATTCAGGACCACGGTGTGGAGGCGGGGGCGTTCCCTAGACTCCTCGGCGTGTGGGGCGCACAGCCTCCCGGTCAGGGCGTGGTCGAAGGCAACGAGATTCCGTACCGGCCAGAGGCCTTGGCCAAGAAGCAGGAGAACTTGGAACAACGGTTGACGGTTGACCTGGACAACGTAAACACGGTCGGCGATCCAGAAGCCAAGTGCTATTTCCCCGGGGTGCCCCGCGCCACGTATATGCCATTCCCGTTCCAGATCATTCAAAGCACCGAGACTGTCGTCATCGCCTATCAGTTTGCAAGTGCCAGCCGCACAATCCCTCTTGGGGAGGCCACGGAACCACCTGTCGATAGCTGGATGGGATGGTCGAACGGCCATTGGGAGGGCGATACACTGGTGGTCGACGTGACCGGATTCCACGACCTGTCCTGGTTCGACCGGGCCGGGAATTACCACAGTGACGCACTTCACGTTGTCGAGCGCTATACACCGATGAGTCCCTACCACCTCATGTACGAAGCGACAATCGAAGACCCGAAAGTCTTCACGGGGCCCTGGAAGATCAGCATGCCGCTCTATCGCCGTGTCGAGGAAGGCGTGCGATTGTTGGAATTTAAGTGCGTTGACCTCGCCGAAGAATACGTGTACGGAAGTCTCGTTGACAGGTCAAGCAGTGCGGGAGGTGCAAGATGAAACATCGATTGCGCACTACGGGTTCTTCGTTGGTCGTCATTGCGATCGTCGGACTCGCGCTAGTATCGATCGCTTGGCCAGCTCGCAGCCAAGATCAAGCTGATTACACGCCTCCGCGTACACCCTGGGGTGATCCGGATCTACAGGGGATGTGGGACACGCGCACCTACACACCATTTGAACGTCCCGCCGAGTTTGGCACGCGGGAGTTTATGACCGAGGAAGAAGCTGCTGAACGGGAGCGGCTTGGACTACGACGCATCGTGAGTGATGACGACGATGATGCCGTTGCCGATGAGCTTGTGCAGCAAGATGTGCAACGCTACGCCCGCTCAGACGCACCAGACGACGGTCGGCCAGGGTTTCGGATTGCGGGAGCTGAATACAACGCCTTCTGGAGCGCCGACCCCACATCGCCCAACCTGTCGCTGCGTACCTCGCAGATCATCGATCCACCTGATGGACAAATGCCCCCCTTGACCCGTGAGGCTCTAATGACGTGGGAAGCGAGAGAGCAGGCGAGAAGCGACCGCAGCCAAGCCGACGATTGGGAGGACCGGGGCTTGTCTGAGCGGTGCATCACGCGCAACGGGCTTCCGGGAGAAATGCTGGGGAGTAGCCAGCAGCCACTCAAGGAGATCGTGCAGACACCTGGATACGTGAGTATTGTGATGCCATACGGATATGTTCGGATCATCCCCGTCAAGGAACAGGATCCTCTTGGGGCAACCATCCGTCAGTGGAATGGAGATTCCCGTGGCCGGTGGGAAGGCGACACCTTGGTCGTCGAGACAACGAATTTCAAGAACACCGTGAAGAATGTGGTTCCGGCACATGGGGGCCCCTTCGGCGGGTCAGCCCACGTCCACTATTACCCGGGAACTGGAGAGACTTTCCGTTTGACGGAAAGCTTTAAACGGATCGACTCGGAGACTCTTGAATACCGTTACACGGTCGAAGATCCCAACGTGTTCGTGAGCCCCTGGAGCACTGTCAACTATTTCACGCTTGATCCGTGGGCCGTTGACGGCAATCAGGATCGCCTCTTCGAGTATGCGTGCCACGAACATAATTACGGCATGGCAAATGCTATCAGAGGCGCACGCGCGGATCGGCAGTGGGCACTGGACGAAGCGGCGCGCGAGGCGGCCATGCGAGAGCGTGAACTGCAGGAGAAATGGGAACAGCTGCAGGCATGGGAAGAGTCCCCCGAGCGCAACCGATGATGCCTGGGCGCCAGGCACGCACGGGAAAGAGGAGGTTACGGTAATGCGAGCACAAACAGCCGTTGTGGTCGTCAGCATGCTTTCGCTGGTTGCTCCGTCCTCAGTGTGGGCTCACCATGCCTTTGCTGCGGAATTCGATGCGAACAGCCCGATCGAGTTGAGCGGCACGGTCGTGAGGATGGAGTGGGTGAACCCTCACACTTGGATTCACATCGACGTAACACAACCGGACGGGTCCATGGCTCGGTGGATGATCGAGGGCGGCCCGCCGACCTCTCTACTCAGGCGAGGATTCACGAAGCAATCGTTGTTGGCGGGCACCGAGTTGTTCGTTGAAGGATTCCGATCGAAAGACGGATCGAACAAAGCGAACGGTCGGGACGTGACATTCGTCGACGGAAGCAAGCTGTTTCTCGGATCGTCCGGAACAGGCGCGCCGAGAGATGGGAGAGATTCCACGGAGCCGCCGAGGTAACGCGGCGAACTGCACTGTGCTGCCGTGCGCAGTATGCACCAGCACAATTCGGCAGGGGTGTCCGCACCAACCGACCCGTCACCGCGAGTGCCAGACTCAACGGTTTACTTTAGGCGCCCGCGCGTAACGTCCAGGATCGGCACACAGATTCGTGTTTAATCTGTTTCAGCTCGGACGTCACATGCTGCGAGACGTTCGCCACCGGTGGATAAGAGTGTACTCGTTCCACGTCTAGGATGAGATGAAGTGCGCCTGTTGGGCGATGCCGAGCACTGAGCCATGGAGGAGTCGTCACTCTCTCTCTTTGTCAATGTGACCGTGCCGTCTTCGGTGTACCTGCCAACCTTGACCTGCACGACACCTGAGAAACCATCGCTAATCCTTAATACGTCTCTCAAGAGCCTTACGGACACGGGGTTTCGAACGCCAGTTCACTGGCCGCGTTCCGGTAACGCGAACACGAAAAGTGTGTTGCTACCGCTCGGAGTGTTGAGCTCAGGCGTGAGTTGGAGAAAAGTGGTCCCCTGCGTCAAACCCCCAGCACCGATAGCAATGTACTGACGTCCACCGACACTGTAGGTCATCGGACGACCGCTTACAGGGCCATTCAAGATGGTCTGCCACAGAACCTCACCGGTGTCCGCTTCTAGTGCTCTAAATCGGCGAACGACATCTCCCGAAAAGACAAGGTTCCCGCTTGTAGCCAGCACCGAGCCATAGATCGGAGCACGTTGCTGATAACTCCACAACGTTTCACCGGTCGACGCGGACACCGCGTCAAGACGCCCGACGGAAGCCGTATCCGGGTCCACATCGGGGACATGCCGGGCCCTGAAAACGATGCCATAGCCGTCACTTGGTCCGGCGACTTCGACTGACATTGCAACATCCATACATGCGCTATTTGACGATGTGTAGATCGCGTTGGTATCTGGGCTATAGGCTGCTGACGGTTGATTCTTCCCCCCCAATAAATGTGGACACGCAAACGCTGCCGTCTCGACAGATTGGGGAGTCGTGGACTCATTGATGAGCGGACGACCAGTCGACAGATCGAGCCCCGTCATGATGTTCTGATATACCGTCGGTCGCGCCCACAAAAATTTCCCGGTCGCCGCATCCAGCGTCCACACAAGCCCGGTCTTCCCTGGGACCCCCGTGATGACCTTTCGGAATTCCCCTGGTCTCACATCTGGACTAATCCAAGGCACGTCGTTTGGACGTGGCGACACATCAGTCTCTACGATCATCCGTTCGAATACATGGTCAAGGTCCCAATTATCTCGCGGTAGATGTTGAAAGTACCAAACCAACTCCCCTGTGTCGGGATCGAGCGCTAAAGTGGAATTCGTGTAGAGCAGGTCCGCTTTCCCTGCGCCCCGGAGTTTTTCAGGCAAGGGTGAGGGCGGTCCAGTGCCCCAGTAGACAAGGTCGAGTTCTGGATCGTAGCTGCCAACCATCCATGCAGAAGCATGACGGCGAGCAGAAACCGGCAGATTTCCCCAGGTGTCACCTCCCGGTTGATCTGGCGTAGCGGCTGTGTTGATACGCCACAACTCTTGGCCGGTGCTGACATCGTGGGCGGTGATGAAACAGCCGCCAGGACGCGGACTTGAAGGATCACACCGGGACCCTGTGATGAGTTTACCCTTGACGACCAGCGGCCCTGCAGTTTGTGCGACGCGTTCACGGTAGTCGGCGCGTTGCGTTTCCCACACGACTTCACCAGTGCGTGCGTCCAGCGCGACGAGAAAGGCGTCGTTGGTGGCCAGAAAGATTTTGTCGTCGTAGATCGAGACATTCCGATAGCGATATCGGTTACCTGTCACGTTGGCGATGTTTTCCGGCAGGTCACGCCTGTACTCCCACAACAGGTCACCCGTTGTGGCATCAAGGGCCTGAACAATGTCTTCAACGTTGGCAAGAAACATGATGCCGTTATAGACGATCGGTTCGACTTCCTGGTACCCATGCTGCATGGCTCGTGACCAGACAAGACGCATCTCGCCAACGTTTCCTGTGTTTATCTGGCTCAGTGAACTGTGGCCCCATAAGCTGTATCCATTGCGGAAGGTAATCCAGTTGTCAGGATCCGGTTGCCGCAGCATCTCATCTGTTACGGGCACAAAAGATTGCAGCTGATCAGGAACAAGGGATTGAGAAGAAACGGGTGTCTCCTGCGCATTCGCACTAAGACTAAGTACGACAAAAGCAACGCTGACGATGAACGCCGCCGAACAGCGGACAACAGCCATTGGACTTTCCTTTCGATCGGTCATCACACTTCTCCTACAGTAACGCCGACAAACAACGAGGCGGTCGCGACGTGCGTAGCGGCCGAGTATAAATATCCTGCCTAGTTCTCTTTCCAGGGATTGTTCGCGAAGATCGCCAGCTCGACCCAGAGCGCACGTGGGTTCATGTTGAGCGCCGCCATAATCGTCTCCGCGATGTCGACCGCATACAGCTTGTTCGGGTTATTACGCCCAGTCCGCCCCATCCAATCGGTCTGTACTTCCGATGGGCAGACGCTCGTCACCCGGATTCCGTGCGGTCGTAGCTCCTGCTGCCAACATTGCGTAATACCACGAACCGCCCACTTGCTACCAGCGTAGACCGTATACGCCTTCGCGCCCTTGGTGCCAGATGTCGATGCAATGTTGATGATCGCACCGCCCTGCTGGTCCTTGAGCAGCGGCGCCACACGGTTCCCCATGTCAACGAGACCGAAGACGTTCGTATCGAACACCTCTTTCATCTTTACCATATCGATCGTGCCGAGTTCCGCAACATAGCCGCACCCTGCATTGTTGACCAGCACGTCGATGCCACCCATCTGTTCCACGCAGGTGTCAACGGTGCGCTGGTTGTCAACAGCCACCGCAACATCACTGCGGACACCGAGAGCCCCGGTCTCAGCGGCGACCTGATCGATCAGTTCCTGATGTCTGGCGGTGAAGACCACATCGTGCCCCTGATTGCGAGCCAGTCTGACGAGCGCTGCACCAATACCCTGGCTACCGCCGGTAATAAGAAATCGCTGCTTGTCCATCTAGAAAAACTCCATTGTCAAAGTGTGAGGTGCAATTCTAGTCCACTGGAAACACCGATCACTGTCAATATTCTGATCCAGAATGTACGGCGAACTGGAGAAGCCATACGTCTACTTACGCTCATCGTATTCATCACCCCACTTGTTGGGACATCTACTGCCGCACAAAACGAGGACTGGACACCACCGCGTACTACTGATGGCAAAGTCAATCTGGAAGGGATCTGGGCGAACAACGCGGCCACGCCACTTGAACGCCCCGACTCACTTGGCGATAAGACGACATTCACCGATGACGAAGTCACACGGCTGAGGCAAACAGCCCAACGGCTCTTTGGTGGTGCCGACGATGCAGCATTCGGCGACGGCGTCTTCAATGCGGTGCTCGCGAATATCGAAAAGAACGTCTCACGCGACGGCGAAACCGGTAACTATAGCTCAGTCTGGATGGTCGACCGGGAGTTCGAGAATCGGACATCGCTGATCACCGACCCACCGAACGGCAAGCTTCCGGCACGCACCTCAAAGGCTGAGGCCCGACTAGCAGCTGCGGCTGCGCGTCGTCGCGAGCATCCGGCTGACGGCCCGGAAGACTTGAGTCGGCAGGTGCGCTGTATCACGTACGGCGTCCCGCGCGTCGGAGGTCTTGGTGCAGGCTACAACAGCTACTACCAGATTAATCAGACACCGAACTACGTCGTCATGCTCAGCGAAATGATTCACGACGCGCGAGTAATTCCGATCAGCGCCATGCCACATGTCCATGAGTCGATCCGACAGTGGCATGGCGATTCCCGTGGACACTGGGAGGGAGACACGCTCGTCGTTGAGACGACCAACTTCTCACCGAAGACAGGCTATCACGGGGCAGCTGAGAATCTTCATCTGGTCGAGCGATTCCAGGTGGCTGGGCCCGAGACGCTGCACTACGAGATTACGGCAACCGATCCGACAAGCTGGACGCGGCCGTGGACCGCGATGGCACCTTTGTCACGCAGCAAAGACACCCTGTTCGAGTACGCCTGCCACGAGGGGAATATCGGAATGGCCGGTATTCTCGCCGGGGCCCGCGTACAGGAAGAAAAAGCGACGGGCCGCTAGTAGTGTGGATGCTTCGTCGTGCACCCGCAACCATAAGATTAACGTCTAGCTGTTAGCTGAAACTGCGCGGTTTAAAAGCCACCGCCCGTCACGGCTCATACCCCCGAGTGGTCTGAGACCTACTGTGTCGATGCTGTCTTGGCATAGAGCTGAGAACCGATACGATGAATCGGCCGATAGCGTAACCAGGCCCTGATCGGGGATCCGTTTGTGGTGCGGCCGCGCTGTTCCTTACCCTTGGGGTTCTGACGGTAACGGCATCTCAACACTATCCTCGTCTCGCGCTCGCTCGAACGACTTAATTGGCTCGGCAGTCCGTAACTGTTCCAACCAGAAAACCCCATCCCACGGCACGGAATTGCCCCGCGTTCCAATGAAGTCGACGTCGCCGTCGCCGTCCATGTCTCTTGCGAGGAACTTGTCGAACATTCCGCGCTTACGCCTCGAAATATCGTGACGAATCCACTCAGTCGTTGGATCTATGGGCTGCTCGAACCAGGCGATACGCCCGAGTTCACCGTCGCGGGTGACGTCCTCTCCATCGTGGTCACGGGGCGCTTCGCTATAGGAACCGGCCATTAAATCATTAAGACCGTCTTGGTTGATATCCGCGAAGCGGAATCCCGTCATTCTGTCAGGATAGAAGCTACCGATCACACGAGCGGTCCATACTTCCGACAGATCAGCGGGCTGCTCTAGCCAGATCAGATTCGACGATTCCTGAAGAACGACGTCAAGACGACCGTCTTTATTTAGATCGTCAAACTCAAAATTAAATCCGGTGATGAGCGGATCGCCGTCACGGAGGCGACCTGTGCGCATCTCGCCCGGTACTGTCGTTCCAGAGATTTCGATCGGATGCTCTTGGAACTCCGTCGGCTCTCCGCCAATGTTGTCGAGGAAAAAGATCCGACGCTCTCCTCGTGAGCCACCAAGAACGTCGACATCGCCGTCCTGGTCGAGATCAACCGGTTGCGAGTTGATCGGAATGCGGACCTCCGCAATCACATGCTCGATCCAAGAATCGGGATCGAGTGGATCTCCTGAAACCTCAAACCACGAAATAGCGTGCAATTGTGTCGTCTCAAGCACTGGATTCTGCCCGCCCTTGTTGGCCGCCACCACTTCGGGCTTACCGTCACCATTGAGGTCAGCAAAGAATGCTCGGATATACGATCCGCGGTTCAGGCTGCTGGGGAGAATGAGGCGCGGCCACTGCGCCGTCCGCGCCTCTTCGCCTGGGTTCTGGAAATAGATCAGATGCGCCAGTTCGCAAGCCACAATGATGTCCGGGTAACCATCACCGTTGACGTCGGCGATGTCGGCGTCCTCGGGTGCTGCGGCCTCCGGTCCTTCTGCCAAAGTCGTGAGGGTCCACTCATCTGGATCTTCTGAGCCGAACGCTAACCGGATGTACCCATCAGCGACGTCATCGTACTGTCCCGTGTAGGTTTCGGCCGCGGTTGTATCGGACTCATGAACAGAGACGACATCTATGTATCCGTCAACGTCAAGGTCGCCACCTGTCAAACCGTCGCTCCCATCGATAGCGACGCCGCCGACGGCCAAGTCATCAACGATGTGCTCCCGCCAGGAAATATAGGTGCCATCCGTGGCCTGAGCGCGAGTGAGTGTGTCGCCAACTAAGGCCGGTTCGGAGCGTTCTACCGTCAACGACCGTTGGCAGCTGCACAGCCAGGCGGCGGCAATCACGACTGAAACTCGAAAGACCTTCGGACGGCTCATGATGGTTCTGGTCAAAGCGGAGCCCAGACAGTGGATGAGAGCATTAGTCGGGCAGGGAAAACGTCACCAGCATGTTACTCCCAACCGGCGCTTCGAGTTCGGGTGCGTACGTTCCAATCCTATCTCCGAACCCACCGACTGGCACCGTTAGGTACTGCCGGCCGTTGACTGCGTACGTCACCGGGTACCCACTGATCTGACTCCCGAGGATCGTCTCCCAGAGGATGTCACCCGAGATTGCATCGAACGCACGCAGTCGCCGGTTTGAATCACCCAAAAAAACGGCGTTGCCAGCCGTTGCGAGTGCCGATCCCGCGTTCGGTGCCCGCTGCCCGTACCGCCACACCTTGCGGCCCGTTGAGATGTCAATTGCCCAGACCTCCGTCAGGTCGCCACCATCTTCAAGGCCAGGTTCTGGGATCGAAAAACGCGGACTTGTACCAGATATGGTCCGATCATTCATCGTCTGGTCGAGACACGACCGGTTGATCGGTACGTAGAGGAGCCCAGTCACCGGGCTGTACGACCACGCCCACCAGCCCTTCACGTTGTGACCACAGATAACGAATCGCTGGCCATTTTCGCGGGCTACGAGATCCATATTGATATAGACTGCGCCGGTCTCAACATCGATATCGCTGATTACGAACCGCTCAGTGTCGGTGTAGGGAAACGGTGACGCCCACAGAAATTCGCCGGTCTCCCGGTCATTGACAAACAACCCGCCGGGTTCTCCCATTACAACAACGATCTTGCGTTTCTCGGCCGTTCCCGTGAGCTTTGGGTTAATCCAGCGGACAGCCTCCGGATCTGGGTTTACCACCGTATCGATGAGCGTTCGCTCCTGTACGAAGTCTTCATCCCAGTCGTCACACGGCAGGTACTGATAGTACCAGTCGATCGTTCCGGTGTCGGCGTTCATCGCCAACGTGGAATTGGAATAGAGTTCGCACGAGGTCCGGTTTCCAACATCCCAAGTGCCGCGCCGCACGAGTCGCGGGTAGGGCAGTGGCACCGCGATACCCCAGAAGACGCGGTTCAACTTTGGGTCGCAACTCCCGGGGAGACCACTCGTGAGACATTTCTTGATTGTTACATTAGCGGCTAACCTGATTCTGTTATTTACAGCGCCGAGTCAGGCTGGTCCGACGATTCAGGTTCAGCGATCCAGGCAGCACAACACGGTGAGCTGCAGAGTCGAGCAGGCACCCATGCGCGACGGCGCAAACCTCGCCACCGAGGTCTACCTCCCGTCTGAGGACGGGCGTTTCCCGGTAATTCTACAGCGCACACCTTACAATCGACGCGCTCCAGACCCCGGCAGTAATTGCGACTCAGCCATTGGGCACTTTTTTGCTGAGCGCGGTTACGCAATGCTTAACCAGGACACACGCGGACGCTTCCGTTCGGAGGGCGAGTTCGACCCCATGCGACAGGAGGCCAAAGACGGGTACGACGCTGTCGAGTGGGCAGCCACTCAAACGTGGTCGAATGGCAAAGTAGGCATGATCGGCGGTTCGTACGTGGGCCTGACTCAGTGGCAAGCAGCCATTGAGCAACCACCGCACCTGGTGACTATTGCACCCCATTACAGCTCATCCGACTACCACCGTGACTGGACCTATCAGGGCGGTGCTTTTGATCTATGGTTTGCTCTGAGCTGGACCTCTCAAGTGCTGGCGCCCGACACCTTACAGCGTCGGCTCGAGGCGACCGGTATGCCCTTGGACCTAGTGCGAGAGGAGGTAACTCCCTTCGTGGCAAAAGGGCAACGGGAACTTCTCGACGATTGGCTCTGGCAGGTCCCACTTAAAGACTTTCAAGTCTTTCGGCGAGATGGGAACCTCGCCCCGTACTACGACGAGTGGCTGGCTCGGCCGGATTACGACGACTACTGGGCCACCCTTGACGTCGAAACCAAGTACCCGCGCATCCAGGTGCCGGCACTAGTAACAGGCGGCTGGTATGACGTTTTCCAGGAAGGCACAATTCGAAACTTCATGGGAACGCGTGCCATGGGCGGCTCTGATTCCGCGCGAAGCGGAACGAAGCTAATCATTAGAGCGCTTTGCCATGCCTGCCCGGCTGACACCACCGCAGGTGAAATCGACTTTGGACCCGAAAACGAACTGGACCTTAACGCGACGTGGTTGCGCTGGTTCGACTACTGGCTCAAGGAAATTGATAACTGCATCCAGGACGAGCCCGCGGTGCGATTGTTTGTGATGGCACCTCCGAACTCCGGTAGGGTCGGCAGTGGATTTCGGATCACAGCGGATCAGTTTCCGTTACCGGATGCAATCGAAACTCGCCTCTACTTGCGTAGTGGCGGAAATGCCAACTCAGCAGCCGGCGATGGCGTGCTCACGGCCGACGGGCCCGATGGGAACCCCGACGAGTACATTTACGATCCACATAACCCCGTTCCTACGGTCGGCGGCAACATGTGCTGTACCAACGACCTTCTGCCGTCAGGTACCTTCGACCAGCGTGAGGTGGAACAGCGCGACGATGTACTAGTGTATTCCACGCCACCACTGGAGGAAGACCTGACCGTCATCGGCCCGGTGCAGGTGGAGCTCTGGGCGACGTCGTCTGCACCTGACACCGATTACACCGCCAAACTGGTGGATGTTCACGTGGATGGCTACGCACAGAACATCTCCGAGGGCATCATTCGTGCGCGCTACCGAAATTCGAACGAGGAACTATCCTGGATCACACCAAGTGCCGTACACGATTACGAGATTGATCTGGGCTATACGGCAACCGTGTTTCGCAAGGGGCATCGCATACGACTTGAAATCAGTTCGTCAATTTTCCACACTTTGACCGGAACCCGAATACTGGCCACGTCTTCGGACAGGAAGCGCAACTAAAGAAAGCTCGCCAGAAGGTAATACACGACACCACGCATCCTTCGCACCTGGTTTTTCATGTTGCACCTAATATCCGTGTGCCGTAATGGTAGTCATACCCCCACAGTGCTGGAGACCGATCATGAAGAGAAGTTGGATATTCGTTTTCCTGCTGGGTTTGCCTCTGGACGCAGTGCTAGCTCAAACCACGGAAGACCTCGTCAACGATGGAAAGAACACGGAAAACGTCACCACCCAGAGCATGGGGTACGACCGTAAGAGCTATAGTCCGCTCGCACAAATTAACAAGTCCAACATCAAGCGGCTGGTACCCATTTGGAGTGCAAGTCTAATGAATGAGTTCGGTGAACTTGCAGCACCGACTATTTACAACGGTGTCATGTACGTAATCAATGGAACATGGACGTTCGCTATCGACGTGGACACCGGCCGGCAGATCTGGCGTACACCGGTGGAACTCGAACCTGAAACGAGACGTTCCCCTATCACCAGAGGTGCCGCAACAATCTATGACGGCAAACTCTTTCGCGTAACACTCGATAACCACGTGCTCGCACTCGACATGGAAACGGGCCAAGAACTTTGGAACCAAAAGTTTGCTGACTCGAGCGAGGGCTACTACGCAACGGGTGCGCCAATCGTCGCTAACGGCGTGTTGATTTCCGGGATGTCCGGAGGGGAGTCCACCACACGAGGCTTCCTCGACGGGTGGGATCCTGAGACAGGAACAAAGTTGTGGCGCCGATACACCATTCCTGCTCCTGGTGAGCCTGGTTCAGAGTCGTGGCCAGTAGACGGCGAGGCTTGGAAGTACGGCGGCGGGCCAACATGGCGCTCCGGATCGTACGATCCCGAACTCGACCTGGTCTACTGGGGCACGGGCAATGCAGAGCCGTACGATCCCAAACCTCGCGGAGAGTTGGATAGTTTGTTTACGTCGAGTGTGCTCGCGATCCGCCCGAAAACCGGAGAAATTTCTTGCTATTTTCAATATACCCCCAACGACGTTTACGACGTGGATGGTGTCGACGAACATGTGCTCGCTGAGCTCCAGGTTGGTGGCGAGCCTCGGAAGGTGATGATCCAGGCGAACAAAAACGGCTTCCTGTTCGTGCTGGACCGTACCAACTGCGAACTGATTGCCGCGCATCCCTACGTGAAAGTCAATTGGGCCACGCACTACGATCCCGACACCGGTCGACCGGTGTTGACCGATCTTTACACGCGCTTTCTTGCCGGTGAAGAGGTCTCCATCTGGCCATCGCGCGGCTCGAACGCGGTGCCAATCGCCTTCAATCCGAACACTGGTCTCGTCTACACGAGTTCGTGGCACGTGCCGCGCATACAAAAACTCGCACCGACAGAGTTCGTCATTGGGAGGAACTCCACAGGGGTCACCAACAGATTCCCGCAAGTCCAGCCAGGCGATCTACTCGGCCACTTCGTGGCCATCAATCCGCTGACCGGGGAGAAGAAATGGGAGATCCCATTGACCGATTTTCCGAGTTCGGCGGGGATGCTGGCGACCGGTGGTGGGTTGCTATTTACGGGCAAATTGACCGGTGAGTTCATTGCGCTCGACGAGGCGACCGGCGAAACGCTATGGGAGTTCAAAACCGGCTCAAGCGTCAACTCGACGGCGATCACGTACACCCACAACGGGCAGCAATATGTAACCGTGGTATCTGGCCTCGGGGGTAGTCTTGCCAACCGCTATGCGAGAGGCCAAGTGCCGACCGGTGGCTCGGTGTGGACGTTTGCCTTGATGCCCGAATAGCTAGTATTTCGGTCAATACAAGATGTAAGAGACTGCCACGTCGCAGCAGCAGGGGCAGTCCCCGATCGCTGGCCACGCCTGTGTCGTCAATGGCCGGCCAGCTTCTCTATTCCGGCAGGCGATACGCGATCAGCTCGCCAGGAAATCCGCCGCCGCTGATCGCCAGTACGATGTACTGCCGTCCCTCGTGCATGTAGGTCATCGGCGAGCCGGTCACTCCCGTCGGCATGAAGACCGCACCGAGCTCCTCACCGCTCGCCTTGTCGTACGCGCGGAGCATCGCTCCTTCCTCGCCCGACCCGGTCGTGAAGGTCCCTGGCTCGCCGGCGATGACAAGTGTCTTCGTGATGAGCGTTCCGACGCGCCCAATACGACCAGTCCGCGGAACGGTAACGCCTTCGAGCAGCGGGTGATTACGGATGTTGTCCGCCGTTGCCCCGTGGGCGATTTGCCAGAGGATTTCGCCCCGCTTGAGATCGATAGCCGTGATGCGCCCCCACGGCGGCTTGACGAGCGGAATGCCGTCGACGTTCAAGGTCGCCTGCCCCGCGGGGATGTCGCGTGCGCGGCCGCTAATGTAGTTCATGTCCGACCGCTCTGGGTCGTTGATGAGCCCCAACGACGCAATCCTCGTAAACGAATAGAGGTAGGCGATTCCCGTTTCCGGGTCGATCGAGCCACCTGGCCAGTTAGTGCCACCGATTTGCGATGGCAGCATCATCGTGCCGTAGGGGCCGTTCGGATCGGAAACGATCGGCGGCGTAAAAATCGGGCCGAGGCGATGGCGCGCCGCGATCTCTACCGCCCGCCTGCGGATCTCGGGTGTGAAATCGACGAGGGCGTTAAGGTCCACGCCCTGCCGGTCGTAGGCGGGTGGCTTCGTAGGAAACGGCTGCGTCGGAGACAGCAGCTCTCCAGGAACGTTGGATGCTTCGACCTCGCGTTCCTCAATCGGCCAGATCGGCTCCCCGGTCTCACGATCGAAGACGTACAGCCACGCCTGCTTCGTCGGCTGCGCGACGATCTTGCGCTTCACACCATCGATGGTGACGTCGGCGAGGATCGGTGCGCAGGGGATGTCCCAGTCCCAAACGTCGTGATGGATGAATTGGTAGTGCCAGAGCCGCTCGCCGGTCTGGAGATCGACCGCGACCAAGCTGTCTGAGAACAAGTTGTCCCCGTGACGATGACCTCCGTAGTAGTCGTTAGTCGGCATCTCGGTCGGCAGATACGCAATACCGAGCTCCGCGTCGATACTGATCTGACCCCAGACGCCAGTGTTCCCCGTATAACGCCACGAGTCGTTCAACCAGCTGTCGTTCCCGAACTCGTCCGCGCCCGGAATCGTGTGGAAGATCCACTTGCGCTCGCCGGTGTGTACGTCAAAGCCGCGGATATAGCCCTTGACGTTCTGCATCGATTTCGGGGTGCCTCCTGGCAGATGCGCGGCTCCGACAACGATCGTGTCGCCGGCGACAATCGGCGCGGCGTGTAGACCAGCCTCGCCCGTCACCAAGTCGATCTCCTGATCGAAATTCTGTTTCAAATCGACGATCCCGTCGGCACCAAAGTCGGCAATCCGCTGGCCGGTCGCTGCATTAAGCCCAATCAGCCGGTAGCCCGGCGTGACGTAAAAGATTTGGCCGTCCCCGCCGTCATCCCGATACGCTAGACCGCGTCCGGAAAGCCGCCGCGGTGCAGCCGTCCCGCGCTCACCTTCGTCGAGGCGGTGCATCCAGAGTAGCTCACCCGTTCCGGCATCGACCGCGATCACCGTACGCCTGGATCCAACCGTCGAGTAGACGACACCGCCAATCATTAACGGCGTCGACTGGAAGTTGAACTCGGGATTGGGACCGAAGTTCGCGGTCTTGACACGCCACGCGACCTCCAGGTTCCCAAAATTATCGGCGGTGATCTGATCGAGAGGTGCGTAGCGGGTGTTCGCGATGTCGCCGCCATAGCTCCGCCACTCGCCGTTCTCGGTGCCCTGCGCCACCGTATCAAACGGGACACTAAGAGCCAGTACGCCTAAGACCACAGACCGCGCCACACTACTCCATCGGTCTCGCATATTCGCACCTCATGGGAAGGTTTCTAGGTCCATGTTCGTCTATTCACTGACCGAACATATCAACGCACCACGGCCAGACATTGCGGCCCCGCAAGATCGGAAGCCTCCTACTTGCCTTCCTCGGCGGCTCTCTCCGTGGCACGTGAGCCAGCCAGCATATTCCTCATTCCGTAATTCCCCTCGTGACACGCGAACTCGTAGATGGGCCCCTCGGTCCGCGCCATTGGTAAGGATCCACTCCACGGCGTTGTCCAGGTGTCCGGGTCGTTCACTGTGAACTCGTAGTTCAACGTGTCAGGTCCCGTGCGCGTAAACCGCTCGACAAGCAAAACCTGGTCACCGAGATCGCCTCGACCCAGCGAGTGTTGAGGGAGATTCCATCGCCTAATAAAAGGCTCTCGAACATTAGTAGTCTCAACCACAAGTGTTTCTCCATCCCACCGGCCCCTGGAATCACCGGCAAATTGACGGATGGACGATGGCAAATGTGGGCGCCCGTCGAGGAAGATGTAGCGAACGTCGTGAATGTGCTCTTGCAGAATCACCAGAGCGTCAGGCGTTTGAAAAAACTGATAGTTGTTGTTGTAACCGGTTGGTGAAATATGACCGATCCCGCGATACCACAGGCATCGCTCGCTCAGCCCCATCTCCTCTGGTCCGTCCGCTGGCACCCGGCCGTCTCGGACGTCTGCAAGTCGCCGGTACGCCGGTGACGCAATCCGTGCCTCTGCTTCAGAGGTGAGTTGTGGCAACTGGCCATTCGGCGGGTCCGAAATCAGTGACGTTCGCCCGGTTTGCACAACTGCTGTCCCCTCTTCAGTCCAGAAGCTGTTATAGGCGCCGACATCGCCTCCGGCCGGCAGCGGTTCTGTCCGCACCTCTTTCGTCGCATTGGCTTGACTAAAACCTTCGGCGGCCCGCTGCTCCATCGCAGCCATCTCCTCGGCTGTAAGAAACGCCTTGTCACCGAGAGACGCGGGACGCTGGAGTGGAGTGATGGTAGCGTTGTTCCAGATCCCCTGGAGATCTGGATCGCCCCATGGCGTTCGGGGGCCCATCTCACCATCTGCTGCCGCCAGGGGTTGGGCAGTAACGGGGAGCGAAGCTAGAAATACGACCGTGACCGCGGTCGCCGCGGCAGCGAGACCTCTATGATTCATCTGACCCTCCAACTCACTCTTCTTACCCTCGTTCCGATTCGCCCATGATGAACCCGCACGCAACTTGGTGCAAGAACTTCGGCAAACGATACCGGTTTCAGATCGCTCTCGGAACGGCCAGCGACATAATCAGCCTAGGTAAGTCCTGTGGATTTCCTCAGGAGAGGACATGCCTGGCGCCGGTGGCTAACATCAGTTTGGGGCTCGGCTCGGGCGAGTGTGCGTCACACCTATTGCAGTCAGCAGGACGAATATCGCAGCTGGCGCTGAGTCCATTCATGGTCGTACTTAGATGCCTTAAGAAGTGAACCCCCTCCTCTAACGTGTACTTCCCAATCCGAGCTTCCGCATTGGCTGACCAGATCAGACTCCTTATACACCGGTAGGCTCTCCGAACGGCCAGATTCCTTCATCGCAGGTTGTCCCGCTCCAAACTGTCACCTCAGGCTGCGTCGCCCTCAGCAGATGGTTCCCACACGGCGGCAACCTATTGTGGCACCAGATCTCGTATGATGGCCGGCATGCCAGCGGTGGTCCACGGTTAGAATGGCTAGTGCTTTGCATCGATTGATCCATAATCTGGGAGCCAACTCTTGAACGCCGGTAGGTGCGCGTGCCTCTGGATGGTCGCCCTCACAACCGCAGTCGGCCCAGAGTCCGCGCAACGCGTGACGGCAGCTCAGGGATCCGAAGTCCCAGCGCTGCCGCCGAGCATCCCGATCTTCCCACTGCAAGACGTTGTCCTCTTCCCAAACGCCTCACGGCCGCTGCACGTATTCGAGCCGCGGTATCGTGCGATGGTGGCCGACGCACTGGAAGGTGACCGCATCATTGGAATGGTCCTATTACAACCTGGGCACGAGGCGGAATACGAGGGACGGCCACCGATCTACACCGTCGGTAGTGCGGGGCTGATCGAGGAGTTTGAGGAACTGTCGGACGGAAGGTATAACATCGTGCTGCAGGGCCTCGTGAAGTTCCGTGTCGTGACCGAAGACCAGACCCGAGCATATCGGGTTGCGGAAGTCGAAGCACTGCCGGAGGTCCTGGATGATCCTGACCGCGCAACCCTTCATCGGCGACGCGTGCAGCTAGAAGAGCTGCTGGCGGCGGCGGCCCCCGATCTGGAGCTACCGGCGACACTCCCGGCCGAACGGCTGGTCGACGGCGTGTCGCTGATCCTAGACCTAGATCCGGGTGCGCGCCAGGAGCTGCTCGAACTCGATGGACCCCTCGAGCGTGCGGAATCGCTCATCGAGCGTATCCAGCGCCAGCTGGCGCGGCCGCTCTGACCCTGTCATGAAGCCCCTGAAACAGAATAACCAAATGACGCATCGATGGGCGCAGGTCGCGTCGTTAACGCTCACCATGGCGCTGGGGAGCTGCTCGCACGCTCAGGCCACTGTGGAGAGCCTGCGTGCGTCGTTCGCCGAACGCATTTCGTCGAGTTCCTTCGTCAGTGATTTTTCACGCGACGGTGATGAGCTGAGCTTCTCCGGACCCGACGGTAAGGGCGGCACGGTCACGTGGCGGGTGTGGATCAACTCGGTGCTCGTCGAACCAAACGAGTTCGACGACGGGATACCTTACCAGGGACAAATCACCTCCGATTGGTACGCGAACGGTGAGATTGTCGAGTTTCTCGGCACGATGTCGGCGCTTCCCAAGGAGTTCCTGGACAGGGGTGTCGCCCAGGAGTGCTGGGCGTACTGGATGGAGGCTGAACTGCTCTGGGACTGGTAGCGACGCTGTGACCGGCTCGAACAAATGACGACCAGCGCGGGTTGGCACTTCACATCATCCAAACTTGGTTCGAGAAGCTAAAGGGCGGCTCGTACCCTTAATTAAAGAGGCCCCAGCCGATGCGGTCCAGAAGGTGGGTAGCGACCAATACCGTAGCCTTGTTGCTAGTTTCCAGCGTTGCCAGTGCACAAAGTTTCCGGCTCCTTGAGGCTACGATTGACGACGTCCACAACGCCCTGGTCTCCGGGCAGATCACGTGCCATTCACTCGTCAAGAACTACCTGAACCGCATCGAAGCTTATGACAAAACGGGTCCCAAGCTGAACGCGGTCCAATACCTCAATCCCCTTGCGTTGAGGGAAGCCCGGGGTCTCGACGCCTCTCTCGCGACATCGGGACCTGTCGGCCCACTGCACTGCATTCCCGTGCTCCTCAAGGACCAAGTCGAAACGCACGACATGCCGACGACGTACGGCTCAGTGCTCTTTGAGGACTTCGTGCCAGACAGAGATGCCGCCATTGTGACCAAGATGAAGGAGGCAGGGGCCATCATCTTGGCTAAGACGAACATGGGCGAGTTTGCGTCCCGCTACGTCGGCTCCATCTTTGGCCTGATCCGAAATGCCTACGATCCAAGCCGCAACCCGAGCGGCTCCTCCGGCGGCACTGGTACCGGTATCGCGGCCAACTTCGGCATGGTGGGAATTGGAGAGGACACCGGCGGGTCCATCCGTGGCCCAGCGGCAGTCAGCAGTCTCGTGGGCCTGAGACCCACCGTGCCACTGGTGAGCCGGCACGGGATGATGCCAGCGAACCCGGCCAATGACACCCTCGGACCGATGACCCGCACCGTGCGAGACGCCGCAATCCTTCTCGAAGTTCTCGCTGGCTACGATCCCAATGACCCGATCACTGCATATGCGGTGGATCAGATTCCTAACTCGTACACCGCGTTGCTCGAAACGGACAGCTTAAACGGCGCGCGTATAGGTGTCATCCGCGAACCCATGGATCCCAAGACCGACCGGGCGTCCGACGACTACAAGAAAGTCCGGGCGGTAATCGACCGGTCGATTTCCGATCTCGAATCCCTCGGCGCCGAAGTGATCGATCCCGTGATCGTGCCCGACATCAGATCGGTGTCTGACACATATGTCAGAAACAACTTCGAGACCGAAGAGGCAATGAACCGCTATCTGGCAGAGCATCCAGACGCCCCAGTCAAGACGGTCCGGGACATCCTCCTTTCGGGACGGGTCACGCCGTGGCGGGTAAGTGGGCTGAGTAACGTCGTAGGAAAGTCGACTGATGAGCTCGGTCACCTGCAGGTGCTCCTAGCCAAGGAAGCACTGAGGCGAAGCGTGTTGACGGTCATGGCAGACAATGAGCTCGATGTGCTCGTTTACGCGACTTTCGATCACCAGCCGAGTGAGATCGCAGATGACGTCCTTACAAACCCACAAACAAAGGACGCCTACGCCCTGGGCAACAACCGTTATCTGAGCCCACTCATCGCGTTTCCAGCCGTCACAGTGCCTGCAGGGTTCACCACTGACGCCCTACCGGTCGGGCTCGAGTTCCTCGGGCGTCCGTTCACGGAGGGACTACTCCTGTCACTCGCGTACGCCTACGAACAGGAGACCCATCACCGCAAACCTCCGGCGACAACGCCTCCACTCCCTGGCCAACCCTAAGCGGATAACAACCCCACAGTCTATGGTTCTCGCCGTCTTGTACTTACCGCATTGGCAGGCGCAACCTTCATCCATCAGTAACAAGCAGGTGATGCGGTTCAGCGTGTTGAGATCGAGCAGCGTCTCCACCCGCATGCACCCCTCATCAAGCAAAAGGTCATGCCCGAGGAACATGAGGTGAGCTTCAAGCCGCTCACTGTCCAAGACCCTGTTGTCCCTAAATCGGCTTCGATTGTGGCACGACGTGACGATTAGGTCCGGGACCACTCTCTTTGGGTAGAACTTGATCCCCTTTCTGATGGATTCGAAGCTCCCACAGCTACCGATAGGAGTAAGCAAAGAACAGCACAGGAGTCGCTGCCGGCCAGCTGGGTCGACTGTCCCCGCATGAAGCGGCGGACAAAATTTAAGGCGCGTTCATGAGCGCGTCTGTAAGAACTATAGAGCCCGGAGAATTGAGGGTGGAAAGCTTCTTGTTCCTCTGTATCGCTAATTCGGCCCGGAGCCAGATACCAGATAGCAGAGGGTCTAGCTCGCGCACGCTTCGGCAGGGTGGTCGAAGAACGTGGATACGATCGACCCAGAGGGTGTCAATACCGTGGTCACGTTATGCGCCGAGGAGGTCTGCCCAGCGTTCCTTAGTTTGGCACGACAGGTACACTGGTCGCTCCCCGACCCCGCGAAGGCCATCGGGTCCGAGACCGAACGTCTTCAGCGATTTCACCAGGTGCGTGATGAGATTGCCCGCCAGTTGGACAACCTCGAAGCCGAGCTCCGAACAGCAGAGTTCGATTGAGTCGCCGACAGTCCAACGTCGTAGTGCAGGCTTTCAAGCCTGTGATACAAGGTTGCACCTTGGTCGACACTAGAAGCTAAATGGTTTCGAGCGCCTTAGGCTCCCAGTTGCCGTTGGTATCGAACCCTCTGGCAATGACCGACCCGACCTGGCGCACCCAGGCACCCACCCTAGCGTCGTCGTGGAACGTCGCGAAGAGGACCTCATCATGTAGACCAGATTGACACCGAGTTGCTGCTGTGTCCGTTTCCGTGGGTGCTGTGCCGAAACAGGTGACATCCCCGATCTGCTATCGGACGCGGCGTGTAAAATCTAGTATCAGGTCGTGTGATCTCAAGCGTATCGACGTGTGCAGTCAAGTGCACACGGACTGACACATGTTTCTCCCGCTCGGTGACGAGCCGAACCCGCACAGCGTCCCGGTCGCGACCTACGCCCTTATCGGCGCGAACGTCGCTGTTTTCCTGTTTCTGACCCTGCCGTTCAGTGCATTCCAACCCGATCTCGACGATCCGTTGTTAGCGCAATACGTTCAAGTGCTTGTTGACCAACTCAACGAACGCGTGGCGTTGGTTGACGTGGTACAGCGTGTTACCGCATACGACTTGGTCGTCTTCAGCTACGGCTTTCGGCCAGCTGCTCCGGATCTAACGGCGCTCTTCACCTCTATGTTCCTTCATGCCGGACTCATGCACCTCGCCGGGAACATGCTCTTCCTCTGGATCTATGGCAACAATGTCGAGCACAGGCTCGGACCGGTGAGATTTCTCATCGCCTATCTAGCGACCGGTGTGGTCGCGACGTTGTTTCACACGGTGCTCGATGCCGATTCTGCGCTGCCGGTTGTCGGCGCGTCAGGCGCGATCTCAGGGGTCCTTGGCTTCTATTTCATCTGGTTTCCGAAAAACCGTGTGCGCCTGTGGGTCATGCTCTTTCCTTTTTTCATGAACGTGATCACCGCGCCAGCCCGGCTGGTACTCGGAATGTACCTCATTCTTGACAACCTATTCCCGTTCATCCTCAACCGCGGACTCGAGGGCGGTGGTGTCGCCTACGGGGCCCACATCGGGGGTTTTCTGGGTGGGCTCGGCTATGCATGGTGGGCCGATCGGCGGAAGATGACGGTCCCGCCGAAGGAATACCGGCCGGTTCCGTCGGTGGATGAGCCGCTCACCTCATCAACCGCCGCCATAGACACTCTCGTAGCGGGCGGTCAGTTCGATGAAGCGGCCCGATTGTACTTCCGACTCAACTCGGAACGGACCCGTAGGGTACTGACGCCCAGCCACTCGATCGCGTTCGGTACCTGGTTCGCTAATCATGCACATCCCGACGCCGCGCTCACCGTCTTTCAGCGGCACCTTCGCGACTATCCGCTCGGGCCGTTCGTCGCCGAAGCGCATGTTGGCGCCGGACTCGTACAACTGCACGCCCTTGGGCAGCCAACGGCTGCGTACCAGCATTTAGTCCAGGTGTTCGATCTTGATCCCAAACCACAGACGGAGCGTCTCGCACGGCAAGCGCTCGCCGATATCTCGGCCCGCCAGTAGTTCAGGCTGGAAAGGTTCGCTCGAGCGAGTTTAACTTAGCTAGTCTGTCTGTCACCGACACCCCTCCTGCCACCCTCAGCCAGGAAAACCACTACCAACCGGAACCGTCCGTCAACAGCGGGGCGCGGTTTTCCGCTCGATTTGGTTGCAGGTTTGGTGCAGCAACTAGTGCTGGGTTTTAATCCTTTTGAACACTTGAAACATCCTGGCTTTCACTCTCGTGAGAGCGGCCCGGTCAGGCGCCTAACAAACTCCCGCCGCCACCAGAGTCCGTCCGTTCCTTCGGCCCGTGTCGTGAAACGATATCGGTACATCGACAGGCGGACGTATACTGGTGGCTCGTCAGCGAAGGGGTTCTCATCAAGCAATGAGAGGATTGCGGGTGAACCGACGAGCAGGCGCTGGACGAGTGGAATCAGCCAATGAGTTTCCCGTTGCGGATCAAGTGCAGCGAACCACATTTGCCAGTCGAGTCGCGGCATGTGCGGTTGGACGAATCGAGGTCGCCGTGCCACGTCACCGACTTTCCAACGAAAAGTGTACTCGGTCCAACTCACACCATCACGGCTACCCTCGATAACGATCTCCGGTCGCTCAGTGGTCATGGTACGAAACAGGCCGTAGCCGTTGATAGAACGGGTCGGCGCGATCCAATTCAACATCAAGCTCGACCAAGCCGGCTGAAATCTCGTGTGCGTCGTCTCTCTCACGAGTGTCATGGCGCTCAGAGCACCTATGGCGACCACCATACCGGCAACCAGGATCCGCCACGACTTCGGCTCGATATTACGCCCGGTAATAGCCGCCACCTTCGCACGGCCGGGGAGCAGTGTTGCAATCGTTACATCATCGAGCAA
>Ga0310345_10000768_pt1 | contig 41951 bp, 43 predicted proteins | sample HC15DNA20500_MG_FD_204667 | JGI IMG/M metagenome (GOLD analysis project Ga0310345, IMG submission 204667) | Marine microbial communities from station ALOHA, North Pacific Subtropical Gyre - HC15-DNA-20-500_MG | ecosystem: Environmental > Aquatic > Marine > Oceanic | place: Pacific Ocean: North... | reverse complement strand
CCGGCCGCTCCCCCGCCCCGCGTCCGGCGACGATCCCCCGGTCTCCCCACCCGCGTCGCCTCCAATCGAAAAGGTCCCCCAGCCATGTTCGACGGCCCCGCCGCCCCTGAGCGCCCCTGCGTCTCGACCGACGAGATCCTCGACCAGACCCCGGCGCTGCGCGCCTATGCGACCTCGCTTGCGCGGCGAAAGCCGGACGTGGACGACCTGTTCCAGGAGACGATGCTCAAGGCGCTGTCCAAGCGCGGGCAGTTCCAGCCCGGCACCAACCTGCGGGCGTGGATGTTCACCATCATGCGCAACACCTTCCGCACCTCGGCGATGAAGGCCGCGCGCGAGCGGACCGGCGACGGCGACTGCGTCTCGCTCGACGTGATCTCCTCGCCGACGCAGGAATGGACCGTGCAGGGCCGCGAGGCGATGACCGCGATCCACCGCCTGCCCCAGCACTACCGCACGGTGCTGATCCTGGTGGTGGTGATGGGCGAGAGCTACGAGGACAGCGCCCGCATCTGCCGCTGCAAGGTCGGCACGGTGAAGAGCCGCGTCGCCCGCGGCCGCGAGCTGGTGATGCAGAGGCTGGAGCCGACGCCCCGGAACATTCCGCGCCGCCGCCCGTTTCGGGGGCTCGACCCCTCCCCACGGCAGACCGGAACCGCGCGTCCATGATCCTCTTCACCAGCCTGCTCTTCGCCCTTCCCGGCCTCGCCCTGCTGGGCGGGGGGCTCTGGCTGGTGCTGCTGGGGGGAAGCTGGCACTACCTGCTGGTCGGGATCGGCTTCGTCGTCACGGCCGCGCTGGTCGCGATGCGCAGCCGCGCCGCGGTCTGGCTCTACGCCGCGGTGATGCTGGCCACGCTCGCCTGGGCGGTGTGGGAGGTGGGGCTCGACTGGTGGCGGCTCGCCCCGCGCGGCGGCGTCGTGGTGATGCTGGGCCTCTGGCTGTGGCTGCCCGCGGTGCGCCGCCGGCTGGACGCGGCCGGCGAGATGCGCGGGCCCAGCGGCTGGCCCGTGGGCCTCGCCGCCGCGATCTGCGTCGCCGTCGCCGTCGTCTCGATGCTGCGCGACCCCCACGCGATCGAGGGCCGCCTGCCCGAGGCCCCCGCCGACCGGCCCGCGCCGGCCGCAGACGCGGTTCCCCCCGGCGACTGGCCCAGCTACGGGCGCACCGGGCTCGGGCAGCGCTACTCCCCGCTCGACGCGATCACGCCGGCGAACGTGGCGACGCTGGAGCGGGTCTGGACCTATCGCACCGGCGACATGAAGCGTCCCGACGACGTGACCGAGACCACCTACCAGGCGACGCCCCTGAAGATCGGCGACCTGCTCTACCTGTGCACCCCCCACGACATCGCCATCGCCCTCGACGCCGCCACGGGGGAGGAGCGGTGGCGCTTCGACGCCCGTTCGGGCATGAACTCCGACCGCCAGCACCAGACCTGCCGCGGCGTGACCTACTGGGAGGCGGAGCCGGCCGAGGCCGCGCAGGAAGCGGGGGGCCCCGAGCGCTGGGGCGCCACGGCGCGGCCCGCCGGCCAGGCCCAGGACGGCCCGCCCTGCCGCCGGCGCATCTTCCTGCCGACCGCGGACGCGCGGCTGATCGCGCTCGACGCCGCCACCGGCGAGATCTGCCCGCGCTTCGGCGACGAGGGCGCGGTGCATCTCGAGGCGGGCATGCCCTACACGCCGCCGGGCTTCTACTATTCCACCTCGCCGCCGGTGGCGGTCGACGGGCTGGTGATCATCGGCGGCGCGATCAACGACAACGTCTCGGTCCACGCCCAGTCGGGGGTGATCCGGGCCTATGACGCGCAGACCGGCGAGCTGGTCTGGAACTGGGATTCCGCCGACCCCGAGGAGACGGCGCCGATCGACCTCGCGGCCGGGGAGACCTACACCCCGAACTCCCCCAATTCCTGGTCCGTGTTCGCCGCGGACCCGGAGCTGGGGCTCGTCTACATCCCGCTCGGCAACCAGACGCCCGACCAGCTCGGCATGAACCGCAGCCCGGAGGTCGAGGCGCATTCCTCCTCGGTCGTGGCGCTCGACATCCGCACGGGGGAGAAGCGCTGGGTGTTCCAGACCGTCCACCACGACCTGTGGGACATGGACGTGCCCGCCCAGCCGGTGCTGCTGGACCTGAGCGGCCCGGACGGGGGCAGCACGCCCGCCCTGGTCCAGCCCACCAAGCAGGGCGACGTCTACGTCCTCGACCGGCGCACCGGCGAGCCGCTGCTGGAGGTGACGGAGGAGCCCGCGCCGGGCGGCGCGATCCCCGAGGACCGCACCGCCCCCACCCAGCCCACCTCGGCGCTCAGCTTCAAGCCGGCGCCGCTGACCGGGGCGGACACCTGGGGGATCACCATGTTCGACCAGCTCGTCTGCCGGATCCGGCTGAAGGCGCTGAACTACGAAGGGCGCTACACGCCGCCCTCGGTGAACGGCACGCTGGTGCATCCGGGCAATTTCGGCGTGTTCAACTGGGGCTCGGTGGCCGTCGACCCGGTGCGGCAGGCGATGTTCGCCATGCCCACCTACCTGCCCTTCACCTCCCGCCTCGTGCCGCGGTCCGACATCGCCCCGGCCGAGGCGCGCGACGGCGCCTCGGAGCAGGGGCTGAACCGCAACGAGGGCGCGCCCTACGGGGTGGTGATGGGGCCGTTCCTCGGCCCGCTCGGCATCCCCTGCACCGCGCCGCCCTGGGGCTATGTGGCGGGGGCGGACCTGCGCACCGGCGAGATCGCCTGGCGCCATCGCAACGGCACGGTCGAGGACATGACCCCCCTGCCCCTGCCCTTCCGCCTGGGCGTGCCCGGCATCGGCGGGCCGATCGTGACCGCCGGCGGCGTCGCCTTCCTGGCGGCGAGCGTCGACGACTACATCCGCGGCTACGACCTGACCACGGGCGAGCAGCTGTGGCGCGCGCGCCTGCCCGCGGGCGGCCAGGCGACGCCGATGAGCTACGAGCAGGACGGCCGCCAGTTCGTGGCGATCGTGGCCGGCGGCCACGGCTCCATCGGCACCACCCCGGGCGACCACGTGATCGCCTACGCGCTGCCCGACCGCTGAGCGGCGGGCGGCGCGCCCGGTCTCCGACACCGAAAGGACCGTCTTCATGCGACAGGACCCCCGCGCCAGGCAGAACCGGCTGCTGGTCTTCGTGGTCGTGGTGATCGCCGCCGGCGTGCTGCTGAGCGTCTTCGGCGCCGGCGACGGCCCCTCGGACGAGGCGCCCGGCACGCCGCCCCAGCACGCGGTGGACCGGTGAGCCGGCCGGCGCGGAGGGCCCGGTGATGGCGCAGGACGCGTCCCACGCCCCGATCGCCGAGGTGCTCGACCGGCTCGAGGAGGCGGCGCAGGGCGAGACCGTCTCGGTCGACGACGTGATGGAGGCGCTGGGCGGCCGCTCGCTGCCGGCGCTGCTGCTGGCGCCGGCGCTGGTGGTGATCACGCCCGCCTCGGGGATCCCGCTGTTGTCCTCGGTCTGCGGGATCAGCATCGCGCTGATCGCCGCCGCCGCGCTGCTGGCGCGACGGCAGGCCTGGCTGCCGCGGTGGATCCGGCGCAGGCGGGCCGACGCGGCGCGGCTGCGCAAGGGGATCGACTGGATGCGCGGGCCCGCGGGCTGGGTCGACCGGCGCACGCGGCCGCGGCTCGCCGCCCTGTTCCGCCCCCCGCTCGACCGGCTGCCGCTGGCGCTTTGCCTGCTGTGCGGGCTGGCGATGCCGGCGCTGGAGCTGGTGCCCTTCACCTCCTCGCTGCTCGGGCTCGCCTGCGCGCTGCTGGCGATCTCGGTGCTGGTGCGCGACGGGCTGTTCGCGACGCTGGGCGGGGCGGTGGTGCTGGTCGCCGCCGCCGTGCCGCTGTTCGTCGCGACCTGAGCCCCGCTCAGCGCGGCGCAGGCCTGCGGGAGGCGTACCAGGCCGCGACCGGCGCCACGTCCTCCGCCGGCAGGCGGTGGGCGGCCTGGACCATCAGCTCGGCATAGCGGCCGCCGGCGACCGGCGGCTCGGCGAGGTAGAGGCGCAGCTGCGCGGCGAGGTAGTCGGCGCGCTGCCCGGCGAGGCGCGGGATCACGTCGCGCGCCCGCTCTCCCGGCGGGGCATGGCAGGCGTCGCAGGCGGCCACGTCGCGCTCCGGCAGCCCCTCGCGCGCGATCCTGCCGCCCCGCGCCAGATCGGCCTGCGCCACGGTGCCGGGGTCGAGCGCCGGGGCCGGGTCGCGCGGCGCCTCCGCGAAGCGGGCGGCGAGGGCCGCGAGCGTCGGCGCATCGAGCGCGGCGGCCGCGTGGCGCATGATCCCGCTCGGCCGCGCCTCGGCCGCATAGCTCTCCAGCGCCGCCTCCAGCGCCGCGCGCGGCTGGATGTCGAGCCGCGGGATCGGCCCCGGGGCGGTCGCCTCCCCCTCCGGCCCGCGCCCGCCGGCGCCGTGGCAGCGCACGCAGTCGGCGGCGGGCGGATCGGCCGGCAGCGTCAGCGCGCGGGAGGGACCCCCCTCCTTCGCCCCGCCCCCTCCGAAGGCGAGCGCGCGATAGGCCTGCGCGTCAAGGTCCGGCAGACGCTGCAGGAAGGCGACCATCGCCCAGACCTCGTCCCCCCGGCCGCGGGCGGGCCAGGCGGGCATGCCGGTCATCATCACGCCCTTGTCGACGATCCAGTGCAGCTGCGCCGGCGTCCAGCGGTCGATCTTCCCCGCCAGGTCCGGCGGCGGCGGCAGCATCTCGCGCGCGGCGCCCCCCGCGGGCGCGGCGGGGCTGCCGTGGCAGGGGGCGCAGCCGCTCTCGAAATGCGCCGCCCCCAGCCGCGCGAGGCCGGGCGCCGAGAGGTCCGGGACCTCGGTCCCCCAGGCGTGGAAGATCACCGAGCGGCGCATGGCCGTGTGCAGGACCCAGCGCCCGACCGCGGTGTGCCCCCCGGCCGCGTCGATCGGGATCACGCCGGAGGCGAAGACCGCGGCCCCCAACGCCGCGGCCGCGGCCGCGAGCTTCGCCAGGGTCGAGAGCCGGATCCGTCGGTCGGTCATGCGCGCCTCTCCTCGTTGCGGATCGCCCGGCCGGCGAGCGCGAGGCCCCCCGCCAGGTGGATCGCCCCGCCCGCGGCCAGCATCAGCACGCCGCCCGTCTCCTGGTCGCGCAGGGCGTCGAGGCCGAAGAGGGTCGGCCCCTCGGTCGGCGCCCGGCACAGGAGGCGCGGCGAGAGCGTCACGATCACGCCCAGCATGGTCATGTGCATGGCCGCGAACAGGAGCGCCCCGGCCCCGGCCAGCGCGCCGCCCCGTCGCCCCTGCGCCGCCGCCAGCGCCGTCACCCAGACCGCGAGGCCCGCGCCCAGGAAGCTCGCCTGCTCGGCCGCGAGCCCCACGCCGGTGGTGCGCGCCAGCGTGTGCAGCGCCGGCGCGTGCCAGGCCCAGATCGCGGCCATGTCCGCCAGCGAGGCCGCCACCGGCGCCCAGGCCGGCTGCGCCGCGCCGCCGCGCACGATGCCCAGCGCCAGCAGCGGGGCCGCGACGGCAACGACGCTCATGTGCAGGGCCATGTGGGCGGCGAAGCTGCCCTCTGTCAGCCGCGGCAGGGGACCGAGCCAGGCCAGCGCCAGCACCGCCAGCCCGAGGCCGAGCGCGAGATCGGAGCGGGAGAGACGCCGGACGCGCGCGCTCATCGCCGGGCCTCCGCCGAGGCCGGCGTCGCCGCCCGCCCTGCGGGGCCGGCGGGGCGGGGGTGGGCGGCGCGACGGCTCAGGGGCACGGCAGGCGCCCCAGCAGCACCGCGGCGTTGAACAGGATCGCCAGCAGGAACAGGCCGCTGGTCCATACGCCCCAGACCGAAAGGAAGCGCGTGCGCCCCTCGCCCGCGTCCATCACCCCGCCGTGCCAGGCATGCTCCCGCCGGGTGCGGCGCAGGTTGGAGAGCGCGATCGCCATCGCCCAGACCCCCAGCGCCACCGCCGCCACGTCGAGCGCGACCAGCGCCCGCAGCGCCGCCTCCTGCCCGATCCAGCTGCGCGCCCCCTCGGGGTCGAGGCAGGCGAGCCCGCCCAGCGCGCCGCCGAGGCCGATCTGCACGCTCCACACCGCGAAGGCCCCGCCCAGCGCCACGGCCAGCCGCCAGGGCCCCACCGCGCCGCGGGCGGGCGCGGGGTGGCCGATGTCGAACTCCCGGTCCCGGCGCGGGGTCATGGCCCGCCTCCCGCCAGCAGGTGGGGCGAGACGTAGAGCGTCGCGAAGACCGCGATCCAGACCGCGTCGACGAAGTGCCAGTAGGCCGTGGCCACCGCGACCGGCGCGTCGCGCCGCCCGTCGACCCGGCCCAGCAGGCACCACAGCGCCGCGGGAATCAGCATCAGCAGCCCCGCCAGCACATGCGCCCCGTGAAAGCCGGTGATCACGAAGTAGAGCGAGCCGTAGGCGTGCGTGTCGAGGCCGAAGGGCTTCTCCGCCCACTCCAGCCCCTGCACGCCGAGGAAGGCCGCCCCCATCGCCGCCCCCAGCGCCAGCCAGCCGGCCGCGCGCCGCGGCCGGCCGCGGCGCAGGGCCCGGCCGGCCAGGTGGACGACCCCGCTGCTCGCCAGCAGCAGCGCGGTGTTGGGCCCGGAGAGGCGGAACGAGGGCGGCTCGACCCCGTCCCACCCGCCGCCCGGATGCAGGGCGAGGAAGGCGTAGCTGAACAGCAGGTAGCCGAACAGCACCGCCTCGGTCAGGATCAGGGTCATCGCGCCCCACCAGCCGGCGCTGCGCCGCCCCAGGGCGCCGACCGGCAGGGGGCCGAAGACGATCTCGTCGCCTGCGCGGGCCGGCTCGGGCCCGCGCGCCGCCCGGGGGGGCGGGTCGGTGGGGACCGCGTCGCTCATGCCCCCCTCCGCGCGGTCTGGGCCAGCGCCCGGCGCGGGCGCAGCCAGCCCAGCAGGCAGGCGAGGGCGCCGAGCGCCCCCGCCGCCGCCCAGGCCCAGGCGGTGAACAGCAGCCCCGCGAACAGGACGCTCAGCGCCAGGGTGGTCGCGACGGGCCAGAGCGTGTCCTGCGGCATCGGCACGATCAGCTCCGGCTCGGCGTCGAGCGCGGTGGTCAGCAGCGCCTCCTTGCCCCGGTCGAGCACCAGCCCGCGGTGGAGGGAGCTGCGCCCGTCGCCCTCGTCCAGCCGCTCCTCCCACAGGGGATGGCGGCTGGCGACGACCGGGATCACGGCGAAGTTGTAGGGCGGCGGAGGCGAGGGGACGGCCCATTCCAGCGTCGGCGCCTCCCAGGGGTCGTCCCCCGCAGGCGGCCCGCGCCGCAGCCCGTGCCAGAGGTTCGCCGCCACCAGCGCCAGCCCCGCGGCCAGCAGGAAGGAGCCCAGCGTGGTGATCAGGTTCGCCGTCTCCCAGCCCGCGCCCTCGGGATAGGTGTAGATGCGCCGCGGCATCCCCATCAGCCCGGTCCAGTGCATCGGCAGGAAGGCCAGGTTGAAGCCGCCGAAGACGATCCAGAAGGCGACCCGGCCGCGGGTCTCGGACATCATCCGCCCGGTGAACTTGGGGAACCAGAAGTGCAGACCCGCCAGCACCCCGAACAGGTTGATCCCGATCAGCACGTAGTGGATGTGCGCGACCACGAAATAGGTCCCGTGCAGCTGCAGGTCCGCGGGGACCGAGGCGGTCATCACCCCCGACACGCCCCCCACCACGAACATCGCCACGAAGCCGGCGGCATAGAGGAAGCCGGTCGTCATCCTCGGCCGCCCCAGCCAGATCGTCGCGATCCAGGAGAACACCGCCACCGCCGAGGGCACGGTGATGATGAACGAGGCGCCCGAGAAGAACGAGGAGGCGATGAACGGGATGCCGGTCGCGAACATGTGGTGCACCCACACGCCGAAGCCCAGCGCCATGGTCGCGATCGAGGCCAGCACCACCAGCGTGTAGCCGACCAGCGGATGGCGCGCGTAGACCGGCAGCACGTCCGACACGATCCCCATCGCCGGCAGCACGATGATGTAGACCCAGGGGTGCGCGAAGATCCAGAACAGGTGCTGCCACAGCAGCGGCCGCCCGCCGCCCGTCGCCTCGTAGAAATGCGTGCCCAGCTGGCGGTCGGTCCACAGCAGGAAGAAGGCGAGGCTGACCGCCGGCACCGCCAGCAGGTTGCCGACCGAGACGATGAAGGTCCCCCAGACCATGATCGGCAGCCGGTTGATCGACATCCCCGGCGCCCGCGTGCGCAGGAAGGTGACCACGAAATTCGCCGCCCCGACCGTGGTCGAGATCCCCAGGAAGATCATCCCCAGCGCGTAGAAGTCCATGTTCAGGCCGGGGTTGTAGTCGCGCAGCGAATAGGGGGCGAAGTTGAACCAGCCGTCGTTGGGCACGGCCCCGGCCAGGAAGCTCGCGTAGATGAACAGGCCCGAGGCCAGATAGACCCACCAGGAGAAGGCGTTCAGCCGCGGGAACGCCATGTCCCGCGCCCCCAGCAGCAGCGGGTAGAGGTAGTTCGAGAACCCCGACAGCACCGGCAGCGCATAGAGGAAGATCATGGTGATGCCGTGGATCGAGAACAGCTCGTTGTACTGCTCGGGCGTCAGCAGCGACCGCTCCGGCCCCGCCAGCTGCACCCGCATCGCCAGCGCCTCGAGCCCGCCCAGCAGCAGGAACGCGAAGGCCGTGACCAGGTAGCGGATGCCGACGTCCTTGTGGTCGACGCTGCCGAGCCAGCCGATCAGTCCCGGCTCCGTCGCCCAGATCTTCTGCAGGCGGGCGCGCAGGGCGTCGGTGACCTCGCCGATCTCCGCCTCGCGCACGTAGGGGTCCTGCGGCGCGGCTTCGGGGGCGTGGGGCGGGGCGGCCTCGGTCACGGGCGTCTCCTCCTGCGCGTCCTCATTCGAGCGTCAGCAGCCAGTCGCGCAGGGCGGCGAGCTCGGCCCCGTCGAGCCCGGCGGCGGGCATCCGCGCGCCGGGCTTCAGCGCGTCCGGGTCGTGGATCCAGGCCGCGAGGTGCGCGGCGTCGTTGACCGCGGCGCCGGCGGCGAGCATCGGCCGGCTCATCAGGTGGCTGAGGTCGGGGCCGACCTCGCCCTGCGCGGGCGTGCCGCGCACCGCATGGCAGGCGGCGCAGCGCTGCAGGAACAGGGCGCGGCCCTCCTGCGTCCGCGCGTCCGGGGGCGGCGGCGCGGCGGCGGCCTGCGCCCGGCGCCACTCGGCGTAGCCCTCCGGCGTGCGGGCCACCACCCGCAGCGCCATGTGGGCGTGCTGCAGGCCGCAATATTCCGCGCAGACCCCGGCGAAGACGCCGGGGGCGTCGGCCTCCAGCCAGGCGACGTTGAGCTGCCCCGGGATCGCGTCGGTCTTGCCGGCGAGCGCGGGGACCCAGAAGGAGTGGATCACGTCGGCCGAGCGGAGCTCGATCCGCACCGGGCGGCCGGCGGGGACGTGGATCTCGTTCGCCGTCTCGACGGCGGGCAGGCCGTCGGCGGCGCGGTACTCGACCTCCCACCACCACTGGTGGCCGGTGACGGCGACGACGACGGCGGGCCCCGCCTCAGGCGGGCGCAGGGCGCCCAGCACCTGCAGCGTCCAGGCCCCGCAGCCGATCAGCGCGATCACTGTCAGCGCGAGCCCCGCGTAGATCCAGCGCAGCGCCCGGCCGCTGCCGCTGCGCGCGTCGGGCCAGGGGGAGCCCTCGCTCTCGGGTTCCCCGGGGCGGGCCATCGCGATCAGCAGCAGCGCCGAGATCAGCGCCGTCACGAAGACCGCCAGCGCCAGCAGCCCCCAGGTCAACTCGGCCACCGGATGCGCCCGGGCGCCGAAGCTCTCGAGGATCGAGAGCGGGGCCGCGGCCGCCGGCGCCGGAAGCGCCGCCGCCGGCCCGGCGCAGGCCAGGGCCGCGCCTGCGGCGCCCCCCGGCAGGCGGACGTGGGTGGGGTCTTCGCGGGACAATGAGCGCTCGGGAGCCTTCGGTTTCGTGCGCCGCCAACCCGCGCCGCTGGAAATTGTTCCCGCGCCCGCCAGATTTTCTGCGCGGCCCGCAAGGCGACGCGACGGGAGGGCCGGGCCGACGCCCGTCCCGGGAACTCCCGCCGCGCGCGGCGGTTCGGATCCGGCGGACGCGGCCCCCGGGGCCGGCGCCGGGCGCTGCAAGAGGATGCGAGGATGGCGAAGGACATGTTCCCGGAGGACCGGGCCGCGGCGCGCGCAGGCGCCTCGGTCGGCGCGATCCCGTCCCCCGAGGAGACGGCCCGCCGCGCGCGCCTGCGCCATGTCGGCGACGAGGACCCGGGCCTCGCGCGGCGCCGGCGCGGGCGGGGCTTCTCCTACCACGCCCCCGACGGCGCGCGGGTGGCGGAGGCGGAGACGCTGGAGCGGATCCGCGCCCTCGCCATCCCGCCGGCCTGGACCGAGGTCTGGATCTGCCCCGATCCCGACGGCCACATCCAGGCCACCGGGCGCGACGCGCGCAGGCGCAAGCAGTACCGCTATCACCCCCGCTGGACCGACGCCCGGGCGCTGGCGAAGTTCGACGCCCTGCCCGCCTTCGCCGAGGCGCTGCCTGTGATGCGCGCGCGGATCGAGGCGGACATGCGCCGCCGCGCCCTGGGGCGGGAGAAGGTGCTGGCCTCGGTGTGCTGGCTGCTGGACCATGCGCTGGTGCGCATCGGCAATCCCGACTACGCGCGCGAGAACGCGAGCTTCGGCCTGACCACCCTGCGCGCCCGCCACCTGCGGCTCGACGGGGACGAGCTGCGCCTGCGCTTCATGGGCAAGTCGGGGCGCGAGTGGGACCTGCGCCTGACCGACCGCCGGGTGCAGCGGGTGGCGCGCGCCTGCCACGAGCTGCCGGGCCAGCGCCTGTTCCGCTGGGTGGAGGAGGGGGGGACGCATCCCGTCGGCTCGCAGGACGTGAACGACTACCTGCGCGAGATCTCGGGCCGCGACATCACCTCGCGCCACTTCCGCACCTGGGCGGCGACGGTGCAGGCGGCGGCGGCGCTGGCGCAGACGCCGCCGCCGGGAAGCAAGGCCGAGATGCAGCGCCGCGTGAACGCCGCCATCGACCAGGTGGCCAAGCGGCTGGGCAACACCCGCGCGGTCTGCCGCAGCGGCTACGTCCACCCGCTGGTCCCCGAACGCTACGCCGAGGGCGTGCTGGCCCAGGAGCTCTCCCGCGGCGGCCCCCGCCGCGAGGGGCTGGACCAGGCGGAGGCGCGGACCCTCGCCTGGCTGAACCGGGAGGCGCGCGCCCGCCGCTGAGCCCGCCGCCGGACCTGCCGCGGAACCCGCAGACGCGCCCCTCCCGCGGCCTCAGCCGTCGCGGGAGACGAACTTGCTGAACCGGCTCTGGGAGTCGTCGGGCAGCAGCAGGGCGAGGCGGCGATCCTCGAAGATCGCGAAGAACTCGTCCCAGCCGATCTCGGTCAGGCCGGGCTCGGGCTCCTGGAAGTCGAGGCGCAGGATGCCGCCCGGCCCCTCGCGGTCGACCTTCGCGGGCCGGCCGCCGTGGGACTCCGCCCATCGGCGGATCGCGGCGTGGTCGGTTTCGGGATGGGCGGAGGACATGGGGATCTCCTTTCCGGTCCGAGGGGGGCTATTCGGCCGTGCCCGGCTCGGCCATCTTGCGGTGCTGCTCGGCCAGGGCGTCGGGGGACAGCAGGTGCGAGCCCGCCGCCTGCAGCTTGTTCGCCGCGCCGCTGATCACGTGGGAGCTGCCCTTCATCGCCGCCGCATAGCCGTCGGCGGCCACGTCCGCGGCGCTGCGCTTGTCCTTCGCGCCCACCTCGGTGTCGAGCATGTCGGCGCGGCGGAAGAACTCCGTCTCCGTGGGTCCGGGCATCAGGCAGGTGACGGTCACGCCGGTGTCCTTGAGCTCGTTGCGCAGGGCCAGCGCGAAGCTGTTCACGTAGGACTTGGTGGCGTTGTAGACGGCCTGGAACGCCCCCGGCATCAGCCCGGCGATGGAGCCGGTGAACAGGATCCGCCCCTCGCCGCGCTCCCGCATCCGCCAGGCGAGGGCGTGGGCCAGCAGCGTGGTCCCTGCGACGTTCACGTCGATCACCCGGCAGGCCTCTTGGAGGTCCTGGTCGAGGAAGGCGCGGCCCAGGCCCCGCCCGGCGTTGAGGCAGGCGAGGTCCACGGGCCGGTCCTCGATCGCGTCGAGCAGGGCGCGCACGCCCTCCTCGCCGCCCAGGTCGGCCTGCACCGGCTCGACCGAGCCGCCGTGGCTGCGCAGGGCTTCGGCGGCGGCGCCGATCTCGGGCTCGTCCGCGGCCACGATCAGGTCGAAGCCGTCGGCGGCGCAGAGCCGGGCCAGCTCGAAGCCGATGCCGGTCGAGGCGCCGGTGACGACGGCGAGCCGCCCGGCGTGGGGTTTGTCGGAGGTCATCTGGGTCTCCCGTCTGCGGCCCCCGCGGGGGCGGAAGGGCGGAGGGGGGCGGCCGCCTCAGGCGGGCAGCACCTCCACCTTGATCCAGCCGCTCTGGCGCTGGTCGAAGCGGCGGAAGGCCTCGACGGCGTCGCCGATCTCCTCGGTCTGGGTCAGGATCGCGGTGGGATCGCAAGCCCCGGTGCGCACCATGTCGACCAGCATCGGCACGTAGCGGCGATGCGGGCAGTTGCCCATCTTCAGGGTCAGGTTCTTGTTCATCGCCTGCCCGATGGGGAAGGTGGAGACATGCGGCGGGTAGACGCCGACGATGCCCAGCGTGCCGGCCTTGGCCAGCGCCTGCACCGCCCATTCCAGCGCCTGCCCCGGGGCGTCGCCGGGATGCCAGTTCTCGCCCTGGGGGTTCTGCTCGGGGGCGACGCGATCCTTCTGGGCGGCGAAGCGCTCGGCCTCCTCGCCGTCGGGGGCCGCGTCGCCGTGGTGGGCGTGCTCGGCGTCGACGCCGACCGCGTCGATCACCCGGTCGACGCCGATGCCCCCGGTCAGGGCCACCAGCGTCTCGACCGGGTCCTCCGTCTCGAAGTTCACGCATTCGGCGCCCTGCTTGCGCGCCATCGCCAGCCGGTCCTCGCGCCGGTCGACGGCGAAGACGCGGCCCGCGCCCATCATCCGGGCCGAGGCGATGGCGAACTGCCCCACCGGGCCCGCGCCGAAGACGGCCACCGTGTCGCCCTCGCCGACCTCGGCGATCTCGGCGCCGAACCAGCCGGTGGGGAAGATGTCGGAGATCAGGATCGCCTGTTCGTCGCTGACCGCGTCGGGCAGCTTCACCAGCCCGACATGGGCGAAGGGGATGCGCGCCTTCTCGGCCTGCAGCCCGTCGAAGGAGCCGGTCGCCTCGGGCCCCCCGAAGAACGAGGTGCCGGCGCGTTTGCCGTTGGGATTGGCCTCGTCGCACTGGGAATAGTAGCCCGCGCGGCAGTAGGCGCAGGCGCCGCAGGCGATGGTCGAGGGGATCACGACGCGGTCGCCGACCTCGACGTTGCGCACCATCGGCCCGACCTCCTCGACCACGCCGACGCCCTCGTGGCCCAGGATCAGGCCCTCCTTCATGCCGGGCATGGTGCCGCGCACGAAATGCAGGTCGGTGCCGCAGATGGCCGAGGAGGTCAGCCGCACGATCGCGTCGGTGGGCGCCTGGATCTTGGGGTCGGGCACGTCCTCGACCCGGATGTCTCCGATGCCACGGAATACGACGGCTTTCATGGAGGGGTCCTTTCGTGGAACGGTCAGGGCGCGGCGGCGCTGGCGCTCCGCGCTCGCCGCCGGTCCCCCGAGGAACGCGCCCCGGCGCGTTCGGTTCCGCCGCCGCGCGCCGCTCCCGCAGGGCGGAAGCCGCTCCCGCATCGCTCTGCGGGCGGGAGGGAGACGGGCGGGAACATTTGCGCCGGGCGTCCGTTTCCCCGTCGATGCGCCCGACCGGGCGCCGAATTCGGGAGACCCCCCATGGCCCTCTTCTCCAAAGACATCAAGTCGATGGAAGACCTCTTCGTCCACACGCTGCAGGACATCTACTACGCCGAGAAGAAGATCGAGAAGGCCCTGCCGAAGATGATCGACAAGGCCAGCAACGACGAGCTGCGCAAGGGCTTCGAGAGCCATCTCGAGCAGACCCGCGATCACGTCTCGCGCCTCGAGCAGGTGTTCCGGATGCAGGACATCGAGCCCAAGGCGGTGCCCTGCCCCGCCATCGAGGGCATCATCGACGAGGCCGAGGACGTGGCGAGCGAAATCGCCGACGCCGAGGTGCTGGACGCCGCCCTCGCCGCCGCCGCGCAGGCGGTCGAGCATTACGAGATCACCCGCTACGGCACGCTGGTCACCTGGGCCAAGCAGCTCGGCCAGGACGACTGCGCGCGGCTGCTCAACGACACTCTGGGCGAGGAGAAGGAGACGGACGAGAAGCTCACCCGTCTCGCCGAGACCCGCCTGAACGCCAAGGCGGCCTGAGGGCCGCCCGGCGCAGGCCGCGGGGGCGCCTCCCCGCCGTCTGCGCCCCTGCGCACGGCCGGTCCGCCTCGCCCCCCCGGGCGGACCGGCCGGCCCGCGGGCGGCTTCGGACCGCCGCCCGCGCCCGCGCGGCCGGACGGCTGGGGCGCCGCGCGGCGAAGGCCGTCCTCCCCATCGCCTGTCGGGGAGGGCGGCCGGGCCCGGAAGGGCCGGCCGCGACCGCCGCCCGCGGATCGGCTGCCGGCTTGCCGCTTTGCTCAGCCGTGGGTCGACAGCTGGCGCGCCGCTCCCCTCAGCCGCGGGCCGCGGAGGCGTCCATCACTTCCCCCTCGAAACCCGCGCCGGCCCAGATCCGGGGATCCCGACGCCCGACTCCCTCGGGCGGTCGGCGCCGGGATCCTCTCCGCAATTGCGATCAACGGGAGCGCGCGGCTCGTCGCCGGCTAGCGGCCGGCCCGCCCGGCCTCGCCGGAGCGGGGTTTCCCGGACGCCTCGGGGTCGTCCTCGCCCTCGTCCTCGGGGCGGTCGTCCCGCTCCGGCAGGGGGTCGGGCTCGCCCTCCCCGCGGCGATGGGCGTGGACGTGGTCGTGGCGCCGCTCGGTCTGCACATGCCGGCCGTCGAGGCCGCGCTGGCGGCTGTGGCGCGAGGCTTCGCGGTTCGACAGCGGCTCCTCTTCCAGATGCGGGTCGAGGTCCTCCGGCGTCATCGCGCCGGACCCGTCGCCCTTGCCCTGGTCCTGCTGTCCGGGGCCGAACTTCTTTCGACTGGCGTTCGCCATGGCTGTTCCTCCGGCAGGGTCCGCAGGATCGCGGACATTCGGCTCAACCCGCGCCGGGCCGTTCGCGTTCCCGGTTGACGCAACGATCCGAACGGCGCAGGCCGGAAATTCCGCCAGGCGGCACGGCGGAGCGGTCTCCGGAACGCGCCGCCGGAGGGCGCCGCAGGCGGGAACCATCGACCGCCGCGGGGGTTGGGAGGCCGAGCCGGACAGGGCCCGCGGTCCCGTCCCTGCCCCCGGCCCTGGCAAGGAGACCACCCCATGACCCGCGCCGACCCGCTGGCGCGCCGCCCCGCAGACGCCGACGCCGACGCCGACGCCCGGGCCGTCGCCGCCGCGGCCGAGCCCCTGCCCGATATCGACGACCCCGGCTTCGCCGCGGCCTTCGACCGCTGGGCCGACCGGCGCGTGGTCCTGCTGGGCGAATCCACCCACGGCACGGCCGAGTTCCACCGCGCCCGCGCCGCCGTCACCCGGCGGCTGGTCGAGCGTCACGGCTTCGACCTCGTCGCGCTGGAGGCCGACTGGCCCGACGCCGCCGCGCTCGACCGCGCCCTGCGCGACCTGCCGGCCCGGGAGGGGGCGGAGCCGCCCTTCCAGCGCTTCCCCGCCTGGATGTGGCGCAACGCCGAGACGGCGGCCTTCTTCGACGCGCTCGCCGCCCTGAACCGCGGCCGGCCGGCGGAGGCGCAGGCGCGGGTGCACGGGCTCGACATCTACAGCCTCGCCGCCTCGATCGAGGCGGTGGTCGACTACCTGGAGGGCGTCGACCCGGCGCTCGCCGCGCTTGCGCGCGAGAGCTACGGCTGCCTGGAGCCCTGGGCGCGACGCCCCGCGGGCTATGCCCGGGCTGCGCTCCATGCGGGCTGGACCGCCTGCGAACAGGCGGTGGTTCGCCAGTGCCGCACGATCCTGGAGCATCGCCTGGCCTGGTCCGCGCAGGACGGCGAGGACTGGCTCGACGCCGCCCAGAACGCCCGCCTGGTCGCGGCGGCCGAACGCTACTACCGCGTCATGCACCGGGGCGGGTCGGAGGCCTGGAACCTGCGCGACGCGCACATGGCCGAGACGCTCGCCCATGTGCTGGAGGCGCGCGGGCCCGGGGCGAAGGCGGTGGTCTGGGCCCACAACTCCCATGTCGGCGACGCGCGGGCGACCGAGATGGGCGCGCGCCGCGGCCAGCGCACCCTGGGCGAGCTCTGCCGCAGGCGCTGGGGCGAGGCGGCGGCGCTGATCGGCTTCGGCACGGGCGAGGGCGAGGTCGCGGCCGCCTCCGACTGGGGCGGCCCGATGGAGATCAAGCGCCTGGGCCCGCCCCTGCCCGGCAGCTTCGAGCGGCTCTGCGCCGAGGCCGGGCCACAGCGCTTCCTGCTCGACCTGCAGGCGGATCCGGAGCTGAGGGACCGCCTCGCCTCGCCACGCCTGCAGCGCTTCGTGGGCGTGATCCACCGCCCCGAGAGCGAGCGCGAGAGCCACTACGCCGACGCCGCCCCGTCCCGCCAGTACGACGCCTGGGTCTGGTTCGACGCGACCCGCCCCGTCTCGGCGCCCGAGGCCGCGTCCTCGCGCGCGGGCGCGCGCGAGACCTGGCCGTTCGGCGTCTGACCCCGCCCGATGCAGAGGAGCCGCCGCATGTCCGACCCCCCGTTCCGCGACCGAGCCGAGGCCGGCCGCCGCCTGGGCCGCGCGCTGGCGGAGGAGGCCGGGCCCGGAACCCTGGTCGTGGCCCTGCCCCGCGGCGGCGTCCCCGTCGCCGCGGCCGTGGCCCGGGCGCTGGACGCGCCGCTCGAGGTGCTGATCGTGCGCAAGATCGGCGCGCCGTGCCATCCGGAATACGGCGTCGGCGCGGTGGTCGAGGGGGCGGAGCCGACCGTCGCCCTGAACGCCGCCGCCATCGCCATGCTCGGCGCCGCCCCCGAGGCGGTGGAGGCCGAGACCGCCCGCCAGGTCCAAGAGATCGCCCGCCGGCGCGAGGCCTATCGCGGGAACCGTCCCGCCCCCGATCCCCGCGGCCGCACGGCGATCGTCGTCGACGACGGCGCGGCGACCGGCGGCACGATGGTGGTGGCGCTGCGCGCGCTGCGCGAGGCGGGGGCGGCGCGCCTCGTCGCCGCCCTGCCGGTGGCCGCGCCCGACGCGCTGGCGCTGATCGAGGCGGAGGCCGACGCGGTCGTGCGGCTGCTCGCGCCCCCGGACTTCCGCGCTGTCGGCGACCACTACGCGGCGTTCCACCAGCTCGCCGACGCGGAAGTGATCGAGGCGCTGGCCGCCGCCCGCCGGCCCGCGCCGGGATGAGGGGGGAGACGCGCATGACCTCCCTCGCCGAAGTCGCTTACCGGCCGATCGACACGCTCAAGCCCGTGGCCGAGAACCTGTGGATCGTCGACGGCCGGCCGCTGCGCGCGGCGGGGCTGCGCCTGCCGGTCCGGATGACGGCGGTGCGGCTGCGCTCCGGCGGGCTGTGGCTGCACTCGCCGACCGCCTTCGACCGCGGGCTGCTGCGGGCGCTGGAGGCGAAGGGGCCGATCCTGCATCTGGTGGCGCCCAGCGTGGCGCACTGGCGCCATGTCGCAGACTGGGCCGCCGCCCTGCCCGAGGCGACGGTCTGGGCCCCCGCCGCCCTGCGCCGCCGTCGCGGCCCGCGGCGCGCGGGCCTGCGCGTCGACCGGGTGCTGGAGCGGGACGCCCCGCGGGAATGGGCCTTCGACCTCGACCAGATGCTGGTGCGCGGCGCGCTGGGGGCGGTGGAGGTGGCGTTCTTCCATGTGGCGAGCCGCACCATGCTGCTCGCCGACCTGGTGCAGAACCTGGAGCCGGCGAAGCTGGGCCGGCTGGAGCGGCTGGTGCTGGGGCTGGCCGGGTCGCTCGCCCCCCATGGCTCGACCCCGCTGCACCTGCGCCTCGCCCTGCGCGCGCGGCGGCCGGAGTCGACGCTGATCGGCCGGCGCCTCGCCGCCTCCGCCCCGCGCCGGGTGATCTTCGCCCACGGCCACTGGTTCGAGAGCGACGGCGCCCGGCGGCTGGACCGCGCGCTGAGCTGGCTGACCCTGCCGGGGAAGGAGTAGACCTCAGGCGCCGCCGAGCCGGATCATCAGCCCGTCCCGCGGGACCGGGGGGACGTCGTCCGACAGCTCCAGCGACCCCGGCGCCGCCTCCCAGTCCAGGGCGCAGAGCCGGGCGACCGCGACCGTCATCAGCGCGACCGTCGCGGCCTCCCCCGGGCAGCGGTGGGTGCGCGCCGCCTCGCCCGCGCCCTGGGGGACGAAGCGGTGGTCCTGGTCGCGCCAGGAGGCGGCGCGGGCGGGATCGAGCCGCTCCGGGTCGGGGAAGCCGCGCGGGTCGCGGTTCGTGCCGTGCAGGTCGAGCAGGGTCCAGCGGCCGGCCGTCACCGGCTCGCCCCGCCACTCCAGGTCGCGGGCGGCGCGTCCGGCGATCAGGGGGAAGAAGGGGGTCAGGCGGCGGACCTCCTCGACGAAGGGCTCCAGCAGGGCGGGATCCTCGCGCAGGCGCCCGCGCCAGGCGGGCTCGCGCGCCAGGGCCAGGCCCGCGTGGGCGATGAAGCGGTTCACCGCGACGATGGGGCGGAGCAGGTTGAGAAGCTCGTTCACCGCCTCCTCGTCGCTCAGCGGGCCGCGCACGGGGTCCTCGAAGCGGGCGATGCGGGCCAGAGGCGCCTCCGCCGGCAGGTCGAGGCCGCCGCGGCGCACTCGACGGACGAGGCGGCGCGCGCGGCGCTCGACCCGGGCGCGGCGGAAGCGGGCGAGCCAGTTGCGCGGGCCCAGCCGGCCGGCGTTCGCCACCATCGCCTCCAACGCCTCGGACAGCCGCGCGCCGCCCAGCGCCGACATCGGCGTCCCCGTCCAGCCGCAGGCGGCGGAGGCGAGCAGGGGCGTGACCTCCGCCATCAGCGAGATCCGGCCCCGGCGCCGCCATCCCGGCTCCGCCTCCCGCCAGGCAGCGTCGAAGCGGGCGGCGAGGTCGGCCACGCGCTCCTCGGGCAGCAGCAGGTCGAGGAACAGGGCCTTGCGCCGGCGGTGCGCCTCGCCGTCCAGCGACTGCACGCTGTCCTCGCCCTGCAGCAGGCGCACCACGCCGGTCGGCATCGCGCCGACGCGGGTGAAGCGGTCGTCGTCGTAGAAGAAGGCCGCCGCCTCCGCCCCGTGCAGGCAGAGGACCGTGTGGCCGGCGAGGCGGGATTCGAACGCGTCGGCGCCGAGCTCCGCCGCCTTGCCGGCGAGGGTCCCGAAGGGATCGCGCAGCAGCGCGGGCGCGAGGTCGGGGCCGGGGTCGTGGGGAAAGCTCATCGCCCCGCCCCCGGCGCCACATCCTGCACGAGAGCGCCCGCGCGGTCGGGCGCGCCGGCCGCCTCGACGCACTTGGGAAAGCCCCTGGCAAGGTCGTCCCGGCGGCGGGCGCTCGGACGGGCGGGCGGGATATCGGCGGCGGTGTCGGCCATGCGGCGTCTCCTGCGGAGTCGGGCGCGGAATGGGGGCAACCCGCGAGGCGCGGGGATGTTCCGCGGCGGCCGGATCCGGCGGCGGCGGGGCGGGGCCGGCCTCGCGCTCCGGCCCGCATTTCCGGCGAGGGACGCGAACTTTCGTCGGGCGCGGAGGTTGGGAGGGAACGGATCCGCATCCTGCGGTCCCCGACGTCAGACAAGTGGAGACGGACCGTGTTCCATCGTGAATGTCCCATCCCGAACCCCGGCGCGCCGCCGCCGCTCGAGAACCCGATCCTGCCGGCGCGCACCGGCCTCGCCTGGCTGCTGGCCATGGCGCTGACCCTGCTGCTGCCCAGCTTCCTGCAGGCCGCCGAGGGCGACCGCGTGGTCGGCGACATCGCCGGCGACGGCATCGAGGGCGTGGTCTCGATGGAGGAGACCGCCGCCGGCGTGGTGCTGATCGAGATCGTGGTCGAGGGGCTCTCGTCCGGGCCCCACGCCGTCCACGTCCATTCCACCGGCCGCTGCGAGCCCGAGAACGACTTCCGCACCGCCGACACCCATGTCGACGGCGAGCTGCAGCATGGCGTTCGCGACCCGCTGGGGCCGCACCCGGGCGACCTGCCCAACCTGCACGCGACGCAGGACGGCGTCGCCCATGCCGAATACTTCACCCGCGGCTTCACGCTGGGGACCGAGGGCGACCAGCGGATCCTCGATCGGGACGGCTCGGCGCTGGTGATCCATTCGGGGGCGGACGACTACGCCTCCCAGCCCTCCGGCGCGTCCGGCGACCGCATCGCCTGCGCGGTGCTGCGCCGCGCCGAGTCCTGACCCCGATCCGCGGGGGCGCGCGGAGCGGGCCGGCCGACGCGGCCGGCCCGCGACCCCCCTTCCCGGCGCGGACCGCCCCGCCCGCGCCCGACGCCGAGGAAACCCGATGGTCCGCCGCCCAGGCTCCGCCGCCCCGCCCCCGTTCATGATGCCCTCCGAGCGCGAGCTGCGCCGCGCGCTCGCCCCCGCCGCGAAGGCCGGCCCGGAGGCCGCCCCCGCCGGGATCGCGGGCGACGCCCCGCCCCGGCGCAGGCGCCCGAAGGACGCCCCGGCCGAGACGCCCGCCGCGGCCGTCGCGCCGAAGCGCAAGGACGAGCCGCCCCGCATCTGACGGGGCGCGGGAGGGCCCTTTTCGCCCCCCCGACCGCTTCCGAAACGCCGCCCCGCCCGCAGCCGCGGGCGGGGCGGCCGCGTCAGGTCTCGCGCTTCGAGAGCGTCGAGGGGTCGCTGGAGGCGGGGGGATCGCTGGCGGGAAAGGTCTCCTCCAGCTGCTCGTCGACGCCCGTCGCTTGCGGCGGTCGGTCGGCCTCGGCGGCGATGGCGCCGATGGCGGCGCGGGCGCGGACTTCGGGCGGCGCGTCGTGCTTCGGCGCCGGCAGGCTGACGCGCACCACGGCGCCGTCCTCGAGCCTGAACTCCACGCGCTCCTCGCCCGCCTCGTCGCGGACGACCTCGACTTCGGCTCGGGTCATGGCTTCGCTCCTCTGCAACTGCCCCCGCTGAACCCGCGGCGGCCGGGAACGTTCCGGCCCGGGCTGCGCGCATCGCCGCAGCGGGGACGGCGCGGGAACCTTCCCGCCCCGCCGCGGTTGGGAACGGAGCCGGGTCCGTCCCCGCGGCGGGCCGCCGGCCGACCCCATGTGAGGCAGGAGAGAGCCATGCATCGCACAGATCTTCGCCACGCCGGCCGCGGCGTCCGCGGCGCGGCACGCGCCGCCGCCGCCGGCCGCACGGCGCAGGCCGCGCGGGCCGGCGCGCCGGCGGCGCTGGTCGGACTGGGGATCGGCGCCGCGCTCTTCCTCGGCTGGCGCGCCGCGCGCGCCATGCACGCCGCCGACCTGCGCCATCCCCCCGACGACGCCCCCGGCCGCGCCGCCCGCCGCGCGCGCTTCGGCGACTGGCACGTGGCCGGCCGCACCGTGACCATCGACCGCCCGCGCGAGGAGATCTACCGCTTCTGGCGCGAGGTCTCGAACCTGCCCCGGTTCATGGAGAACGTCGTCGCCGCGCGCGAGAGCGACGGGGTGATCCGCTGGACCCTCGCCGGGCCCGAGGACCGGGCGGTGGACGTGGCCGTGCGCCTCGTCTCCGACCGGCCCGGCGACGAGATCGCCTGGGCCTCGACCGAGGATTCCGAGGTCGAGACCCGCGGCAAGGTCCGCTTCCGCGACGCCCCCGCCGGGCGCGGGACCGAGGTCGAGGCCATCGTCGCCTACATCCCCCCGCGGGGCCGGCTGGGGGGCTGGATCCGGATGCTGTTCGGCCGCGATCCCGCCCTGCAGGGCCGCCGCGAGCTCAAGCGCCTGAAGATGCTGCTGGAGACGGGCGAGATCGCCTCCTCCCGCTCCCGCCCCGCCTGAAACGCTCATCAAGGGAGACGCCCATGCGCGCCCTGACCTGGCACGGCAAGCACGACGTCCGCGTCGACACGATCCCCGACCCGGGCCTCGTGAACCCGCGCGACGCGATCATCGAGGTGACCTCGACCGCGATCTGCGGCTCGGACCTGCATCTCTACGACGGGGTGATCCCCGGCATGCGCCCCGGCGACGTCCTGGGCCACGAGTTCATGGGGCGGGTGGTGGAGACCGGCCGCTCCAGCACCCTGCGCAAGGGGGCCCGGGTGGTGGTCCCCTTCACCATCGCCTGCGGCGGCTGCGCGCCCTGCCGGCGGCAGCAGTTCTCGGGCTGCGACAACTCCAACCCCGTGGCCAACCAGGACGTGTCGGAGGAGCTCTACGGCCAGCCGCTCTCGGCGCTGTTCGGCTATTCGCACCTGACCGGCGGCTATGCCGGCGGCCAGGCGGAATACGTGCGCGTCCCCTTCTCCGACGTGGGGCCGATCGAGATCCCCGACGAGATCCCGGACGAGCAGGCGCTGTTCCTCTCCGACATCCTGCCCACCGGCTGGATGGCGGCCGAGAACTGCGACATCGCCCCGGGGGACTCGGTGGCGGTGTGGGGGGCGGGGCCGGTCGGCCTCTTCGCCGCGCAGTCGGCGCTGCTGATGGGGGCGGGCCAGGTGATCGTGATCGACCGCTGGCCGGGGCGGCTGGAGCTGGCCCGCGGCCTGGGCGCGAAGGTCATCGACTCGGCCCGCAGCCACGTGCTGGAGGCGCTGCGCGAGATGACCGGGGGCGAGGGCCCCGACGCGGTGATCGACGCGGTGGGGATGGAGGCGCACGGCGTCGCCCCCGACGCGTGGATGGACGACCTCAAGCAGGCGGTGGGCGTGGGCGCCGACAAGGGCCACGCCCTGCGCGAGGCGCTGATGGCGGTGCGCAAGGGCGGGCGCGTCTCGGTCCCCGGCGTCTACGGCGGCTTCATGGACACCTTCCCGATGGGCGCGCTGATGGAGAAGGGGCTGCAGCTGCGCACCGGCCAGACCCATGTCCAGCGCTACCTGCCCGACCTGCTGCGCCGGATCCAGGAGGGGGAGATCGACACCACCTTCCTGATCAGCCACCGCCTGCCGCTGGAGGAGGCCCCGCGCGGCTACGCAGGCTTCAGCGGCGACCGCGACGCCTGGACCAAGGTGGTGCTGACCCCCGGCGCCGCGCCCGCCCCGGGAGGCCGGGGATGAGCGCGCGCGCCGCGCCCCCCCGCCCCGACGCGCCGGCGGAGACCGCGGAGGTCGCGACGGCGCCCGAGCGCGGCGCGGGCCGCGATCTCGGCGTGCCGACCCCGCCGGGCGATCCCCCGCCGCCCGGCCCGACGCCGCCCCCCGCGCCCCCGGGTCCGCAGGAGCCGCCGGCGCCGGAGGTTCCGCCTGCGCCGGACGATCCGCCCCCCGACCTGCCGCCGCCCCCGACCGAGCCCCCCGGCCCGGACCTGCCGCCGGATCCGGAAGTCCCCCCCGGGCCCGACGCCCCGCCCCGCGCCGAGGCCGGGCGCACCGGCCCGCCGCCGCCGCCGCCGGCCGGCGACGGGGCCCGGGCGGTGGCGGGCGCGCCCACCTCGGACCAGCTGCGGCACGCGATCGACGCGGGCGGGGCGGCGGACAAGAAGGGCGCCGCCGACCCCGCCGCCGCGCCGCTCGGGGCCGACGACGAGGCGGCCGGCGCCTCGCCCGCCCCCGCCCAGCGCGCCGCGGCCTGGACGCAGGAGGTGGAGCGCCGCAAGGGCGGGACCCCGGCCGAGCGCGGCGGTCACCCGATCTCGGCCCCGCCGCCGGGCAGCCGGACCGTGCACTGGCCCTGGCCGTGGATGATCGTAATGGGGGTGATCACGGTCCTGTTCCTCGCCGCCGCGGCCATCGTCTGAACGGGAGATGGGGCGGGAGGGAACCCGAGGGGGCCGGCGCGGCGCGCCGGCCCTTTCCGTCGTCAGGCCGGGGGGGCGATGCGCGGCGGCGGCTCCACCGCCTCGCCGCGGCCGGCGCGCAGGCACAGGCGCACTTCGGGCTCCGGCCGCGCCACCGGGGCGAAGCCGGCGCTGCGCAGCATCGCGTCGACGGCCGGCCCGTTGGGGATGAACCAGTTGGTCGGATCCCCGGCGAAGCGCCGCTCGATGAACTGCAGGCGCGGCTCGGCGCGGTCCTCGAAGATCGCGGTCTCCTCGAAGGGGCGGTCGAAGACCGACGCGGGCCCCTCCTCGGCCCCGCGCTGCAGCGACTGGAACAGCAGCAGCTCGTCCGCCACGTGCTCGTGGATCAGGTCCAGCGCCAGCAGCGGGTGGCGCAGGTGGTAGAAGACGCCGAGGAACAGCACCAGGTCGAAGCGCTCGCCCAGGGCGCCGACGTCGTAGACCGACATCTCGCGCAGCTCCACCTCCGCGCCGGCGTGGCGGGTGGCGAGCTCGGCCTGGCGCAGGTAGCGGGGATCGGAGTCGATCCCCACCACCCGCCCCGCCCCGCGCCGCTTCATCTCGATCGAGAAGAAGCCGGCGTTGCAGCCGATGTCGAGGACCGAGCGGCCCTCGAGATCCTGGGGCAGGACATGGGCGAAGCCGCGCCACTTCCCCGCCGGGTGGTCGCCGAGGAAATGGTCGGGCGCCGTCTCGATCCCGTCGAGGCGCAGGTTGTGGAACCAGGGGCCCAGGTCGCGGATCCGGCGGGCCAGATCCGCCCGGGAGGCGGAGGGGGAGGCGTCGGGGGCGCCGCCGCGGGAGGCGGCGCGGGGGAGGCGGGGGGCGGGCGCGCTCATGCCTGCACCCGCCCCCCGCGCCCCGCCTCGGCGCGCGCCTCGGGCCGGATCCTGGCCGCCGCCCGCGGCCGCGGGGCGGGGGCGGCGAGGCGGAAGTGCTCGATCGTGGCGGCGAGCCCCGCCTCCAGCGGCGTGCTCGGCGCCCAGCCCAGCAGCTGGCGCGCCTGGCCGATGTCGGGCCGCCGGCGGCGCGGATCGTCGGTGGGCAGCGGATGGAAGGCGAGGTTCGAGCCCGAGCCGGTCAGCCGGCGCACGATCTCGGCGAGCGCGAGGATCGTGTATTCCTCGGGATTGCCGAGGTTCACGGGCGTGGTCGGGGCGGGGTCCGCCTCCATCAGCGCCTGCAGCCCCGCCACCAGGTCGGCGACGAAGCAGAACGAGCGGGTCTGCGTGCCGTCGCCATGCACCGTCAGCGGCCGCCCGGCCAGCGCCTGCACCACCAGGTTCGACACGATCCGCCCGTCGTCGCGGCGCATCCGCGGCCCGTAGGTGTTGAAGATCCGCGCCACCCGCACGTCCGCGCGCCCCTGGCGGGCGAGGTCGAAGCAGATCGTCTCCGCCGCCCGCTTGCCCTCGTCGTAGCAGGCCCGCGGGCCGGTGCAGTTGACGTGGCCCAGGTAGCTCTCGGCCTGGGGATGCTGCTCGGGGTCGCCGTAGACCTCGGAGGTCGAGGCCTGCAGGAACCGCGCCCCCTTCGCCTCGGCGAGCTCCAGCAGGTGCACGGCGCCGTGGACGCAGGTCATCATCGTGTGCAGCGGATCGGCCTGGTAGTGCCGGGGCGAGGCGGCGCAGGCGAGGTTGTAGATCCGGTCCAGCGGCCCCTCGATGCGGACCGGCTCGCGCACGTCGGCCTCGACCAGGGTGAAGCCGGGGTGGTTGGCGAGCGGCGCCACGTTGGCCGCGTCGCCGGTGATGAAGCTGTCGAGGCAGATCACCTCGCAGCCCTGCGCCAGCAGCGCGTCGCACAGGTGCGACCCCAGGAAGCCGGCGCCCCCGGCGACCAGCGCCCGACGCGGAACGGGCGGGTGGGCGAACTCGATCGTCATTGGATGTCTCCTTGGGGGACGGCCTCGGCGGCGGGAACGGGACGGCGGCCCGGCCCGGAGGCCGGAGCGCGCAAGCCGGCGGCGCCGGGGATCGGGGACGGCAGGGGGATCTCCTCGATCAGCTCGACGAGGCGCCGCGCCCGGGCCTGCCCGGTGTGGGCGGCGAGCACGATCTGGCGCGCCCGCTCGGCGATCCCGGCGCGGGCGCCCTCGTCGAGCGCCAGCGCCTCCAGCGCCTCCGCCTCGGAAGACGCGAGCAGGATCGCCTCGCCCGGCGGAAACAGCGCCTCGATCCCCTCCCAGGGATCGCTGAGGATCGGCGTGCCGCAGGCCGCCGCCTCGAACAGGCGCACGGAGGGGGAGAGGCCGGATTCCACCATCGCAGCCCGCGTCACGTTCAGCGTCAGCCGCTGGCGGGAGTAGAAGGCGGCGTGATCGGAGGGGGGCAGATGCTCGATCCGCTCCACGTTGGCGGGCCAGTCGATGTCGTCGGGGTACTGCGGCCCCGCCACCACGAAGCGCAGGTCCGGGCGCGCCCGCGCCGGCGCCAGCAGCAGCCGCTCCAGCATCGGCTGGCGGTCGGGGCTGTAGGTGCCCAGATAGCCCAGGTCCCAGCGCGGCGGCTCGCCGGTGGGGCGGTAGAGCTCGGGGTCGACCGCGCAGAACAGCGCCTCCGCCCGGCGCGCGCCCCAGCTCCGCTCCAGCCGCTCCAGCGCGCGGCCGCCGCTGAACGAGAGATAGAGGTCGAACTCCGGCACCTGGCGGGCGGCGAGATGCGTCTCCTCCCCCCGCGCCAGCCCGGCGAGGGTGACGGGCGTGTCGATGTCGTAGAAGCACAGCCGCCGCGGCCGGCGCGCCGCCAGCCGGTCGATCAGCGCCGCGCCCTCGGGCACGTAAGTGCCCACGATCACCGCATCCGCCCGCGCGATCCGCGCCGCATGGGCGTCGAGCGCGCGGTCGAGGTCGTCGTAGAGCTCGAACTCGCAGAACTCCGGCGCCGGCAGGTCGCGGTGGGGCGCGTACCAGGGCGCGTCCCGCTCGAGAAACAGGACCCGGTGGCCCTCGGCGGCGAGGCCCTTGATCAGGGCGCGGTAGGTGGTGGCGTGGCCGTTCCCCCAGGCGGAGCTGAGCGACAGGCCGAAGATCACCAGGTCGAGGGGCCGCCCGCTCATGCCGCGGCCTCCCGGCGGCTGGCGACGGCGGTTCGCAGCAGGGCGTCCGCCTCCTCCGCCCGGCGGGAATAGGCGTGGTCGGCGAGCGCGCGTTCGCGCGCCGCGCCGCCGATGGCGCGGGCCCGCTCGAAGGTCAGGTCGCGCAGGGTGGCGGCCACCTCGGCCCCGTCGCGGGCGACCAGGACCTCGCGTCCCGGGGCGAAGAAGCTCTCGATCCCCTCCCAGGCGTCGGTGATCAGGCAGGCGCCGGCGCCGGCGGCCTCGAACACCCGGGTGGCGGGGGAGTGGCCGGTCTTCGCCATGCTCTCGCGGCTGATGTTGAGCACGGCGAGCGGCGTGCAGTTGAAGGCGTTGTGGTCGGCGGTCCCGACATGGCCGATGTGGCGCACGTTCGCGGGCAGCGCGCGGTCCTCCCACCCCGCGCCGCCCAGCAGGAAGCGGCGCTCGGGCATCGCCTCGGCGACGGAGAGGAAGAACCGCTCCACCCGCGCCTCCCGGTCGGGCAGGCGGTTGCCGAGGAAGGCGAGGTCCGCCTCGAAGCGCGGGTCGGGGTCGACGGGATGGTGGGCGGCGGCGTCGAGCCCGTTGCAGATCGGCCGGCAGATCGGCGCGCCGAGCTTGCGGTAGGCCTGCGACACCCGCTCCCCTCCGCCGTAGCACAGCACCAGGTCGAGGTCGGGCAGCATCCGCCGCAGCGGGTCGGAGGGCTTCGCCTCCAGCGCGGCGAGGGTGGCGGGCGCGTCCACGTCCCAGAACGCCCGCACCGCCCGCGCCGGCGCGGCGGCCATCACCGCCGAGAGCAGCATCTCGTCCTCGTAGCCCACGCCCGAGGCCTTCACGACCACGTCGGCGTCCTGCGCGGCCTCCGCCGCGCGGAACAGGCCGCCGGGGGTGGCGGGCCAGACCACGACCCGCGCCCAGTCGGGCGGGGCCAGGTCGCGGCGGCTGCCGCGCCCGAAGGCGTCGGGCTCGAGGAAGGTGATCTCCCACCCCAGCTCGGCCAGCGCCCGGAGCACGCCACGGTAGTAGGTGGCCGCGCCGTTCCAGTAGGAGGACAGCAGGCTCGATCCGTAGAACGCCAGTTTCATCGCGCGGCTTCCTTCATCGGCAGGGGGCGGGCGGGGGGCGGGACGGAGGCCGCGACCGGGCGGCCGAGGGCGGCGAGGATCCCCTCCAGCTCGTCCACCCGGTGGCGGCAGGTGTGGCGCGCGGCGATCGTCGCGCGCCCCTCGCGCGAGAGTTCCGCCGCGAGGTCGGGGTCCGAGAGGATCGCGCGCAGATGCGCGCGCATCTCCGCCCCGTCGCGGGCGCGCAGGTGGTCCGTGCCGGGGCGGAACAGCCCCTCGGCGTCGTCCCAGGGGGCGGAGACCAGCGGGATGCCGCAGGCCATCGCCTCGAACGGGCGGATGGTGGGGATGCCGGGCAGCGCCTCGACATAGGGGCGGCGGGGGACGTGGACGGTGACCCGGTGGGCGGCGAAGGCGGCGGGGACGCGGGCGTTGGCGATCCAGCCGCGATGGGCGATGCCCGCCTCGGCCAGCCGGCGCAGCGCGGCGTCGGGATAGCGCACGCCGCGGACCATGGCGAAGAGGTCGAGATCCTCGGCCGGGGCCACCAGGAACTCCTCCAGCTCGGCCGCCCGCTCGTCGTCGCCCCAGTTGCCGATCCAGATCAGCTCCCCGGCCTCGGGGTCGGGCTCGCAGGGGCGGAACAGGCGGTCGTCGGCGGCCTCGTGCCAGACGAACACCTCCCGGCCCCAGCCGCGGGCGCGGTAGCGCTCGGCCAGCGCGGCCCCGAAGGCGAGCACGCCGTCGTAGTCGCGCAGGGTCATCTCGGCCAGGCCCTCCGGCGAGGAGACCATCCGGTGGTGGGTGTCGTGGAACAGCAGCCGGAAGCCGCCCGCCCGGCGCAGGGCGCCGACATGGGCGACGAGGTCGGGATCGGTCCACTCGTGCACCACCACCACGTCGGCGCCGTCGAGCGCCTGCGCGTGGTCGAAGCCGGGGCCGTAGGCGCGCGCCTCCAGCTCGGGGAAGTCGCGGGCGAAATCCTCGAGCGGGCCCTCCCCCTGGTCGGCCACCAGGTTGGCGCGGCTCCAGCCGTCGGCGGGCTCCAGCGCCAGCGTCTCGTGGCCGCGGGCCGCCAGCTCGCGCATCACGCCGCGCAGGAAATGCGCGTTGCCGTGGTTCCAGTCGCTGACCAGCGAATGGGTGTAGAAGACGAAGCGCATCAGCAGGGCTCCCGGTGCTGGATGTCGGCGAGGATCCGGCGCAGGGCCAGCGCCTGGCGGCGGGGCGTCAGCTCGACCGCCCGCGCCCGGGCCCGGGCGCCGAGGTCGGCGCGCAGCCGCGGGTCCTCGGCCAGGCGGTCGACGGCGGCGGCGAAGGCGGCCGGGTCGCGCGGCGGCGCGAACAGCGCCGCCCCCTCCCACAGCTCGCGGTAGACGGGGATGTCGGAGAGCACGAGCCCCGCCCCCGCCGCCGCCGCCTCCAGCGCGGCGAGGCCGAAGGGCTCGTAGATCGAGGGCGAGACGAAGATCCCGGCGCGGGCGGCCAGCCGCACGCATTCGGCGTGGGACTGCGGGCCCAGCGCGCAGGCGTGGCGGAAGCGGTGCTGCGGCCCGCCGCGCCGCCCGTCGCCGTCGCGCGCCAGCGGCCCGGCGGCGAGCAGCGGCGTCTCGGTGCGCGCCGCGGCCGCGTCGAGGATCGCGGCGCCCTTGCCCTCGTCCCACCAGCGCCCGGCGGCGAAGGCGACCGCGCCGGTCGCCGCCGCCTGGGGGATCGCGTCGAGGCTGACGGCGTTGGGGACCACCGCGGCCGGCGGCGCGCCGGGATAGGCGGCCTGCAGCGCGTCGGCATGGGCCCGGCTGGGGGCGACCACCCGGTCGGCGCGCGCCAGCGCGTCTGCGTTCAGCGCCGCGTGCCAGGCCCAGGCCCCCTCGGGCGGCAGGCCGCGCACCGCCCGGAACCAGGTCGGCACGCAGGAATGGGCGACGGCGAGGACGGGGACCGCGGCCTCCAGCCCCGCCGCCTGCGACAGGCTGTTGAGCTGGATCGCCTCCGCCCCGACCTCGTGGGCGAGGCGCAGCAGCGTGCGCGGCACGCCGACGAGGTCGCGGGGATGCTCGACCATCCAGTCCAGCGGCTCGTCCGTCCAGACCAGCTCGGCCACCGCCTCCGCCTCCGCCCGCCGGGCCGCGTCGGGGCGCGGGCCGAAGCCCGCCAGCACCGTCTCGATCCCCATCTCCCGCCAGGCGGCGGCGAGGTCGAGGGCGTAGCGCCAGACGCCGCCCATGGCGTCGAGCGTCATCAGGACCCGGCGCGGGCCGGCGGGCTGGCTCAGCATCCGCAGGCGCGCTCCAGCGCGGCGAGGGGTTGGGGGCGCTGCTCCTGGATGTCGCTGAACTGCGAGAAGGCGCCCAGGTAGTGCTCGTGCGCCCGCTCCCAGGCCCGGTCGTCGGGCATCCCCCACAGCGCCCGGTAGGCGGGCGAGGCGGGATAGGGATAGAGCGGCACCGGCTCGTTCGCCCAGACGCCCGCGTCGATCAGGCGGCGGCGCCAGAGCTCGACCAGCTCGGCCGAGTCCTCGACCACCCCGATCAGGTTGGCCTGCACGAAGGGGATGTGCCGGCGCGCCTCGATCAGCAGCTCGGCGAGCTCGGGCGTGTCCAGCCGGCAGCGCTTGGCGAGCTGCTCGCGCCCCTCGGCGGTCAGGCTCTCGAGCCCCGCCTCGACCGAGACGCAGCCGGCGCGGCCCAGAAGCTCCAGCAGCGGCGGCTTCCACAGGTCGATGCGGGTCTGCACGCCGAAGACGACGGGGCGGTCGACCAGCGCCTCCAGCAGCTTGGGCTGGGGCAGGAAGATCTCGTCCACGAAATAGACGTAGGTCACGCCCTGCGCGATCAGCCCGTCGATCTCGGCCAGCACCGCGTCGAGATCGCGGCGGCGGTAGGCGTCGCGATAGCCGATCTTGGCGCAGAACGAGCAGTCGTAGGGGCACCCGCGGGAGGCCTCGACCTCCGCCCCCGGCCCGTCGGGGGGCGCGTCGAAGCGGTGGTGGTGGTGGCGGTGGGCCGCGAGCCACTCCGCCGGCCAGTCGAGGGGCGGGTGGTCGACGAAGCGGCTGACGGCGGGGGCGCCGGTCGTGCGCAGCTCGCCCTCCTCCAGCCAGGCGGTCCCGGGCACGGCGCGGGGATCCTCGCCCCGCGCCATCGCCGAGGCGATGGCGGCGATCGCCTCCTCGCACTCGCCGCGGATCACCTGGTCGACGCCCAGCTTGCGCAGGGTGGCGGCCGGGGTGACGGCGGCATGCGGCCCGACGGCGAGCGTCGCGCCCCCCCGCCCTGCGAGCGCCGAGAGGAACTCCGCCGGCACGCGCAGCTCCGGCGGGGCGCAGCGCCAGAAGAGGTAGGTGGGCGCCGTGGCGACGACCGTCAGCTCCGGGGCGAAGGCCGCGACGCGCGCGGCCAGCGCCTCCGCGTCCAGCCCCTGGAGCTGGCCGTCGAGCATCAGGACCTCGTGCCCCCCGTCGATGAGGAACCGGCGGGCGTAGCCGAATTCCAGCGGCAGGTGGGCCTCGCGGCAGCCGAAATAGATGCTGCCGTCGTAACGCCAGGCGGGATTGACCAGGGCGACCTTCATGCGCGTTCGCTCCGCGGTTCGAGGGCTGCGGGGACGGCCGCGGCGGCGCGGCCGCCGGGCAGGCGGTTCTCGGCGAGCCAGCGCCAGAGCGCTTCCACGCCCTCGCGCCAGCCGACCCGGGCGCGCCAGCCGGTCGCGCGCTCCAGCGCGCCGGCGTCGGCGACGAACCAGGCCTGGTCGCCGGCGCGCACGGGCGCGCGCTCGACCTGCACCGGCCGGCCCGACAGGCGGGCGATCTCGTCGAGCAGCTGGACGAGGCTGATCGCGTTGCGCGGCCCCCCGCCCAGGTTGAAGGCGCGCCCCGCCACGGCGTCGATCCGCGCCAGGCACGTCCGGTAGGCCGCGCAGGCGTCGTCGGCATGCAGCACGTCGCGCACCTGCCGGCCGTCGCCGAAGATCGTCACCGGCTCCCCCCGCAGGGCGCAGAGCAGGAAATGCGCGACCCAGCCCTGGTCCTCGGTGCCGAACTGGCGCGGGCCGTAGATGCAGCTCATCCGCAGCACCGCCGTGGGCAGGCCGAAGCTGGCGGCGTAGTCGAGCGCGTACTGGTCCGCGACGCCCTTCGAGCAGCCGTAGGGCGTGCAGAAGTCGAGCGGCCGGCCCTCGTCCACGCCCCGCGCGCGCAGGTCGGCGTCGGCGGGCAGCGTGCGGTCGGGAAACCGCTCGCAGACCACGTCGCCCAGCGCGCCGTAGACCTTGTTGGTCGAGGCGAAGATCACCGGCGGCGCCTCGCCCCCCGCCTGCCCGGCGGCGCGGGCCGCCTCCAGCAGGTTCAGCGTGCCGCGGGCGTTGGCCTCGAAGTCCCCCGCGGGATCCTCGAGGCTGGTGGTCACCGCGGTCTGGCCGGCGAGGTGGAAGACCGCGCGCGCATCCTCCAGCGCCTCCACCGTCGCCTGGGCGTCGCGCAGGTCGGTGGGGCGGAACTCGGCCCGCGCGCCGTGGCGGTCGCGCAGCCAGGCGAGGTTGTCCTCCACCCCGGGGCGGGAGAGGTTGTCGACCAGCGCCACCGTCTCCCCCTCGGCCAGGTAGCTCTCGGCGAGATTGGCGCCGACGAAGCCGCAGCCCCCGGCGATGGCGAGCGGCCGCGCCGCCCGGTTGCGCAGGGAGGGCGCGGCGAGCTCCACCAGCCGCTCCGCTTCCTGCGGCCCGCCCGCCGCCAGCGCGCGGGCCAGCAGCTTGGGCCGGTTGAACACGTCGACCACGCCCAGGTGGTAGTGGCGGGCGTCGAAGCGCGGCCCCTCCTGCACGGCGATGCGCGCGGGAATGTCCCGCCAAGCGTACCAGTAGACCCGGTCCGCCGGCGCGCGCAGGGCGTCGAGGAAGCGGCGGGCCTGGCCGATCTCGTCATGGGCCCAGGTGGAATGGCCGGTCTCGGTGATCCAGATCTCGGCCTCGGGCGCGTGACGGTCGAGGATGGCGCGCAGGCGATCCGCCTGCGCCGCCCAGCCGTTCCAGCCTCCCGCCTCGCTGTCCCAGGTGCCGGGAAAGCCGTGCAGGCCGGCGGCGTCGATCTTCGACAGCAGGCCGCGCTCGCCCACCGTCTCGTACCACTTGGCGTCGAAGGGGCTGGGCCCGCCCAGCACGGTGCGGAAGCCGCGCACCTGCGCCCAGTGGGCGGCGGCGCCCACCATCTCGCAGAACAGCTCCAGCGTGGGATCCTCGCGCCAGTCCCAGTCGAGCAGGTTGTTGGGCTCGTTCCACAGCTCCACCGCCTCGAACAGGCGGCCGTGGCGGTCGAGCAGCCCGTCGACGAAATCGGCGTAGTCGAGCAGCCGCCGCGGCGGCCCCGAGCTGCGCCCGGTGCGCGACAGCGAGGGCGGCGTGTAGTGGACGCAGGGCAGCAGGTCGAAGGCCTCGCCCAGCCGCGGCAGCAGCCAATCGTACCAGGCCGCGCCGCCCGGCGCGTGGTGGTCGGCCCAGGAGACCTGGGTGCGCAGCCGCGTCGCGCCCATCGCCGTCAGCCCGGCGATGGCGTCGTGCACATGCGCCTCGTCGCCGATGCGGAACCATTCGACGAAGCCGGGGACCGTCAGCTCGGCGGCGGGGCGGCGCGCGGCGGGCGGGGGGGCGTCGGCGGGCGGGCTCACGACACCAACCCCCGCGCTTCCAGCTCGCGGCGCATCTGGGGGCCGCGGTCCTCGGACTTCTCCGCCCGGATCCACTCGACCAGCTCGTCGAGCGAGTCCTCCAGCGCATGCTCGGGCGCATAGCCCAGCACCTCGCGGGCGCGGGTGATGTCGGCGAAGCAGTGGCGGATGTCGCCGGCGCGGAAGCGGCCGAGGATCTCGGGCTCCAGCTCCGGCGCGCCCATGGCGCGGGCGAGCATGGTGGCCACGTCGGCGATGGAATAGGCCCGGCCCGCGCCGATGTTGATCGCCTGGCCCGCCGCCTCCGGCCGCTCCATCGCCAGGCGGAAGGCGCGGGCGACGTCGCGCACATGCACGAAGTCGCGGGTCTGGGCGCCGTCCTCGAAGACCGTCGGCCGGGCGCCGTGCACCAGGCGCGAGCCGAAGTTCGCCAGCACCCCGGTGTAGGGATTGGACAGCGCCTGCCCGGGCCCGAAGACGTTGAACAGGCGCAGCGCCACGGCCTCGGTCTCGTAGGCGCCGCCGAAGATCAGGCAGGCGCGCTCCTGCGCGTACTTGGTCAGCGCGTAGATCGAGGCGAGGTCGGGCGGCGTCGCCTCGTCGGTGGGCGCGGGCTCGAGCGGGCGGCCCTGGGCGTCGATCGGGGCCCAGCGGCCCGCGCGCAGGTCCCGCGGCTGGCGGCGCGGCGGCGCCGCGCGGGCGCCCTCGGCGTCGAGGTTCAGCCCCTCGCCGTAGATGCTCATCGAGGAGGCGACGACCAGCCGCCGCACCGGCCGGCGCAGCAGCCCCTCCAGCAGCACCGCTGTGCCCAGGTCGTTGGCGGCGACATAGCGGGCGATCTCGTACATCGACTGCCCGACGCCCACCTCGGCGGCGAGGTGGAAGACCCCGTCGACCCCCTCCAGCGCCCGGTCGACCGCGCCGGGATCGCGCAGGTCGCCCTGCAGGAACTCCACGTCCTCGCGCGCCGGGGGCGGCGAGGCGCCGTGCACCTGCTCGACGAGGCTGTCGAGGATGCGCACCGTGGCGCCGCTCGCGGCCATTTCCTGGACGAGGGCCCGGCCGATGAAGCCTCGACCGCCGGTGATGAGATACGTTGCCATGGGGCCTCCGCTGTCCGCCCCCCCTGACCTTGCAACGCCGAGCCTCCGGGAATGTTCCAGTCATTGCTGTAGAAGAAGAGGAAGAAGCCGGCCGGCGGGCGAAATCCCCCGCCCGGGCCTCAAGTATCGCCAAGTCGAATTCGTCGAGGCGCCGCGCCGCCCGGCCCGGCCCGGCGCGCGGGAACCGAACGCCGGCCTCGGCGGTTCACCCCGTCCCGATCCCATGACCCCGGAGGATGCGAGATGCCCGCCAAGTCCAGCGCCCAGCAGAAGGCCGCCGGCGCCGCCCTGTCGACGAAGCGCGGCGAGACCAGGGTCGGCGACCTGAAGGGCCCCGCGCGCGACATGTACGACAGCATGAGCGAGGCGCAGCTCGACGCGCTCGCCTCGACCTCGCGCAAGGACAAGCCCGAGCACGACCGCGACGACTGAAGCCGGGCCCGCGCGGCCACACGCGCGGGGCCCCTCGCCGCGATCGGACCGTCAGCAGCGCAGGCCGTCCTGGCCCGCGGCGGACGGCGTCGCGCCGAGGGCGGGCAGGCCCAGGGCGGCGTCGAAGCGGGAGACGGAGGCGTCCGTCTCCCCCTTCAGCCAGGCGATGAAGCGGCGCTCCCGCGGGGACCAGCGGCGGCGGCGGGCGGAGCGGCAGAGGCGGTAGACGGAGCCCACGGGCCGCGCCTCGCCGCAGGCGCTCAGGCCGCGGGAGGGCACGTAGGGCTCCGAGATCAGCGGCGTCGCGAGGGTCACGCCCAGGCCCGCCGCGGCCGCCTCGTAGGCGAGCTGCTGGGTGGGATAGTCGCGCACCTTCAGCGCCCCCGGCTCCACCGCCACCCCGGAGGCCGCGAACCAGCGCCGCCAGGACGCGCCGGGCACGGAGACGTCGAGCAGCACCCGCTCGGCCAGCTCCCGGGCCGAGCGCGGCGCGGGGCGCCCGTCGGCGAGCTGCGCGGCCGAGACCGGGGCGGCGCGGGAGAGGAACAGCGGCTCGCACTCCAGCCCCTCGGGCGCCTCCAGCAGCCCCCAGACCGCGAGATGCGCGTCCCCCGAGTGCAGCGCCTCGGGGTCGCGGGTCAGCATCACCTCCGCCTCGATCCCGTGGTCGGCGGCGAGCCGCGGCAGCCGGCGCATCAGCCAGGTCGAGGCGAAGGAATGCGAGGCGGCGATGCGCAGCGGGCCGGCGTCGGTCTCCAGCGCCTCGGTCGCGTCGCGGATCGCCGCGATCGCCGGCGCCACGGCCGCGAGATAGCGCCGCCCCGCCGCGTTCAGCCGGGGCGTGGGGCCGGAGCGGTCGAAAAGCTCGCAGCCCAGGAACCCCTCCAGCCCCGCGATCCGGCGCGAGACCGCCGACGGCGACAGCGCAAGCTCCCGCGCCACGGCCCGGAACGATCCGGACCGCGCGGCGATGGCGAAGACCTCGATGGCTTCGAGCGGGGGAGCCTTGCGCAGCATGGCGCAGAGGATACGCCCCTCCCGCGTCGTTTTTGTTGCAGCGCCGCGGGGAGGCTATCCCGCCGCCGCGAAGGCCCGCGCGCGCCCCGGCTCCACCCGCCGCCCCTGCGCGTCGAAGGCGTGCAGCGCCGAGACCGGGGCGTGCAGGGTCAGGGGCGCGCCGGGCGAGGGCGCGCGCGAGCCGGGAAGGCGCGCGGTCACGCTCAGAGCGTCGCCGGCCTCGACCAGGACCTGCACGACCGTCTCGGCGCCCAGCCGCTCCACATGCAGGACCTGGCCGGGGAAGGCCACGTCGTCGGGGCCGAGGGGGACGGGGGAGAGCGCCTCGGGCCGCACGCCGAGCGTGGCGGGCCCGTCGGGCGCGGCCTCGGGCGCGGGGGCCTGCAGGGAGCCCGCGCGGAACCGCGGCGCGCCCTGGCTCCGGTCGACGAGGCCGGGCAGCAGGTTCATCGCCGGCGCGCCCAGGAAGCCAGCGACGAAGAGATCGGCGGGGCGGTCATAGAGCTCCATCGGCGGCCCCGCCTGCCGGATCCGCCCGCCGTCCATCAGCACGATGCGATGGGCCATGGTCATCGCCTCGACCTGGTCGTGGGTGACGTAGAGCGTGGTCACCCCGAGTTGCGCCTGCAGGCGGGAGATCTCGACCCGCGCCTGCCCGCGCAGCCGCGCGTCGAGGTTCGAGAGCGGCTCGTCGAAGAGGAAGGCGTGCGGCTCGCGCACGATGCAGCGCGCCACGGCGACGCGCTGGCGCTGGCCGCCCGACAGCTCCCGCGGGCGGCGGGCGAGCAGGTGGCCGATCTCCAGCCGCTCCGCCGCCGCCTTCACCGCCTGCGCCACGGCCCCGCGGTCGCGGCCCGAGAGCTTCAGGGCGAAGCCGATGTTCTCCTCCACGCTCATGTGGGGGTAGAGGGCGTAGGACTGGAACACCATCGCGAGGTTGCGGTCCTTGGCGGGCAGGTCGGTGACGTCCTCGCCGCCCACGATCACCTGGCCGGCGGAGGCCTTCTCCAGCCCCGCCAGCATCCGCAGCGTGGTGGTCTTGCCGCAGCCCGAGGGGCCGACCAGCACGCAGAACTCCCCGTCCGCGACGTCCAGCGACAGGTCGTCGACGGCCGCCGTGTCCGCGAAGCGGCGGGTCAGTCCCCGCAGTTCGATCCGCGCCATCCGCGCTACCCCTTGAGGCCCGAGGCGACGAAGGTCTCCATGACCCGCCGCTGGAAGAACAGGAAGACGGCGACCGCGGGGATCGAGGCGAGCACGACGCCCGCCATCATCGCCCCGTAATCGGAGTAGCCGTCGGATTCGAGGAACTCGCGCAGGCCCATCTGCAGGGTGCGGGACTGGGGCGTCTCGGTCACCAGCAGGGGCCAGAAATACTCGTTCCAGCAGTCGATGAAGAGGATGATGGTCAAGGCCGACAGCGCCGGCGTCAGGTTCGGCAGCACCACCTGCCACAGCGTCCGCCAGGGCCCCGCCCCGTCCATCTCGGCCGCGTCGAGCAGGTCCCGCGGGAAGCTCATCATGTGCTGGCGCAGCAGGAACACGGCGAAGGGCATGGCGAGGTTGGGGATCACCAGCGCCGCCCAGGTGTCGAACCAGCCCAGCCGGGCGATCAGGATGTAGATCGGGATCATGGTCAGCAGGTGCGGGATCATCATCGCCCCCAGCACCAGCGCGAAGACCGCGTTGCGGCCGCGGAACTCGAACCGGGCGAAGGCGTAGGCGGCGAGCAGCGCGAAGATCAGCTGCCCCCCCACCCGCAGCGCCGTGGTCGCGGCCGAGTTCCACAGGTAGGCGGCGAAATGCGCCTTCTCGAACAGCCGGCCGAAGTTCGCCAGCGTCGGCGCGTCGGGGATCAGCGAGGGCTGGAAGACCTCGTTGGCAGGCTTGAAGGCGGTGGACAGCGCCACCGCCACCGGCACGGCGACCGAGAGGCACATCAGCAGCAGGACCAGGTGGCCCGCCGCGCGCCAGGGACGGGAGAGCTCCATTACTGCCGATACTCCACGCGACGGTCGAGGGTCAGGATCTGCGCCACCGTGACGATCATCAGCAGCGCGAAGAGGATCACGGTCCCCGCGGCGCCCGCGCCCACGTCGAAGGTCAGGAAGGTGTACTGGTAGACCATGTAGAAGAGGTTGGTGGTCGAGTTCTCGGGCCCCCCGCCGGTCAGGATGTCGATGGGGGTGAAGACCTGCTGGATGGTGAAGATCACCGTCGAGATCAGCACGAAGAACATCGTCGGCGTCAGCAGCGGCAGGATCAGCCGGCGGAAGATCGCGCCGTCCCCCGCCCCGTCCATGCGCATCGCCTCGATGTACTCGCGGTTGATCGAGGCGAGCCCGGCCAGGTAGAGCAGCATGTTGAAGCCCATCACCTTCCACGAGGCGATGGAGACGATGGTCCAGATCGCGAAGTCCGGATGCGTCAGCAGCGGCGGCAGGCCGAGGCCCAGCATCCCCAGCCACTGCTTGGCGTAGCCGAACAGCGGGTTGAGGATCCAGATGAAGGCGATGGCGATCACCACGAAGCTCAGCAGCGTCGGCAGGAACAGGATCGCCCGGTAGACATGCCCCCGCGATCCCAGCGACCACACGAAGAGCGCGAGCGGGATCGGCAGAAGCACCTTCAACGGGATCGCCGCGGCCACGTAGATCAGCGTGTTCCACAGCGCATGTTCGAACAGCGTCGCCGAGGCGACCCGCCCGTAGTTCGCGGCCCCCACGAACTCCGCCCCCTGCGTGGGGTTCAGGTTCCACTGCACCAGCGACAGCCAGAACGTGTGCACGAAGGGCCAGTAGACGAAGACCCCCAGCAGCAGCAGCGTCGGCGCGAGGTAGACCCAGGGCGAGGCCGCCCGCCAGCGCGCCCGCGCCCGCGCGCCGCGCCGCACGAAGGCCCGGGAGGGGGCGGCCGGCGCCGCCCCCTCCTGGATGCCGGGATCCGCCGCGGCGGTCATCAGTTGGACGCCTGGTTGGCGGCCAGCGCCTCGTTCACCAGGCGCACCGTCTCGGGCACGATCTCGGAGGCCGGACGCTCCCCCGCCCACAGGGCGTCGAGCATGGCGCGGATGTGGGTCTGCGCCTCCAGCGTGCCGCGGGCCGGCCAGACGGCGGTGGGCACGGTCTGGGACATCTGCTCGATCACCGGACGCACGTAGGGAAAGCTCTCGACATAGGCGGCCATCTCCGGGTCGCCCAGCGGATCCTGCACCAGCGGCATGTAGCCCGACTCCCGCGACCAGCGGTTGGCGACCGGCTTCTGCGAGATGAAGCGCAGCAGCTTCATCGCCGCCTCCCGGCGCGGCCCCTCGGGGGAATAGAGCATCAGCGCGGCGCCGGAGTTGTTCACCCGGCGCGGATGCTCGCCCACGGTCGGATAGGTGGCCACGCCCAGCTCGAACTTGCCCTCGGCCGCCGCCACGAACGGGCGCAGCGCCGCGGACGAGGTCAGGTAGAGCCCCATCTGCCCCGCCGAGAAGGCCGCCGTCCACTCGCGGTCGGTGGCGATCGGCATGGCGCCGGACTTCGCCCAGTCCTGCCACATCTGCAGGATGTGCAGGCCCTCGGGGCTGTCGAACCGCGCCTCGGTCCCGTCGGGCGAAAGGTAGGTCGCGCCGGCGTTGGTGGTCATCACCATGGTGCCGTAGTCGCCCATCGAGGCGTGCAGATGCGCCCCGCCCGGCAGGCCGGTCTTCTCGTGGACGACCGCGGTCATCTCGAGCACCTCGGACCAGGTCTTCGGCGGCGTCTCCGGATCCAGGCCCGCCTTCGCGAACAGGTCCTTGTTCCAGTAGAGCATCGGCGTGCCGTAGGCGTGGGGGATGGCGTAGATCCGCTCCCCGACCCGGCCCAGGTCCAGGAAGTTGGGCAGGTAGGCGTCGAGCCAGGCCGTATCCCCCTGCGAGGCCTCGACCAGGTCCACCGCGCCGGTGTTGTTGAGGAAGAAGACGATGTTCTTCCCGATCACCGTGGCCACGTCGACCGGCCGGTCCGCGGCCAGCGCCGCCTGCACCTCGGCGGTGATCTGCTCGGACTGCTTGAACACGTCCTTGACCGCGACGTCGGGGTTCTGCGCCTCGAATTCGTCGAGGATCGCGCGGAACGCGTCGTAGTTCGAGGTCTGGTAGTGGTAGAACGTGATCTCGGTCCGCGTCTGCGCGCTCGCCGCGGGCGCGAGCGAGGCGAGGCCCATCGCGGCGGCGAGGCCGAGCGCCGTGCGGCGCGTCAGGAAAGCCATGTCCAGCTCCTTTCACCGGGGCCCGCGGCCGTGGATCGCCGGGGCATGGTCTTCGTCAGCGTAGCGGGCGTGCGCGACGCCCGCGTGTCAGCGCCGCGACATCCCCGCGACGGGGCAGGAGGGCCGGGCGCGCGCAGGATGCGCCCGCCCCGCCCGGGGGCGTGAGCGCCGCCGGCGCAACCCGCGTTGCGCATTGCGCAACACCTCCGCTCCCCGCCCCGGCCTAGGCTGCGCGCCGGCCAGCCCCGACCGGAGACCGACATGACCGACCTGCGCATCGTCCAGATCAGCGACACCCACCTCGCCCCCGGCTTCGACGCCGTGGAGCGCAACTTCGACGCCGCCGCCGCCTGGATCCGCGCCCAGAAGCCCGACCTGGTGGTCCACACCGGCGACGTGACCCGCGACGCCCCCGGCGCGCCGGAGGAGCTGCGCCACGCGGCCCGGCGTCTCGCCGACCTCGGCGCGCCCCTGCTGACGATCCCCGGCAACCACGACGTCGGCGACAACCCCGCCGAGGGCCATCTGCCCGCCTCGCCGGTCGGCGAGGGCCCCCTCGCCGCCTGGCGCGAGGTCTTTGGCGCCGACCGCTTCGCGCAGGAGATCGGCGGCTGGCGCATCGTCGGCCTGAACGCGCAGCTCCTCTCCTCCGGCCTGCCGCAGGAGGCCGAGCAGGAGGCCTGGCTCGACGCGGCGCTGAGCGGACATCCGCGCATCGCGCTCTTCATCCACAAGCCGCTGTTCCTCGACGACCCCGAGACCCCGGCCGACGTCGTCTATCGCTACGTGCCGATGGCGCCGCGCCGGCGGATCATGGAGCGGATCGCCCGGGGCGCGGTGAAGCTGGTCGGCTGCGGCCATGTCCACCAGACCCGCAGCCTGACCCGCGACGGCGTGCTCTACGGCTGGGCCCCGGCCACCGCCTTCTTCCTGCCCGACGCGGTGCAGCCGCGGGTGGGGACCAAGCTCTGCGGCCTGCTCGACTGGCGCCTCTCCGCCGACGGACGCGCGACCTGCACCCTGGTGCAGCCCCGGGGCATGGCCGACCAGGACCTCGAGACCCTGCCGCGGATGTACGGCTGAGCCGCCCGCCGCCTGCGCCATCGCGGCGCCGGCGGCCGCCGGTCCTGGCCTGCGCGCCGGCGACGCCCCGCCGCGACTTCGGCGTCCGCCGTCGCCCAAGCGGCCGCCTTCGCGCCCCGTCGCGGAGGCGGCCGTTCGACGTCTGGTCAGGGCTCGTCGGCGCCCGGCGCGACGCCGCAGGTCGAGACCGACGCGGCCGCCCCCTTGGGTTTCCCCGCGGCCTGCGCCATGGTTCCCTCGACCCGGGCGCGCAGGCAGTCGTCGCGGCTGCCGCCGCGCCCGCCCCCCGCCCCCCCCCCCCCCAAGAGGCCCCCCAGGCGGGCCCCCCCCCCCCCCCCCCCCCCCCCCCCCCCCCCCCCCCCC
>Ga0310345_10000767_pt1 | contig 41970 bp, 37 predicted proteins | sample HC15DNA20500_MG_FD_204667 | JGI IMG/M metagenome (GOLD analysis project Ga0310345, IMG submission 204667) | Marine microbial communities from station ALOHA, North Pacific Subtropical Gyre - HC15-DNA-20-500_MG | ecosystem: Environmental > Aquatic > Marine > Oceanic | place: Pacific Ocean: North... | reverse complement strand
CCCCTCCCGACTCCGTCGGCGCCTCGCGCTTCGCGCTCGCGCCGCGACCCCAGCGACGGGGCGCTGGGGGCCCTGCGGCTCGCGCTCGCGCTGCGCGCGAGCTGGCCGCCCGCTGCCGCGGGATCGAACACAGGTGGTGGTGCGTGCGGCGACCTCGCTGCGCTCGTCGCCTGCCGTCGTCTCGGGTCAGTGTGGTGGATGTGGGCGGGGGTGCCTCGGCGCCATCGTTTGCCACCTCTCGAGCTTCGTGGCCGACGCTTCTGGCGGGCGAAATTGGTGGGGGCGGGAAAGCGGCTCATCCTGGATCGGCGTGACGCGCGTCGGTGGCCGCTATCGGATCGAGGCCCAGCTCGGAGAGGGCGGGATGGGGGCCGTCTTCTGGGCGGTGGACGAGCGGGACGGGAGCGACGTGGCGCTCAAGCGCATGCTCCGGGATCGGCGCGCGGGGCGGCGGGCGCGCAAGGCGGAGCTGCGGTTCCAGCGCGAGTTCCACACGCTCGCGTCGCTCGACCACCCGCGCGTCGTGCGCGCGTTCGACTACGGCGTCGACGAGGGCGGGCCGTACTACACGATGGAGCTGCTCGAGGGGGAGGACCTGCGGGACCGCATGGGCCGCGAGGGGCCGATGGCGCCGCGCGAGGTGTGCGCCGTGCTGCGCGACGTGGCGTCCGGACTCGCGGCGCTCCACGCGCGCGGGCTGGTGCACCGCGACCTCAGCCCCCGGAACGTGCGGCTGGTCGACGCGCGGGCGGTGCTCTTCGACTTCGGCGTGCTGGTGGACGCGGGCTGGGTCGGCGACGTGGCCGGGACTCCGGCCTTCACCGCGCCCGAGATGCTGCGCGGGGTGCCGGTCGACGGGCGCGCCGACCTCTTCGCGCTGGGGGTGCTCGCCTACGGCATGCTCACCGGCAAGCGACCCTACGACGCGCGCTCGATGGTCGAGCTCGAGAAGGCGTGGAGCGTCCCGGTGGAGCCGCCGTCGGCCCTCGCGCCGGTGCCGGAGGCGCTCGAGGACCTGGTGCTCGATCTGCTCTGCCTCGAGCCGCTGGGCCGGCCGCCGAGCGCCGCCGTCTTGATCGACCGGCTCACCGCGCTCGGTGACCTCGAGCCGGACCCGGGGCTCGCGGTGCGGCCCGGCTACGTGGCCTCCGCCGCCTTCGTCGGGCGCGAGGCCGAGCTCGAGCGGCTCGAGGCGCTGCACGCCGACGTCGCGGACGGCGAGCCGCGCGCGTTCTACGTCGAGGCCGAGAGCGGCGGCGGCAAGAGCCGCCTGCTCCAGGAGCTGGCCATCCGCGCCAAGCTGCAGGGCGCGCTCGTGCTGCGCGCCTCGTGCGAGGAGGCGGAGGGCGGGCCCCACGCGGTCGTCGGCGCGCTCGTCGAGGAGGCCTTCGCCAGCGCGCCCGAGGAGGCGGGGCGCGCGTCTCGTCCCGACGCGCCGCTGCTCGCGAGGGTGTTCGACGCGGTCCGCGAGGCGCACCCGGGCGTGGCCCTCGAGAGCGAGGTGGGCGAGCCGGCCGAGGACCGCATGCGCCTCCAGGCGGCGGTGCACGGGTTCTTCCGGCGGCTCGCGCAGGAGCGGGTGGTGGTCGCGCTGGTCGACGACGTGCAGCGCGCCGACGAGGCCTCGGCCGCGGCGCTCGCCGGCCTCGCGCGCTCCGGGCTGGTCGGTCTCCTGCTCGGGTTCGCGCGTCGCCTCGGCGAGTCGGTGCGCGCGCCGGCCGCGGTCGCCTCGCTGGCGGAGCTCGAGCCGCGCGTCCGCCTCGGCGGCCTCGACCCGGACGGGATCGCCGCGCTGCTGCGCTCGCTCTTCGGCGACGCCGCGAACGTCTCGAGGCTCGCGCGGCGCATGCACGAGGCGACCGGCGGCAGCCCGCTCTTCTGCACCGAGCTGGCCCGGCAGCTCATCGAGACCGACGTGGTCCGCTACCGGGACGGCAGCTGGATCGTGCCCGAGGACGTCTCGCTCGAGGGGCGCGCCGACGGGCTCCAGGGCGCGATGCGGGAGCGGGCCCGGGCGCTCGCGGGCGGGGCGCGCGCGGTCGGCGAGGTGCTCGCGCTCCACGGCGGCGAGCTGTCCCTCGAGGTGGCGCTCGCGCTCGCCGCGGGGCGGGGCTGCGAGGGCGACGCCGGCTTCGGCGCCATCGCCGATCTCCAGCAGCAAGGGTTCTTGATGGACTCGGGCGAGACCCTGCGCTGCCGCCACGACTCGATGCGCGAGGCGCTGCTCGCCGGCCTCGACGACGAGCGACGGCGGGCGCTCCACCGCGTGGTCGCGGAGGCGATGCTGGCCGAGGGCGCGCGCGGGGATCCGCTGCGGGAGGCGCGGGCGGGGTGGCACGCCCTGCGGGGCGGCGACGAGGCGCGCGGCGCGGGCATGCTCGAGCGCGCCGGCCGTCGCCTCTACGAGGCTCAGGCCCTCGCCGACTGCCTCGCCCCGCTCGAGGCGGCGCTCGAGGCGCGTCGCCGCCAGGCCGCGCCCGACGCGGTGATCGCGGAGCTCTCCTACATGCTGCTCGCCGCCGGCTGGGTGTCGGGTCGTGAGGTCGGCGAGCGTCACGCCGAGCCCGCGCTCGACCTGTACGCGGGGCTCGGCGGCCTGCGGCACGCGGAGCGATGGCGGCGGCTCCTGGGCTGGCGCCTCGCCTTCGTGGCGGGGCTCGCCTGGGCGTGGGCGCGATGGCTCTGTCGCCTCGGCGAGGCGCGCGGCCCGACGCCGCTCCGGGCGCTCAGCTTCTTCGCGGTCGGCCTCTCCTACGCCACCGCGCTCGCCTACTCGGCCAACCGCAAGGCCGACGTCGACGCGCTCGTCGCGCGAGCCGATCCGTTCCAGGCGCTGAAGGGGCAGCCGCCCTACGCGGCGTATCTCAGCGTGCACGCGATGCGCGACATCCTCCACGGTCGGCTCGGCGCGGCGGCGGCGCACCTGACCGAGGCGCGGGCCCTGGCGACCCGGGAGCGCCTGAACCCGCTGAGCCCGGACGAGCGACGGCTGGCCGACGCGGGCTGCCGCTCGATGCGGGCGCTGGTCGACGTGAACCAGTTCGACGCGCGGCTCGTGGACGATCTCGAGGCGATGAGCGAGTCGGGGCTCGCCTTCTACGCGCACGCCGCCCAGACGGCGCGCATCGTGCGGCATCGGTATCGGGGCGAGGAGAAGAAGGCGCGGGCGCTGGAGGAGGAGACCGAGGCGACCAGCCTCGCGCTCGGCTCCTGGTCGACCGATCTCCAGCGGCTGCTCTTCGCGCACCCCGCGTACGCCTTCACTCACGACGTCGAGGGGCTCAAGCGCTGCCTCGACGCGCTCGAGCGGCGGGTGGGCGAGGGGATGGAGCTGTCGGTGCGGGTGACGCTCACTCGGGTCGAGATCGCGCGGGAGCGCGGCGACTACGCGGGCGCGCTGGCCCTCGTGACGCCGCTGCTCGAGTCGCTCGACGAGGGCGACCACCTCTTCCGGCAGTACGCCGCGTCCGCCGCCGCTCAGACCGCCCTCGAGGCCTACGGCTACGAGCTCGCGCTCCGCTACGCGCGCCTCGGCCTCGACGGAGGGCGCGACCCGCAGACCCGCGTGCTGCTGCCCTGGCTCCGGTGCCAGCGGGTCCACGCCCTCGCCGACGACGCGCTCGGACGCACCGACGCCGCCATCGAGCGCCTCGAGGAGGCGATCGCGATCGCCGAGGAGCGCGGCGTCGTCGTGCACGCCGGGGAGCTCCACGAGGCGCGGGCGCGGATCGCGTTCGCGGCCGGCGACCGGCTGCTCTTCGAGCTCCACCGCGTCAAGGCGAGCGACTGGCTCCGGCCGACCGAGAACCCCGGGCTCATCGCGGTGGTCGAGCGCCTGCTCGAGATGGATCGCGAGGCCGAGGTCCGCCCGGTCGATCCGCGCCGTCGCCGCCCGGGCGCGAGCTCCACCGAGAGCAGCTACGACCGCTCGAGCGCTCCGTCCAGCTCGGGGGAGCACGACGCGACGGTCGTCGAGGGCGCCGCGACCCGCGCGCGCACCCAGTCCGTCGGCACCGCCGACGAGGACGCGACGGTCGTCGAGTCCCCTCGCGGCTCCCGCCGGGAGTGATCGGCGGGAAAGGACCTCGCGACCTCCTCCCCTCTGGCGTGGGCGAAGAGAAGTCTGATATCGGTGTGCCCGGGAGGAAGACGTGATGATGAACCGATGGATCGGGTGCGCCCTGGCGCTGGGTGGAGTGTTCGCGATGGCGTGTGGCGGCTCGGAGAGCCCGCCGCCTCAGCAGCCGGCGCCCCAGCCGGTGGTGCAGCAGGCGCCGCCGTGCGCCGAGCAGTGGGTGCACATGCCGATGCTGATCACCTTCCCGACCAGCGGCACGGAGATCGACTCGCAGAACCGCGAGATCCTCCGCGAGATGGTGCGCAGCGCCCAGGCGCGGACCGACATCCGCCGGGTGCGCGTCGAGGGTCACACCGACACCTGCGGCAACGAGCTGAACAACATGGTGCTCTCGCAGAACCGCGCCGTCGCGGTCGCCAACGAGCTCGTCATGATGGGCGTGCCGCGCGAGATGCTCGAGACGATGGGCCACGGCTCGACCCAGCCCCGCGCCAACGAGTCGTGCGGCCAGCATCAGACGCTGAGCGAGCAGTCGAACCGCCGAGTCGAGTTCACCTTGCTCGTTTGTCGTTGACCCGAACTCGCCCGAAGGGCGTCCCACCACCCCCCGTGCCAGCCGCGCGCCGCGGCGCGCGGCTAGAGCCCGAGACCCCAGGTCACGAGCGCGGCGGCGCCGGACGCCACGAGCGGGATGCTCAGGTTGTCGTCCACGCGGAGGCTGAGCAGCTCCGCGAGGGCGCCGGCCGCGCCGGCGGCGCAGGCGATGGCGAGGGCCGCGCCGAGCGCGATGCCGGGGGCGAAGAGGAAGGCCGCGCCGACGCCGAAGAGCGAGGCGGCGGCGAAGAACGCGAGCGTGCCCTCGAGGGTGCGGCCGTGCACGAGCGGGATCCGGCCCCAGCGGCGACCCACGAACGCGGCGATCGGATCGCCGACGCCGAGCACCGCGAGGCCCACCGCGCAGGGGAGGGGGGCCTGGGTCAGCGAGAGCGAGAAGATCGCGGTCAGGTACCAGGTGGCCGAGTTCACCCGGCGCCACTCGTGCGGGTGGGCGATCGGCGCGAACGCGCGCATCAGGACCGCGTTCCAGCGCTCGCTCCAGCGGCGGCCGATCTCCATCGTCCACGCCCAGAGCACCAGCGGGCCGGAGATCGCGATTGCCCAGGCGGGGTCCGGGACCGCGTAGAGGATCCCCATGCACACCGCGGCGTTCAGCACGTGGAAGAGGCTGCGGCGGTGGTTGGTCGGCCGGAGGCTGGGGACGTGGATCTCGAGCTGATGGAGGGTCGCCTGGAGCGCCTCGTAGCTCGGGGTCATCGACTTGCGGAAGGCCATCCAGCGGGCGCGCGCGTTGGCGGCGGTGATGTCCTCGCGCGGCAGGCGCTCGGCGAGCGCGGCGCCGACCTCGGCGAGCTTCACGCGGAGCGCGGCGCTCTTCTCGGGCCAGGACTGCGACGTCAGGTGCGCGACCTTCGCTTCGATGGCGCGCAGCTTCAGCCGCGCGGCGTCCGCGGCGCCCGCGTGCCAGCGCGCGGGATCGATCTCGGAGAGGGCACGGTGGAGCTCGAGGACGAGCCGACCGCTCTCGTCTGCCAGCGCTTGCTGCACCGGCCGAGTATGCGGGGCGCGTCCTCACCGAGCCAGTCGAAGATGACCCTCCGCGCCTGAACCGTGATCACCGAGCTCAGACGGCCAAGGGGCCGTGGATGTAGTGCGTGAGATCCTGCACCTCGCGCTCGAGATCCTCGCCCAGCGCCTTGGTCAGGTCGCCGATCGAGACCAGCCCGACGAGCCGACCGTCGTCGACCACCGGGAGGTGACGCTTCCGCTGCTCGGTCATCAGCCGCAGCGCCGAGCGGATCGACAGGTGCGGATGAATGGTCGTGAGCGAGCTGCTCATCAGCTCGCCGACCCGCACGGTGGCCGGGTCGATCCGGCGGACCACCAGCCGAACGAGCACGTCGCGCTCGGTCAGGATGCCCACCGGCTGGTCGTTCCTCATCACGAGGAGCGAGCCGATCCTCTTCTCGTTCATGCTGCGCACGGCCGCCAAGACGGTCGCGTCGGGCGAGATCGTCGCCACCTCACGTCCCTTGGCCCGCAGCACTTCGTCTACGTGGCGTTCCATCGAGCCCCCTCGGGACGAATTCGTGACGTCCCTCACAGCTAAAGTGTCCGCGTCGCGGGCCCCTCACAAGTCCGCGCCCGATGGACCCCGGCGCGTGAGCCAGCCCCGAGGACCCCCGCGCGGCGATGGAGCAGGGCGGATACATCCATCACGTCCGCGGCTTGCCCGGGGCGCCTCGGTGATCTACCCCGGGGGACTCCCACGACCGCGGGAATGCGCATCGGGCTTCCATCGGTCCGACGCCCGGCAAGGTCTCCATGGGCTCATTCAAGCGATTTCGCGACGCCGCCATCTGCGTCGCCTTGTTGGCGATTCCGTTCTTCTTCCTGAACGCCAACCTGAAGGACCCGGAGCACACGAACGCCCTGGACCGGACGGTGCTGACCATCAGCGCCCCCATCCAGATGGTCGCGACCACCACCGCGCGCTGGTTCTCCGGGGTGTGGCAGGACTACATCTACCTGGTCGACGTCAAAGAGGAGAACGACCGGGTCCGGGCCGAGAACGCGCGGCTCACCGAGGAGAACCGGCGGCTGCGCTACGAGGCGCTCGAGAACCGCCGGCTCCGCTCGCTCCTGCAGCTCCGGGAGCGCATCGGCGGCGAGCTGATCGGCGCTCAGGTCATCGGCCGCGACGTCTCCCGCTTCTTCCGGGTGACCCGGATCCGGCTCGACCGCGGCGAGCGCGACCGGGTGCGCGCCGGCATGCCGGTCATCACCTCCGAGGGGCTGGTCGGGCAGGTCCGCCGCTCCTGGGGCCGCTACAGCGACGTGCTGCTCACCGTGGACCGCACGAGCGCCATCGACGTCGTGGTCCAGCGCACCGGCGCCCGCGGCATGCTGCGGGGCACCGGCGAAGACGACCGCTACCTCGCCCAGATCCAGTACCTCCGGCGCGAGGACGACATCCGGGTGGGCGACCTCGTGCACACGAGCGGCCTTGGCCAGCGCTTCCCGGCCTCGATCCTGGTGGGCCGCGTGACCCGCATCGTGCGCCGCGAGTTCGGCCTCTATCAGGAGGCCGAGGTCACGCCGGCGGTGAACTTCTCCAGCCTCGACGAGGTGCTGATCCTCACGGAGGGCTCGCGCGAGCGGAGCCTCGTCGAGCGGACCGGCGGTGACGTCGACGCCCCGGCGGAGGAGCTCTGAGGCGTGCGTAACCTCGCGTTCGTGCTGCTCGGATTCCTGCTGCTCGTGCAGCAGGCCGCGGTCGGCGTCATGGTGCCGCTCGACGAGTGGGCCCCGAACCTGCTCCTCCCGATCGTCATCTACCTCGGCGTCGCCCACGACGTGCACATCGTCCGGGGCGTCTCCCTCGCCTTCGTGCTCGGTTACCTGCTCGACTCCTTCTGCGGCAGCCCGATGGGCCTCCAGACCTTCGTCATGGTCGCGACCTTCCTCGTGGCTCGCGGCGCCGGCCTGAACCTGTTCATGCGCGGCCCGCTCTTCCAGATCGCGCTGACCTTCGTGTTCGGCGTGCTCGCGGGCGGCTCCATCCTCGCGCTCCGCGCCATCTTCGAGCCGCCGGCCCCGTTCCCGACCGGCAGCGTGACCGACACCGTGGTGGCCCTCACCGCCGGCGCGGCGATCACCGCGCTCCTGTCGCCCGCCATCTTCCTCGTCGTCCGGCGCCTCGACGCGCTGGTGACCCGCCGCCGCGAGGAGGCGGCCGCGACATGAACCTGCTGAGCGTCCGTCGCGAGGTCGGCGAGTTCAAGAAGCGCTACAAGTGGATGGCGCTCGTCGTCGTGATCGTCTTCCTGGTGCTGATGGGTCGCATGATCCAGCTGCAGCTGGTCGACTATCAGCACTGGGCGCAGGTCTCGCGGGAGAACATCACCCGCACCGTCACCCTGCCGGCCACCCGCGGCGTGATCCGCGACAGCACCGGCCGGATCGTGGCGACCAACCGCGCGGCCTACAACGTCTACCTCACGCCGCAGTACCTCGCGGAGACCGACCTCGATCGCGTCACCGAGCTGATGGGGCTCGAGGAGGAGGAGCAGGCGGCGCTGCGCGAGCGCATCGATCGGGTCCCGGCCCGGCGGCGCGCGCACCAGATCCGGGTCTTCACCGACGTCTCGCGCGATCAGCTGGCCGCGCTCGAGACGCACCAGCTCGATCTCTGCGCGCGGACCGGCAACCCGGACAACCCCACCCGGCTGCCCTGCATCACCGTGATCGCGGAGCCGGTGCGGACCTACCCCTTCGGCAACCTGGCCGCGCACGCGATCGGGTACCTCAACGAGATGAACGCCGAGGAGCTCGATCGGCTCCAGCCCGCCGGCTATCGCCTCGGCGACCGCATCGGCCGGACCGGCGTCGAGCGCGCGTGGGAGAGCTACCTGCGCGGCCGCCGCGGCTACCGCCGGGCGTACGTGGACGTGCGCGGGCGCGAGGTCGAGGGGCTGTTCCCGGAGGCCGACGGGCCGACCCGCCGCGAGCCGGTGCCCGGGCGGGACCTGGCGCTGACCCTCGACATGGAGCTGATGCGCATCATCGATCGCGCCTTCGGCGGCCATCCGTCGGGCGCGGCGGTGGTGGTCGACGTGCGCACCGGGGCGGTCCGCGCGCTCTACTCCAAGCCGAGCTACGACCTCGGCGCGTTCACCCGCGGGCTGAGCTTCGACGAGTACGGCGAGCTGCGCGACAACCCCTTCCGCCCGCTCATCGACAAGACGATCTACGAGTCGTATTTCCCGGGCTCGACCTTCAAGCCCTTCAGCGCCATCGCCGCGATGCAGGACGGGGTGATGGACGCGGAGGAGCGGGTCGAGTGCCTCGGCTCCTACACGCTCGGCACCACCGTCTTCCACTGCAACAACCGCAACGGTCACGGCGAGGTGAACCTGCGCGAGTCGCTCGTCGAGTCGTGCAACGTCTACTTCTACCGGCTGGCGGAGCAGGTCGGCCTCGATCGCCTCGCGCGCGTCGCCGGCGACTTCGGCCTCGGCCGCCGCACCGGCGTCGGCATCAACACCGAGGCCTCCGGCTTCATCCCCACCCGCTCGTGGTACGAGCGCGTCGGCCGCCGCTTCCGGCTCGGCTACACGCTCAACACCGCCATCGGTCAGGGCGACACCCGGACCACCCTCGTGCAGCTCGCGATGAGCTACGGCGCGATCGCCAACGGCGGCACCCTCTACGTGCCGCAGCTCGTCGAGCGGGTCACCAGCCCCGACGGCACGGTCGTGGAGGCCTTCGAGCCGCGGGTGCGCCGCCGGGTGCACGTCGACCAGGAGATCCTCGCGCTGGTCATCGACGGCCTCTACGGCGCGGTCAACGACCCGACCGGCACCGCCTACGACGCGCGCGTGGACGGCGGCGTGCCGATCGCCGGCAAGACGGGCACCGCGCAGGTCAGCCGCCGCGCGCGCCCCGACGACGACCCGGACCGCGCCTGGTACTACAACCGCGCCCACGCGTGGTTCGCCGGGTTCGCGCCGGCCGAGGACCCGCAGTACGCGATCGTGGTGCTGGTCGAGCACGGCGGCGCCGGCGGCCGGCAGGCGGCGCCGATCGCGATGAACATCCTCCAGGAGTACCTGGGCAGCGAGGGCGCGACCGCGTCGAACGCCGCCCCTTCGGGCACCCGCCTGGCGAGGAGGCCGTAGCGATGGAGACCATCGGCAAGGGCCTGAGGGACAACTTCGACTGGCCGCTCTTCGTGACGGTGGCCGCGGTCTGCGTGATCGGGGTCACCAACCTCTACTCGGCGACCAGCGCGGCCACGTCGGCCCTCAGCGAGCTCTACATCCAGCAGATCTACTGGCTGACCCTCGGCGCAGGCGTCGCGGTGCTCATCGTCGCCATCGACTACCGCCACTTCGAGCGCTTCGGCTGGGCGGCCTACGGCGCGGGCATCGTGTTGCTCCTGCTGGTCTTCCTGCTCGCGCCCGAGATCCGGGGATCCCAGCGCTGGATCCGGATCGGCAGCTTCTCGCTCCAGCCGAGCGAGCTGATGAAGATCGTGCTGATCGTCGCGCTCGCGAAGTACCTGCACAACGACCCGAAGACCGAGGGCCGGACCCTCAAGGATCTCGTGATCCCGGGGCTCATCCTCGCCGTGCCGATGACCCTGATCCTGCTCCAGCCGGATCTCGGGACCGCGCTGATCCTCGCGTTCATCTTCGGCTCGATCATGCTGCTGACGAACCTGAAGCTGCGCTCGCTCTTCACGCTCGCGGCGGCCTTCGTGCTCAGCGCGCCGCTCACCTGGACCTACCTGCTCAAGCCCTACCAGCGCGAGCGGCTGACCAGCTTCATGGATCGCGAGGCCGACATCCTCGACGCCGGCTGGCACGCCCACCAGTCCATCGTGGCCATCGGCAGCGGCGGCTTCTGGGGCAAGGGCTTCATGCAGGGCACCCAGAACCAGCACCGGTTCCTGCCCGATCAGCACACCGACTTCCCGTTCCCCGTCTGGGCCGAGGAGCAGGGCTTCCTCGGGGTCGGGCTGCTCTTCTTTCTCTACGTGTTCCTGATCCTGTGGGGCCTGAAGGTCGCCTCGCAGGCGAAGGATCGCTTCGGCGCGGTGGTCGCGGTCGGCGTCAGCGCCTTTTTCTTCTGGCACACGATCATCAACCTCGCGATGGTCAGCGGCATGGCCCCGGTCGTCGGCGTGACGCTTCCGCTCTTCAGCTACGGCGGGTCGAGCGTCCTGACCTCGATGATGGGCATCGGTCTGCTGATGAACGTGTCCATCCGACGCTTCAGCTTTTAGCGGCCACGGTTCCGGACACGGAATGTCCCATGCTGGGGAGAGGCAAATCCCCGCGCGGGGTGTAATCTCCGCTGCGCGGAGGGTACATGCGGGTGACGCCAGAGGTGGGGCTACCGGTGGGAGACCGGTACACACTGATCGGGCCGCTGGGGGAGGGAGGCCTGGGCACCGTCTGGGAGGCCGAGGACGCCTCGCTGCGTCGCCGGGTCGCCATCAAGCTCGCCCGCGCCGACACTCCGCTGACCGACGAGCACCTCGCCCGCATCGAGCGAGAGGCGCGGCTCGTCGCGCAGCTCGACCATCCACACGTCGTGCGCGTGTACGACTACGGGGTCGACGCCGGCTTCGGGCCGTTCATCGCGATGGAGCTCCTCCGCGGCCACAGCCTCGAGGACGAGCTGGAGGAGAAGGGCACCATTCGCCTCAAGGAGATCATCGAGTGGCTGGCCCCGGTCGCCCACGCGCTCGACGAGCTCCACCACCGCGGCGTGGTCCACCGGGACGTGAAGCCGCCGAACATGATGCGGGTCGAGCAGCGCGGTGAGCCGATGGTGAAGCTCCTCGACTTCGGCATCGCCGCGTTCCTCGACGGACACGAGCGCCTGACCGAGACCGGCTGCATCGTGGGCACCCCGGAGTACATGGCGCCCGAGGTGGTCGAGGGGGCGCTCGCGACCGCGTCGAGCGACGTCTACGCGCTCGCGGTCGTGGCGTACGAGTCGCTCTCCGGCGCGCTCCCGCATCAGGGCGGCTCGCCGATGGAGATCCTGCGCGCGAAGGCGACCCGGCCCGCCCACGCCCTCTCCGAGAGCACCGGCCGAATGTTCTCGCTGCCCCTCGAGGAGGCCTTCGCGCGGGCGCTCCACCGCGACCCGAGGCACCGCTGCCGGAGCGCCGGGGAGCTGGTGGACCTGCTCCGCGGGTGCATCCGCGGCCGTTGACGGCGTCGATCTGCTAGCGTGTCCCTCGCCCGGGATGGAGCGAGGGGAGAGGTATGGACGCGGTCAACAGGATGGTCGACGCGCAGTGGGCGGTCGACGGAGTGGAGCCGGTGGGCTGGAGGCCCGTGGGCGCCACGCTTCGAGAGGCGCTGAACGAGCCCTACGTGCTCACGCTGGATCTCCTCCGGGATCAGGCGGGGCAGGACGCGCAGCCCTTCCTCGGTAGGCGCTGCACCCTGCGCCTCAGCCGGGGCGGCGTGGACCAGACGCTGCACGGCATCGTCACCCGGGTGCGCGACGAGGAGGAGGAGGCCGACCACGGGGCGCACGCGCGGCTCACGATCGAGCCGGCCTTCGCCGCGCTCCGGCACCGGATCGACACCCGCATCTTCCAGGACATGACGATCCCGCAGATCCTGGAGCGCGTGCTCGGCCAGGGGCTCGGGCCGTTCGGTCGCTCGGTGTCGCTCGACCTCCGGGAGAGCTACCCGGCGCGCGAGTTCACGGTGCAGTACCGCGAGAGCGATCTCGACTTCGCGTGCCGGCTCATGGAGGAGGAGGGCATCGGCTTCCACTTCGAGCACCCCGACGAGGCCGAGGTGCTCACCCTCTTCGACGCTCGCGAGCACCACGCGGCCGCGCGGGGCGAGGACGGGCACACGCTGCCGTTCAGCGACCGCGAGGACGGCTGGCGCGGAGGGCGCGAGCACGTCCTGACGCTCAGCCCGGAGCGCACGATCACCGGCACCGGGGTCTCGACCAACGCGTTCGACTGGACGCACCCGGAGCGGCCGATCGTCGGCACCACGCTCGAGGCGCCGGAGCAGGCGGTGCTCGAGGACTACGTGGTCGACGCGCCGATCACCCTTCACGACTACGCGGGCGCCTACCGGGATCACGACGCGCTGCGCCGGCTCCGCGTGCACCGCGAGCTGCAGACCCGCGACGGCGAGCGCTTCGCCGGGCGGACCACGTCGCTCGCGCTCCGGGCCGGCGTGCGCTGGGCGCTCTCGGGTCACCCCCGCTTCGAGCTCGACCGGGAGCTCGTGGTGACGGAGGTGGAGCACCGCTGGGGGCGCCACACCGACGACGCCGGAGACGAGGCGGCGGACGGCGACTACCTGAACGTGATCCGCTGCCTGCCCGCCGAGACGCCCTGGCGCCCGGACCGGGTGCGCCCGAAGCCGCGGGCCTACGGCCTCCAGACGGCGATCGTGGTCGGGCCGCCGAGCGAGGAGATCCACACCGACGAGCACGGCCGGATCAAGGTGCACTTCCACTGGGACCGGCACGGCAACCGGACCGACGCCGACTCCTGCTGGCTCCGCGTCGTGCAGAACATGGGCGGCTCGGGCTGGGGCTTCTCGTTCGTGCCGCGCATCGGCATGGAGGTCGCCATCTCGTTCGTGGACGGCGATCCCGACCGGCCGATCGTGACCGGCGCGATCTACAACCCGGACAACCCGCCGCCCCTGAACCTGCCGGAGAACAAGACGCGCACGACCATCCGGAGCAACTCGTCTCCGGGCGGCGGCGGCTTCAACGAGCTGCGGCTCGAGGACCTCGCCGGCCACGAGGAGATCTTCCTCCACGGGCAGAAGGACTGGAACACGATCATCCGGAACGACCTGACCCGCTCGGTCGGTCACGACGAGGCGCAGCAGGTCACCCGGAACCGCTCGCGCTCGGTCGGGGTGGACGAGTCGGTCTCGGTCGGTCGCAACCGGCAGCACTCGGTCGGCGAGAACGAGACCATTCAGGTCGGCACCGATCGGGTGCGGCAGGTCGGGCGCGACGAGGACGTGCTCATCCAGCGGAACGCGACCCACACCATCCTCGGCAGCCTCACCCGCACCATCAAGGACGCGTTCGGCGACAACATCGCCAAGAGCCTGGTGCAGAACATCGGCATCAACCGGCTCATCAACGTGCTCGGCTTCAGTGAGACGCAGATCGTCTTGCACGAGAAGCGTCAGATCGGCACCAGCCGCGAGACCAAGATCGGCGAGGACGACGTGCTCGACGTGAAGGGCGACTGGAACGTGAAGGTCGGCGGCAAGGTGCGCATCGAGGCGGGCGACGCGTCGATCACGCTCGAGGACGGCAACATCACCATCGCCGGCGCGGACATCATCCTCGAGGGCAGCGGCGAGATCGTCGAGCGCGCCACCGGGGACGTCGCCATCAACGGCGCCACCATCAAGCTGAACTGCTGACATGGCCGAGGTCTCCGACGACTCCATGCCGGGGCTGGGCATCGCCCGCTTCGGAGATCCGACCGCCTCCGGCGGCGCCATCACCACCGGGGACATCTCGGTGCTCATCGAGGGCGTCGCGGTGGCGCGCCTCGGCGACGTGGTGACCGACCCGCTCCTGATGGGGTGTGGGCAGGTCTCCACCCACGCGCCCAACGTCTACGCGGTGAGCTCTCCGGTCGCGCGTCAGCTCGATCGGGCCGCCCCGAGCGCCGGCGCCGCGGCGGCGGGACGCCCGGGCGTGCTCGGGCCGAACAGCCGCGGCGAGACCCTCGAGGGCGACCCCGACGGCTCGCACGCCTACTCGCGCCACGCGATGAGCGACGGCACCCAGCACGCCGAGGCGCGCATCGTGCAGTACCAGGGCACCTACGGCGACGACGTCGCGAACGCGACCTCGGGCGGGGTCCCCGGCCGGATCAGCGGCGGCGACTACGCGCTCGGCGAGGGCCGCGCGATGCTCTCGCAGTCGTCCGAGCAGGGCTTCGCGCTCGAGGGCGCGGCCGAGGCGACGCTCGCCCGGGTGAGCGGGACCGAGATGCTGACCAACGGCCAGGGCAGCTCGGTCTACGCCTCCGGGCTCGGTCGAGCCGGCACCGCGCGGGCGAGCGGGACCGCGCTCCTCGGCCGTAACCCGGAGACGGGCGACGCGGGCGTCGGCGTGCAGGGCGAGCTGATGGCGGCCGCGCTCGAGGGCGAGGTGAGCGGCGGCTGGGAGTTCCCGTTCTTCGGCTGCCGCTGGGGCGGCAACGTGACCGGCGGAGGCAGCCTCGCCTCGCTCGGCGCCGGCGGGCGCGCGGAGATGGGCTGGGACGGAACCGATCAGCGCTACGAGCTCGGCCTCGGCGGCAAGCTCGCCGCGCTGGTCGGGCTCAAGGCCGACGTCGAGCTCTGGGGCACCTGCGCCTCGGACGCGCCCGAGAGCGGGGCGCAGGGCGGCGGCCCGGCACAGATCGCCCGAGGCGCCTCGACGGTGATCGTGGGGGACCGGTGACCGAGAGCTTCCCGCTCCCGGACGCCGCGCCCGACGGCTACGTGCGCGCGCAGGTCTTCGTCGAAGAGGCGCCAGCGCTGGCCTGCTCCACCGTCCTGCCAGCCCACTTCCGGCCGGTGCGCGCGCCGGTGAAGGTGCCGGGGCGCGATCGCCTCATCGGCACGCTCGGCACGTTCCGCGATCCCGACGACAAGCGACCGGTCGAGGTCGAGATCGTCTGCGGCTGGCTGGAGCGCGAGGTGAGCCCGGCCGACTGGCTCGGCGGCCTGCTCCGGATGCTCGACGCCGAGGTCGTGCACCGCCGCGACCTGCCGCGCGAGAAGGGCGGCGACGCCGTCGACCTGCTGACCCGGCGCGCGGTGGGCGGCGACACCTTCGTCTCGCGCTGGTCGGTGCACAAGGAGGGGCGCAACGACGGCGCCCACGTCTTCGCCGTCGAGGCGCGCGCCCGGAGCGACGTCTACGCCGACGCGGCCGAGTCGCTCGCCCTCGCCGCCGGCGGCTTCGCGCCCGACGCGCCGTCGGCCTGGCCCTACGCCGAGCGCCTGAAGGGCATCGGCCGCGGTCAGCCGGGCGACTTCCACACCTACTACCCGCTCAGCTGGAAGGCGGGCGAGCTCCCGGCCGAAGACGGCACGCAGAAGATCGTCGTCGACCGCGAGGTCGGCGGCGAGGTGCTCGCGCAGATCGAGCTGCGGGTCGGCGTGGACCTGACGCCGGACGAGCTGACCTCGATGTATCTGCTGCCGATGGCGGAGCGAGGCCTGGCGCCGGAGCTCGCGCCGCTCGCCGAGCGCGCGCCCTTCGGCGGCCTGGAGGCGGCGTGGGAGACCCGCGGCAGCGCTGCGCCTTCCGACCATCGCGGGGCCCCGCCGATCGACCTTCATCTCACGCTCGGCACCCGCGGCCCGGTGACCTACCTGTTCGGCCTCTTCGGCCCGGCGCGCGCCCTCGCCCCCGACCTCGCCGCCGTGCACGAGCGCGCCTACGGCACGGTCCTCGAGCAGCTCGTCACCGCCGACGTGTCAGCTCGTGAGCCAGGCGGTGAGGATGGCGGTGAAGGCGAGGAGCCCGAGGGCGGCGGCGCCGAGTAGGACGAAGTGGATCGTGGTGAGCTGCGGCCCCGAGGCCCGCGAGGGGCGGGGCGGCGGCGCCTGATCCAGCGGGGCTCGCTCGAGCGGCTGCGTCGTATTCGGCGTGTGCGCGAGCGGCGAGGGCACGTCGATGAAGCTCTCGTCGGTGCGCTCCGCTTCCCAGTCCAGCTCGGGGGCGCGGATGAGCGGGTTCGTCTTGGGCGCGTTCTCCGCGCCGCCGTCGGCGAGCGCCATCGGCAGCGTCACGTGGGCGGCGCCGCTGACGACGGTGGGCTCGGCGGCGATCGGGTCGGGCGCGGGCGTCTCGCGATCGATCTCGGTGATCCCGTCGGCCTCGTCGTCGAACGACGGGAAGCGCTCCTGGTCGGTCTGCGCGTCTCGCTCGTCGAGCCCGCCGCCGGTCGGGAGCGCGAGGCTCAGGAGATCGTGGGTGTCGACGGTGTCGCTCGGCAGCTCGGTCGACGGAGGCGGCGCGGGAGGCTGGGGCGCGAAGGCGCCGAGGGCGGCCCGGCGCTCCTTCTCCTCGCGCGCCGGCACCAGCGGGCGCAGCGCGTGATGCAGATCGCGCGCGCCCGGTCGCTCGGAGGGCGACGCCGCGAGGAGCGCGTCGAGGATCTTCACGAGCGCCTCGGGCACGTCGGGGGCCACGTCCGGCACCGGGTCGTAGCTCACGAGCCGGACCTTGATCAGCGTCGCGAGCGGCGTGGGCCCGTCGAACGGCGGCTGCCCGGTCACCGCGTGATAGAGGGTCGCGCCGAGCGAGAAGAGATCGGTCTTCTCGGTGATCGGGCGCTCCAGCGCCATCTCCGGCGAGAAGTAGATCGCCTCGGTGCCGACCCGGGAGGCCTCGATGGTGAGCCGCCGCTCGAGCGAGGCGGTCGCGAAGCCGTGCACCCGGGCGCGGCCCTCGCGGTCGATCGCGATCGCGTCCGGGGAGAGGGCGCGGTGGACCAGCGCGGGGCGCATCGCGTGGGCGGCCTCGAGCGCCTCGGCCACGTCCCGCGCGATCAGCGCCGCCCACTCGGGCGGGAGCGGGCCCTCGTGCTGCGCCATGACCTCGGCGAGCGAGACGGTCGGCGCGTCCTCGTGCGCCACCCAGGCGAAGCCGTCGGCGACGCCGTGGTCGAGCGGGCGCATCGCGGGGCCGTCGACCGGCAGGCGCGAGGCGCTCGCCGCGTCCTCGAGGAAGAGATCGAGCTCGCGGGGATCCTCCTCATCGGGGAGCCGGACCAGATCCAGCCGCACCGGTCCCGTGGCCTCACCGTCGGTGCGCCGCGCCTCGCGCGCGGCTCTCGGCGTCGTGTCGTCGAGGGGTTTCGCGAGGGTGTAGGGGCCGACCCGATCGAGCATCCGCGAGGACTATAACGCGCCGACGTCGGGACGGTGCTGCTACCTTCCGCCCATGAGCGGACGGACGAAGGTGGGCGTCGTACAGATCACCTCCACGGGCGACGTGGAGGCGAACCTCGCGGCGACCGAGCGCACCGTGAGCCAGGCGTCCGAGGATGGCGCGAAGCTGGTCCTGGTGCCGGAGTGCTTCGCCTACCTGGGCCCCGAGGACGGCAAGCTCGAGATCGCCGAGTCGCTCCCGGGCGGCGGGCCGATCCTCGCCCGCATGCAGAAGCTCGCGAAGGTGCGCGGCGTGGAGCTCGTGCTGGGCGGCTTCTGGGAGCGCGGAGAGGACCCGAAGAAGGTCCGGAACGCGTGCGTGCACCTCGACGCCGAAGGCCAGGTCCGGGCGATCTACCGGAAGATTCACCTCTTCGACGTCGACCTGCCGGACGGGGTGAGGCTCATGGAGTCGGAGACCGTCGAGCCGGGCAGCGAGCCGGTCGTGACCGACACCGCGCTGGGGAAGCTGGGCCTGAGCGTCTGCTACGACCTCCGCTTCCCGGAGCTCTACCGGAGGCTCGTCGACCAGGGCGCGATCGCCCTCGCGGTGCCGGCCGCCTTCACGCTCACCACCGGCAAGGACCACTGGCACGTGCTGCTCCGCGCCCGCGCGATCGAGTCGCAGTGCTACGTGCTCGCCGCCGCGCAGACCGGCCACCACTACGGGCGCCGCAACAGCTACGGGCACGCGCTGATCTGCGACCCGTGGGGAACCGTGCTCGCGGAGTGCGGCGAAGGCGAGGGCGCGGCGGTGGCCGCGGTCGATCCCGAGGTCGTCGCCCGCGTCCGGCGCGGCCTGCCCAGCCTCGCGCACCGCGTTCTGTAGCCCCGTCCGCAGCTGGGGCCTGGTTGTGGCCGAACGAGTGGGCGCTATCCCGTCGGTGAGACCACGACGCCGATTTGCCAACCGAGGACCCCGTGAACACCCGACACCACCGCCCCGCCGACGTGCGGGTGGTGGTCGACCGGCGCCAGGACGTCACCGGTCTGGAGCCCGTCCTCCGCGGGACCGAGCTGGAGCTCGTGCCGGTGGACGGGGAGCTGGTCTCCGCGGTCGAGCGGCTTCGCGCCCGATCGCCCGCGACCCCGGTCGTCGTCTTCGCCCCCGGCGTCGACGCCGACCTGGCCATCCGGGCGTTTCGCGCCGGCGCGGCGGAGGTGGCGCGCTCGGCGGACGAGCTCGCGACGTTCGTGCGCGCCGGCGTGAGGGAGCGGCTCCGGACGGAGGGCCGCCTGGCGCTCGAGACCGAGAGCAACCTCCTCCTCCAGGAGGTCGCGTCCGCGGCCAACGACGCGGGATCGGTGGAGGAGGCGTTGCCGCGCGTCCTGGCCGCCGCGTGCCGCTCGCTCGGCTTCACCTACGCGCACTGCTTCGTCCGGGAGGACGACGGCCCGGAGCTCGTGTCGGCCGGCGTGTTCCACCCCGAGGGCGCCGACCCGGAGTTCACCCGGGTCTGCCTCGAGTCTCGCTTCGCGCTCGGGGACGGGCTGGTGGGGCGGGTGGCGACCTCGGGGCGACCGCACTGGTGGATCCGAGGGTCGGGCGGTCACCGGCGCAGCGCCGCCATGGAGGCGGCGGGGCTCGCGACCACCGTCGCCACGCCGGTCTGATCGGGGAGCGGGTGGTGGCGGTGGTCGAGCTGTTCGACGGCCGACCCCGCGCGCGCGACGACCGGGTGCTCGCGCTGATGGCCAGCCTCGGTCAGGCGCTCGGACGCGTGTTCGAGCGCGACCGGGCGCGGCACATGGAGCGTCAGCTCGTGCAGGCCCAGAAGATGGAGGCGCTCGGCCGCCTCACCGGAGGCATCGCCCACGACTTCAACAACCTGTTGACCGTCATCCGCCTGCAGCTCGAGCTCCTCGCCGAGGGCGCGGACGATCCCCAGAGCGTCGACGACCTGGAGCTGGCGAAGGGGGCCGCCAACCGCGCGGCCGACCTGACGCGTCGCCTGCTGAGCTTCAGCCGGCGGTCGGTCACCGAGCCCAGAGCGACCGCGGTGCCGGAGGTCCTCGAAGATCTGGCGCCCATGATCCGGCGGGTGATCGGGGAGACCATCGAGGTCGACCTCGCGCTGGACGAGGCTCCGCGCGTGCTCATCGATCGGGGGCAGCTCGAGCAGGTCCTCGTCAACCTCGCGGTCAACGCGCGGGACGCGATGCCGCGGGGCGGACGCCTGTCGTTCCGTACCTGCCGGCTCGAAGTGAGCCCCGAGACGCGCCTGGCTCGCGCGGGCGCGCGCCCCGGCCCCCACGCCGTGCTCGAGGTGCAGGACACCGGGGTGGGCATCCCGGCCGAGGTCCGGGACCGCATCTTCGAGCCCTTCTTCACCACCAAGGAGCGAGACCGCGGCACCGGGCTGGGGCTCGCCACCGTGCACGGCATCGTGCGGCAGCACGGTGGGGCGATCGTCGTGGAGTCCCAGGTGGGACGAGGCACGACCTTCACGGTCGCGCTGCCGGCCACGGCCCAGCCCCCAGCCGAGACCCTGCGCCCGCCACCCCGGCCGAGCCGCGGGGTACGGGACACGCTGCTCCTGGTGGACGACGATCCGCTCGTGCGCCGATCCCTCCAGCGATCGCTCACCCAGCGGGGCTTCGGTGTCCTCGTCGCGTCCCGCGCGGAGGAGGCGCTCCAGCTGCTGGAGAAGGGGCCACCGGCCCGGGCGGTGCTCAGCGATCTGATCATGCCGGGGATGAGCGGGGCGGAGCTCGCCCGGGAGATCGCCACGCGCTGGCCCGGGCTGCCGGTGCTCCTGATGTCGGCCTACGCCTCGCCGGCGCTGAGCGGTGGCCCCGCGCCGCCCCCCGGCACCGTGTTCGTCGCCAAGCCCTTCGTGGTCGACGAGGTGATCCAGGCGCTCGAGCGAGCCCTCGGCGAATCCGGTCGTTCTTGACCTCAAGTTGGCCGAACGAGTGCCGATACGCACCGTGTGGCAACGCGAATTCTCGTGATCGACGACGATCCCGACCTCAGCCAGACCCTGGCGGGTTGGTTGGACCGTCGCGGCTTCGAGAGCCGCGTCGCGAGCTCCGGCGAGCAGGGCCTGAAGGAGCTCGAGGCCGGGACCTTCGACCTCGTGCTCCTCGACCTCGTGCTCCCCGGGATGCACGGGCACGCCGTCCTTCGCGCGCTGGCCGCGAGAGATGACGCTCCGTCGGTCATCGTGATGAGCGGGACGGGCACGATGGACGACGTCATCGACGCCATGCGTCAGCGGGCCGCGGACTACGTGCGAAAGCCGTTCCACTCCGAGGATCTGCTCTGCGCGATCGACCGGGTGCTGTCGCAGCGCGCGACCCACGACGACGCCGCCGCGCGGATGGCGCGCGCGCGGCCGACCGAGTCGGGGCAGCGCTTCCGGGCCCAGCTCGGGCAGCAGGTGAAGGAGCGGGGCGCGGTCGGCCGGCGCATGGCGCAGATCGCGGTCGAGCTCACGCGAGGCGATCTGGCGCTCCCCGCGCTCGACCCGCGGGTCACCGAGCTGCTCGAGTCGCTGCGCGGGCCTCGGGAGCCGTCGGTGCAGGAGGTCGTGCGTGGCCTGGAGCGCGATCCGGCGCTGGCCGCGGGGATCCTCCGGCGGGGCAACGCGCCGATGGTGCGCCCGCGAGGCGCCGCGATCACGAGGCTCGACGAGGCCTGCGTGAGGCTCGGCAACCGGCAGGTGCTCCTGCTCATCACGGAGCTGCTGGTCGGCGAGGGCCTGAGCTGCGACGGTCCGCCGTTCACGGAGCTCTCGCTGGCGCTGCGGGAGAACGCGGCCGCCACCGGGTGGATCGCCCGGCGCCTCGCGCCGACGCTGGGCGTCGACCCGGACGAGGCGCACCTGGCCGGGCTCCTGCACAACCTCGGCGAGCTCGCGCTGCTGCACCTGCTGTCGAGGCGCGACTGGGACGCGCCTCCGACCCCCGAGGCGCTCGGCTACGAGCTCTCCTGCTCGCACGAGCGGTTCGGCGGCGTCCTCGCGCGATCGTGGCGCCTGCCCGAGCACGTCGCCGCGCTGGCCGGTCGGCATCACCGTCGGCCCGTCGGACGCGAGAGCTTCAAGCAGGGCGCGCTGAGAGTGCTGGTCGTCGGAGCCTGGGCGCTCGCGATGGAGGCGGGGTACGGCTACCCGACGCCGGCCAGCGCCGGTCGAGAGCGTGAGGACCTGCGGCGCGCGGGCGTCCCCACCGCGGTGATGGACGAGGCGGTCCGCGCCGCGTGCGCCTGGCGCGAGGCCGACGAACCGGCCGTCGCGGCGCGGTGAGCGCCCGGCGCTACGCGCCGCGGGCGTGCCAGCGATCGAAGGCGCCGAGCACGTGCACGTCGAAGCCGGCGGCGCGCAGCACGAGGTCCGCCTGCGGGGCGTCCTCGCCGTCGCGCGAGTAGACGACGATCGGGCGATCGCGGGGCAGCTCGTGCAGGCGATCCTGGAGCTCGGTGATCGGGATGTTGATCGCCCCCTCGAGGTGCCGGCCCGCGTACTCCATGTGCGGGCTGACGTCGACGAGCAGCGCGCCCGAGATCACCAGCCGCATCGCCTGCTCGCCGCTCACGCGGTGGCTCTCCGGCAAGGGGTCGTGCCCCGTCGCCGGGATGGACCCGCCGCACCCGAGCAGCCCGATCGCCAGCGCGCACCACAGCCTCTGCATCGTCACCTCCACGGGGATCGGTGAACGGCTCGTCGGCTGGGCACTGAACTACGTATCAGCCGCGATCGAGCTTCGCGCGGAGGGCCTCGTAGGCGCTGGTGCCGCGCAGGCTGGCCAGGTCCTCGTCCCTCTCGAGGTGCTCGAGGTCGTCGTAGCCGGAGTCGACGGCGCGCTCGAGCCAGGCGATCGCGCGATCCGGTCGGCGCGCTCGGGCGTGAGAGCAGGCGGCGTTGTAGGCGTGGTCGGCGCCGCCGGTCCGCTCCCAGAGGACGCGCGCGAGCTCGGCCGCCGCTTCGAAGCGGCCGTCACGGAAGAGCGACGCCTCCACCAATGCGCCCCGCTCCGGGTCGTCGCCGACCGCGTCGCCCGCCTCCTCGTGGCGGTCGAGCATCGTCAGCGCGTAGGCGCGCAGCAGCGCGCGCTCCCCCTCCTCGGCCTCCGGGTCGAGCCCCTCCGCGCAGGCGAGCGCCTCCTCCCAGCGTCCGCCGCGGAGGGCCACCAGGCTGCCGAGCGCGGGCGACGGCTCGTGGCTCTCGCGCATGACCTGCACGTTGGCGGCGGCGCCGTCGGTGTCGCCGGCGAGCAGCCGGGCCCAGGCGGAGAGCTCGCGGGCGGTCGCGCGGTCGTCGGCCGACTCCAGCTCGGGCAGCACGCCGCGCTCGAGGTCTTCGGCGAGCCGGGCCCAGTCCGCGGCCCGCGCGCCGTAGAGCACCCGGCCGACGAGGCGCTCCGCCGACCGATGCCCCGCTGCCTCATCCCAGGCGAGCGCCCGGCGCGCCCGCTCGAGGGCCTCGCGCGGCGGGAGGGGCTGGCTCGAGCGCGCGGGGCGGGGATCCGAGAAGGCGCGCGCGGCCTGGCGGAGCGAGAGGCCGAGCAGCAAGCCGAGCCAGGCCGTGGTCAGGCTGAAGCCGAAGGTGATCACCACCCACGCGAGCAGCGGGACGGCGACGAGGAAGGTCACCACCGCGGCGGGCTTGCGGCCCTTGCCGCCGGTGAGGCGATCGGCGAGCGCCTCGACCGCGTGGCCTCCGTCCCAGGGGAGCATCGGCAGCAGGTTGATGATGCCCCAGCCGACGTTGACGTAGAGCAGGATCCGATAGAGCTCCCGCGCGGCCCAGTGCGCGTGGGCCACGTCGGCCAGCTGGCCGACGGCGAAGACGATCGCGCCCACCGCGAAGCCGGCGAAGGGACCGGCGAGGCTCACCCAGAGGCGCTGGGTCGCGCTCGGGGTGGGTCCGCGCCCCCAGCTCGTGTGGCCGCCCATGCCGTGCAGGGCGATCGACGGGGAGTAGCCGTAGTGGCGCATCGCGAAGGCGTGGCCGAGCTCGTGCCAGATCACGCCGACGGCGCCGACGCCGAGCCAGATCGCGAGCCCCACCAGCACCTCGGGCGTCCACTCGCCGCTGCGGGGTGCCCCGAGGAACAGCAGGATCATGAAGAACCAAGGGCTGACCCGGATGGGGAATCCGAAGAGGCGCGGCCCGGTCTCGGTCTCGGCGCTCACGCCGCGAGTATGCGTCGCGCCGCAGCGGAATCCACCCTCGGGCGGACGAGGGAAGACGCGAGGGGCTTCGCCTGTATACTCTCGCCCGCACGCCATCCGCCTGCACTCGGAGGAATCATGAAGAAGCTGGCCACCATTCTCTTCGTCTCGGCGTTCGCCCTCGCCTTCGCGGGGTGCTCGGAGCCCGACCCGGTGGACGAGAACGTCACCGGAGAGCTCACCGAAGACGATCCGCGCGTCGAGCAGGACAACTCGCCCTACGACGAGTACCGGTTCGAGGTCGCGGAGGGCTGGACCATCACGGGCGACATGCAGAGCAGCGCTTTCGACACCTACCTCTGGCTCATCGGTCCCGACGGTCAGTCGCTCGTGCAGGACGACGACGGCGGCGACGGCACCAACAGCCGGGTCAGCTACACCGCGCCCTCGAGCGGCACGTACACCTTCCGCGCCAACAGCTACAACGGCGAGGGCCGCGGCGCCTACACGCTGCACTACACGGCCAACCCCGGTCAGTGACCCCGCCGCGCTGACGCGCCGAGGCCCCGCGATCGCCGATCGCGGGGCCTTCGTCGTCCGTCAGGGCCGGCGGGCGCGGACGACGTACTGGTAGGGCAGCTCGCTCGGCACGATCTCGGCGTCGAAGCCGGCGGCCCGGAGCTCGGTCTGGACGGCGTGGGGGGCGACCCGCATCGCCTCGGGCGGGCCGTGGGGGCTGTCCTCGGTGAAGTCGACCACGAGCACGAGGCCGCCTTCGCTCAGGCCCCGCATCAGGCGATGGGCGTAGGCGGTCCGGTCCTCGATGTGGTGCCAGGTGTCGACGATCAGCACCCGGTCCACGCCGGAGAGACCGGGGTCGTCGGCGGCGACCACCCGGGCCTCCACGTTGCCCATCTCCGCCTCGGCGGCGCGCCGCCGCATGTGCTCGACCATCGCCGGCTCCACGTCGAGCGCGAGCACCCGCCCCTCGGGGCCCACCGCGGGGCTCAGGTGCGGGAGGAAGTAGCCGGTCCCCGCGCCGACGTCGGCCACCGTCATGCCCGGCTCGAGCTCGAGGAGCGCGACGACGTCGGCCGGCCGCTGCCACGCGTCCCGCTCGGGGTCGTCGAACATCGCGGCGAAGCGCTCGACGTCCGAGAAGTCGTGCTGATGTCCGGCGTGGCCGTGACCGTGGCCGCCCGGGTGCCCGGCGGCGTGGTCGGGCTGACCGCCGCCGCAGCCGGCGAGGAGGAGGGCGAGCGTGAAGGCGCGGATCATCGGACCACCGAGAGCTGAGGCTTGGGGGCGTAGGCGTGCAGGTGTCCGCTCTCCTCGGCCACGTAGACCCAGCCGCGCTCGTCGACGCGGGTCCAGTCGGGCACCAGCTCGCAGGGGAGGGCGTCGCCGATCGAGCGGCCGTCGGCGACCCGGAGCACGTGGACGGAGGCGCTCGGCACGAAGAGCGCGCCGCCGCGGAGCACCGGCTCGAGCCGGCGGGGCACGTCGTCGGCCACCGGGTGGGAGAGCTGGCGCTCCCAGCGCAGCTCGCCGTCGTCGATGCCGAGGGCGCGGGCCGAGCCGAGCGGCGTGTTGACGATGAGCGCGCGGTCCACCGCGAGGCAGGAGCCGCCGAGCGCGAGGCCCGGGTCCGGCGCCATCCAGCGCAGCCGGCCGTCGGCGGCGTCGACCGCGGCGAGGCTGGCGTCGCGCGGGCCGCCCACCGCGAGGGCGGCGATCCCGCCCACCGCGATCGGGGCGCTCGCCGGCGCCGCCTCGAGGTCGCGGGTCCAGAGGGCCCGGCCGCTGAACAGATCGATGCCGTGCAGGACCCCGTCCGCGCCGCCGGGCCGACCGCTCGCGGCCACCACGACCTCGCCGGCGACCACCGGGGCGAGCGCGAAGCAGCCGCCGTCGGCGCAGTAGCGCCAGAGCAGCTCGCCGGTCGCGACGTCGAGCGCGCTCAGGGTGCCGTCGCCGCCGGTCGTGAGCAGGATGCGGCCCGCCCGCTCGAGCCGGAACTCGCCCGCGCCGTGCCCGCTCGAGCGCCAGCGCAGCTCGCCGGTCCGGAGGTCCACCGCCACCAGGCGATCGCGCCCCTCGGCGAGGACCGCGGTCGGGGGGATCGAGCGGCCGCCGACCAGCACGCCGGCGGGCGGTCCACCGGTGCGCGGCGCGAGGCGGGCCTCGGCGAAGGTCTCGCCGTCGTCGACATGGCTGAGCGTGAGGTGTCCGTCGCTCGAGAGGCGGGCGAGCACGGTGCCGGTCATGAAGGAGGCGCTCGCGGGCGAGACCCGCGACCAGAGCACCTCGCCGTCGTCGCGGCCGAGCGCCACCGTCTGGCGCGGGGTCGCGACCACCAGGCGATCGCCGCAGAGGAAGGTCGAGGCGGCGTCGAGGCCCTCGACCTCGGTCTCCCACCGGCGCTCGAAGGCGAGGCGGCGGGGGGCGGCGCTGGCGCGGGAGGCGCCCTCGGGCGCGGCGCAGGCGCCGGACGACGCGCGGAGCCGCTCGGGGTCGGCGTGCACGACCGCGCTGGCCTTCGGGCTGCGGGCCCGCACGCGGCGGCGCAGGGCGCGCACCTCGGCCCGGAGCGTGGTGACGCGGAGGTTGCGGGCCTGGCTGCGGTCGATCGAGACGAGCGCGCGCAGCACGTCGGAGGCCAGCCGGAGGATGGGCAGCGCCGCGTCGCTCACGCTGAGCGCGGGGATGGTGACCCGACCCGCCTCGTCGGAGCCGAGGGTCAGCTGCACGCCGTCGGTGCGGGAGCGACGGACGCCGACCGCGAAGCGCCCGGCCCGGAGCCGCACGTTCGCCGCGCGGTCCGCCTCGTGCGCCTCGACCAGCGCGCGGGCGGCCGAGACCATGCGCTGGATCGCGAGCATGATCGGCCCGCGCACGAGCGGGATCCGGCGGCCGCGGGTCCAGAGCCAGAGGGTGCCCGGGAAGAGCAGCGCGTGCGCGTCGGAGTGGGCGCTGGTCTGCCGGGGCGGATCGGCCACCGGGACGATCGCGGCCTGGAAGCCGAAGGCGAGGGGCACGCTGCGCCGGGGCGCCTGGACCGCGCCGCCGGTCTCGATCACCGGGGCGAGCGGGACGCGCTCGGGGGCCACCGTCTCCTCGCGGGCCCGCTCGGCGAGCCGCAGCACCAGGCGGCGCGAGATCGGATCGGAGTCGGCGGTCGCCTGGGTCTCGGCGATCTCGGCGCAGCGGGCGAGCAGCGCCTCGAGGCCGACCGGGCGGTCGAGCACCCGCACCTCGGTGGGGCCGTCGATCAGGTAGTAGCTGACCAGCACGTCGTCGCCCGACCGCAGCATCACCAGCTCGGCGGGGGTGGTGGCCAGCGGGAGCAGCGACTTCTTCCGGCCGCCGGTCGCCAGCGCGAGCGCGGCGCTGAGCAGGTCGGCCAGGGGCGGCATCGGCAACGCGTCGGTGACCCCGAGGAGGAGGTCGCGCAGGTCGCGCTCCGTCTCCTCCTCTCGCGCCGCGTGGACGGCGATCGGGGCGTTGACGTCTTCGAACGGTCGAATCGGGATCACGCGCATCGGCGGAGTGCTCTCCGGGCGAACGGGACGGATCGGTCCGGCCCTCGCCGAGGATCGGCGAGGCGACCAGCCAAGGCCCCCTGGACGAAGGTTCTCGGGGCCGGGGCGAGCGCGGCGTCGACCGCCTTGCTCGTGGACGTCATCGTAGGAAACGATCGGGCCCGCTCTCCAGTTTTCGGGATCCTTTCGCGGGCTTGCGGCTACCTTGACCGCATGCCGAAGTTCGTGCTCGCGGTGGCGGCGGTGGTGATCCGGGACGGGCGCGTGCTCGCGATGCGGCGATCCCCGGACAAGGACGCGGGCGCCGGGCTGTGGGAGACGCTCTCCGGGCGCGTCGAGGCGGACGAGCAGCCGCTCGACGCCCTGCGCCGCGAGATCGCCGAGGAGTGTGGCCTCGACGTCGAGATCGATCCGCGCCCGATCGACGCCTACGTCGCGCGCCGCGGGGTCGAGCCGATGGGCGTGATCGTCTACCGCGCGCTCTGGACCGGCGGCGAGGTCCGCCGCAGCGCCGAGCACGACGCGCACGCCTGGTGGACCCCCGAAGAGCTCCGCGCCCACAGCACGCTGCGTCGTCTGGTCGACGCCGTCGACCGCGCTCTCGAGTGAGACGTCGACAGTTTCGTTGTCTGTCGCGGAGGCCGCCGGCGGACGCGGCCGTCCGCGCTACTCCCAGCCGCGGAAATTCGTGGGGAGCTCGCGGCGGCGGGCGCGCGGGCGGCGGGGCAGGACGATCTCGAGGGCCTGATCGCGGTCGGGGACGAGCTCGCGCTCTTCGGTGCGGTGACCGCGGGCGGCGATCTCGAGGGTGACGGGCGCGTCGCTCCGCGGGAGGACGATCGGCGACTCGACCTCTTCGCCGTCGAGGGTCAGCGTCGCGCCGCTCGGGGTGGTGGTGATCTCGATGCGGACCTCGGCGGGGAGCGCGGCGCCGACCGGGGGCTCGGGCTCGGCCTCGGGCGCCACCGGTTCCACCTCTTCGACCGGAGCCTCGACCGGCGACGGCGCGGTCGCGAGCTCCGGAGGGGGCGCGCGCAGGGCCCAGACCACGCCGAGCACGGCCACCGCGGCGAGCACGAAGCCGGTGACGATCAGGAGCGGCACGAGCAGCCGGGGGCGGCGCCGGGTGACGACCGTGTGGTCGCCGTGGATGACGGGCACGCCGCTGAAGCGGACCGGGCCCTCCTCGGACGACATGGAGCGGAGGCGCGCCTCGACCTCGAAGGCGCTGCGGGGGCGCGTGCCCGGATCCTTCTCGAGCAGGGCGGCGACGAGGTCGGAGAGGCCGTCGGGCAGCCCCTCGGCTCTTCCATCGAGCCGTGGTGCGGGCTCGCGGAGGTGCATGGCGCAGAGGGCCATGGGCGCGTCGTCCCAGAAGGGCGGCTCGCCGGTGATCATCTCGAAGAGGATGACGCCGAGCGCGTAGAGGTCGGCCGCCGGGCCGATGTCGACCCCGCCCTCGACCGCCTCCGGGCTGATGTAGGCGGGGGTGCCGACGATCATCGCGTCGCTGGTCAGCCGCGCGCCCCGCGGGCCGTCGCCGTGATCCAGCACGCGGGCGATGCCGAAGTCGATGACCTTCACGCCGCCGCCGTCGAGCATCCAGATGTTCGCCGGCTTCAGATCCCGGTGCACCACGCCCGCCGCGTGGGCGGCGCCGAGCGCCTCGGCCACGTCGGACGCGATCTCGCAGGCCTGCGAAGGGGTGACCCGGCCGTGCCGCTCGAGCACCTCGTCGAGGGTGTGCCCGCTGAGCAGCTCCATGACCATGTAGAGGCCATGCGCGGGGTCCTCGCCGAAGTCGTGGATGGCGGCGGCGTGGCGGCTCGAGATGCGGCTGGCCGCGCGGGCCTCGCCGATGAAGCGCTCCTTCGCCCGGCCGTGCGGGGCCGTGAGGATCTTCAGCGCGACCCGGCGGTCGATGCGGCGGTCCACGCACTCGTAGACCGCGCCCATGCCGCCCTCGCCGCGCATCCCCACCACCTCGAAGCGGTCGGCGATGACCGTCCCCGCGGGCAGGGCGGAGGGGTCGGTGGGCGATATGGCTCCGGAGACGCCGGACACGAGGGCAGCATGGCAGGGAGGGGGCCGGTTCCGCCAGCGCGTTCCGGCGCGACCCCCTCCTCCAGGTCAGGCGGCCACGGGCTGACGCAGCCACTCGTTCGGGTCGCGCGCGAGGTGGTCGTGCAGGGTGCGCAGCTGCGTGGCGTCGAGCTGGGAGAGGGACTGCTTGCGGTCCCAGAGCTCCATCAGCTCGCGCTGGATGCGCGCCTGCGACGCGGCGGAGGAGCGGAAGAGGGCCCGCTGCAGGCGGGTCTCCCAGAGCTCCAGGCGTTCGCGCGTCTTCTCCATCAAACCGTTCATGGCGTCTCCCAGGGTCGCGCCTCTCCCACTGCGAGAGAGGGCTCGTCTCCTGGGGCTTCGCAAGAAGCGCACCCCGTCCTACACCCACCGCTGGGGTGCTACGGACCGTCGCCACGCCGCCACGCACGTGCGCCCTCGCGCAGCGCGGACGTCACCACGTGGCCATCGCCCCCTGTGGCATCGCGCCCGGGTTCAGGATCACCCCGGTGCTCCCGCCGGTCGGGCCGTTGGCCTGGTCGATGGCCCACCCGATCAGGATGCCGGCGCCGATCGCGGCGAGCGTCCCCCCGACCACGCCCCAGAAGACCGGCTCTTCGAGGAAGATCGTGCCGCGGGGCTCGGGCAGCGCGTCGCCGAGGTCGAGGTCGAGGCGCAGGTGCTGGTTGTGCTCGAGCACCACCGGGCGCTCCACCGGCTCGCGGTCGGGCGCGAGGACCGAGACGGTGTGCTCCCCCGGCTCGAGCTCGATCGCGGCCCCGGTCGTGCCGACCTCCTCGCCGTCGACGAGGATGCGGGTTCCGGGCGCCCGCTCGAGCAGGCTGACCTCGAGCCGGGCGGGCAGCAGGGTGGAGTCGAGCTGCACCGCGCGCCGCAGGGTCACCCCGGGCTCGGCCTCGACCTCGATGAGCTGGGGCGCGTGGCCCTCCGCCTCGACCCGGATCACGTGGCTCCCCGGGTTCACCCGGGCCACGCGCGCGCCCTCGCCTTCGATCGGGCGGCCGTCGAGGATCACCGTCGCGTTCACCGGGAGGACGTCCACGTGGATCTCGGCGACCGCGCGCTGGGCGTGGGCGAGCATGCGCTGCGCCTCCACGTAGGCGTCGCCTTCGGTCGCGATGTCGGCCTGGGCGCGGTAGCGATCGAGCGCCTCGATCGCCTCCACGTAGCGCTCGAGCGCGTAGTAGCAGAGCGTGAGGTTGAAGGCGGTCACCGGGCGATCGACGAGGTCGAGCGACCGGCGGAAGGCCTCGGCCGCCTCGCTGAAGCGGCGCTGCTCGGCGAGGTCGCGGCCTCGATCGAAGTGCGCGCGCGCCTCCACCGTGTTCGGGTCCTCCGCGTCCTGCGCGGACGCCGGCCCGGCGAGGAGCAGCAGGGAGAGCGCGGCGACGAGGCGCAGCGTCCTGGTCACATGGATCGTTCGCATCTTCCGCTCTCGCTGCAGGTCATCCCGAGGTCCGCACAGCTCATGATGTCCTCGCAGACGCCGGCCGGGCTGCACATGCCCATCATGCACGGCGTCCCGTCGGTGCACGTGTCTCCTGGACTGCAGAAGAGCTGCCCCGCGTCGCCCGGGGGAGCTCCGCCGTCCGCGCCCACGCCGCCGTCGGGCACGCTCGCGTCGGGCGGGACGCGCCCCTCGAAGAGATCCGGGAGCGTGTCGGTCGCGTCGGGCAGGGTCGACGGGTCGACCCCCTCCGGGACGCAGGCGCCGTAGAGGCAGCGCTCGGAGCTCGGGCAGCCGCCGACGTCGTCGCCAGCGGGGCAGTGGCGCGAGAGCGGGACCTCGAGCTGGAGCCGCCGGCCCGGGACGAAGGAGGTGACCACGCGCTGGTACGCCACCGCCTCCCCCGGCTCCCCGCCGCCGCCGAATTCGGCGATGACGTTCAGGGTGATCTCTTCCTCCGGCGCGCCGCTCGGGACCACGCCGAACGAGAGCGGCAGCCCGGTCTCGACGAGGTCGAAGCGGTGCTCCGCCTGCTGGTCGGCGGACGACACCGACACATGGAGAGCGTCGATCTCCGGGCCGACCTCGTAGTCCGAGTCGACCACCACGATCAGCTGCGTGGGCGTCGTACACCCGGCCGACAGCCACAGCATGGCCGCCCACGTCCCCCCGCCTGCGAGCCTCATAGGTTCCCCATCATACCGATCAGAGCGTGAGAATACACCCAGCTCGGATCGTCATACGGCGCGGGGGCCCCGAAGTTTCACCCGTTTTTCTTCGGGCCTCGGGTCTCTTCGAGGCATGCGTCCAGCGCCTCGAGGTAGCGCTCGGCCGAGTGGGCGACCCGGACCCAGTCCGTCCCTTTGCGGCCGAGGTCGGCGGCGCCCTCGCGGGCCTGGGTGGCGAGGAGCGACGCGGCCGCGAAGGCCTCGGGGTCGTCGTCGGCGACGATCATCGCGGCCCCGGACAGGTCGAGCCCGGCGCTCGCCCGGCGCACGGCCACCGTGGGCACGCCGCGGGACATCGCGTCGAGGAGCTTCATCGGCAGGCCGCCCGGCGCGCCTCGCGGGACCCAGGCGGCGTCGGCGGCGGCGTGGGCCATGCGGCGGTCCGGCTCGTCGGCGAGGGGCGCGAAGGTGACGCTGGCCACGCACTCCGCCGACCAGAGCGCCCGCTCGAGCGGCTCGGGATCGGAGGTGGTGGCGACGAGCAGGCGCGCGTCGGGGCGCTGGGCGCAGATCAGCCGGAAGGTCTGCACCAGCGCGTCGAGCCCCTGGTAGGCGTCGAGGTTGCCGGCGTAGAGGAAGACCGGCGCGAGCGCGTCGAAGCCGAAGCGGGCCCGCGCCTTCGCCCGCTCGTCCGCGCCGATCGGCTCCGGGATGGACCAGGGCACCGGGACGAAGCGCACCTCGCGCCCGCTCCGGGCCGACAGCCGCTCGGCGAGCCAGGGCGAGACGGCCATCGTCACGTCGGCGCGCCGGGCGAGCATGACGTCGAGCGCGTCACCCGCCTTGCTCGCGAGCTTGCCGGCGGCCGGAGGGAGGTAGCTGGGCAGCTCGGGCCCGAGCGCGGTGTGGGCGAAGAAGGCCACCGGCGAGATCTGGGCGGAGAGCGCCGCCGCCGCGGCCTCGACGTGATGCGCGACCACCGCCTCGGCGCGCATCTTCCCGAAGAGCCGCCGCGCGCGCACGGCGAGCTGCGCGTCCTGCACCACCTTGCGCCACGAGGGCCCGGAGCGGAGCGAGCGATCCTTCACCACGTCGCGGATGCGGTGCAGCTTCCACGGCGGCGTGAGCTCGAAGCCGCCGTGGGCGTAGGCGAGCAGCTCGGGCTTGCGCCCGTCGGCCATCTCCGCGTCGAGCATCGCTCGCACCGCGGCCTGGGTCCCTTGCACGGAAGGAAACGGCATCGCCGCGACGTGAAGAAGCGCCACGGCGCCGAGGGTACCAGGCCCCGTCAGTCCAGGTACCCGAGGGCGCGCAGGCGGCGCTCGAGGGCGCTCTCGTCGCCCCGGCCGGCGCTCGGGGCCTCCGCGTCGGGCAGGGACTCGCGGCCGGTGGATCGGCGGCTCAGCGCCTCGCGCAGGACGCGGCCGCTCATCTCCGGCGCCGGGGCGACGCCCATGCGCGCGAGCAGGGTGGCGGTCGCGTCGGGCATGCGCGCGCGGATCTCTCCCGCGGCCCGCACGCTCGGGCCGGCGGCGACGAAGAGGCCGCGCTCGCGGTGGCTCCCGGGCAGGCTCCGGCCCTTGCGGCCGAGGTGCTCCTCGGGGGCGAGCTTGCGCCACGGCCCGGTGCCGGGCGGCGCGCTCGCGCTCGGCATGACGTTGTAGGAGCCGGCGTCGGACAGCTCGAGCTCCACGATGAGGTCGGGGGCGCGCTCCACGTGCGGCCCGTCGTAGAGCGCCTCGCGCGGGATCACCTCCCGCACCGCCCGCGCGCCGGTCCACGGGTCGCGCAGCGCGCCGAGCGCGGCCTGCACGTCGCGGCGCACGATCTCGACGTCGCGCGGGTCGACGGTGCCGTCCGGGTCGCGCCCCCGCAGGTTGAGCCAGACCGCCGGGAAGTAGTTGAGCTCGTCCGAGAAGGCGCGCGTGCGCGGGAAGTCGATCGCGCCGAAGCGGGCCCGCGACTCCACCCAGCCCGGGAGCGCCCGGCCGGCGACCGAGAAGAGCGCCTGGCGCGCGCGGCCGGGGAGCGCGGTCAGCGCGAGGTCCTTGGCCCGGCCGACGAGCGGCGCCGCGAGCGACGCGCGGTGGAAGCGGAGCAGCCCCGCCTCCTCGAGCGCCCGGTTCAGGTAGAGCACCCGGTCGCTCGCCCCGCCCGAGCCGTGGTCGCTGACGAGGGTCACCTCGACCGCGTCCCCCGCCCGCGCCACCAGCGCCCCGACCGCGGCGTCGAGCGCCTCGTAGACCCGGGCGAGCGCGTCCTCGTGTCCCGGCCGGTGCCGCGGCGAGCCGGGGTCGTGGAACGCCCAGAGGTGATGCGCCGCGGTGTCGCTCTCGCCGAAGTAGAAGGCGAAGAGATCCCACCGCTCGCGGTCGAGCAGCCAGGAGGCGAGCTCCACCTTGCGGGCGATCCGCGCCGCGAGCTGCGCCGGCAGCCGCTCGTGCCAGCCCGGCCGCTCGGCGTCGAACTCGTCCACGTCGTCGAAGCGGCTCGGGCCGAAGCGCGCCGTCATCTCGTCGTGCAGCGAGGGAGGGTGCACGAAGGAGCGGTCCGCCTCGAACGCCACCGGCGAGTCCCACCCGCTCACGAACACGCCGCGCTCGAGGGGCTCGGGCGGCCAGGTCGCCGGGAAGCCGACGAGCGCGCAGCGCTTGCCCATCCGGTCGAGCCGCGCGGCCACGGTGGGCGCCTCGCGGATGGTGCCGGCGGTGAAGGCGACCCCGTAGCCGCGGCGCGAGGTGAAGTCGAAGACGCCGTGTCGGCCCGGGTCCACGCCGGTGAGGAAGGTCGTCCAGTTCGGCAGGGTGGCCGGCGGCTTCACGCTCTCGAGCCGCGCCCACGCGCCCCGCGCCATCAGCCCGAAGATCGACGGGAGCCGCGCGGGCCCCAGCGCCTCGATCACGTCGACGTCCGCTCCGTCGAGCCCGATGACCAGATGTCGTGCGCTCATGCTCGGCTCTTCCCCAGCCAGCCGTCCGGCGCGTCGAGCCCGAGCAGGGCGAGCGCGGTGACGCCGACGTCGTGGATCGAGAGGCCCTCGAGCGGGCCGCGCGCCTCCACGCCCGCGCCGGCGGCGATGAAGATCCCGTCCCAGTCGTGGTTGCAGCCGTCGGGCCCGCGGTCGTCGCGCTCGGCGAAGACCTCGCCGCCGACCGTGCCGAGCGCGCGCCGCCGCAGGTCGCCGAAGAAGACCAGCAGATCCGGCGCCAGCCCGCGGACCTCGCGGTAGAGGGCCTCCGGGCGAGCGGCGCGCGTCTCGGGGACGAGCGCCTCGAGCTCCCTCGCGAGGGCCGCGCGGGCGTCGTCCAGCGCGGCCGGCGCGACGATCCCCTCGGGCTCGCGCCCCTCGACGTTGAAGAAGACGCGCGCGTAGTAGCCGCCCGTGCTCCAGGCCTTGGTGCGGGACCAGTCGATCATGTCGGCGGTCAACGCGCGGGGCGCCGTCGGCTCTTCCTTCAGCGTCAGCCAGCCCGTCCGGCGGAGCTGCTCGTTGACGCACACCCCGCCCTCCATGCGCCGCGCGCCGTGATCGCTGACCACGAGGATGGCGGTGTCGTCGTCGGCGCGCTCGATCAGCGCGCCGACCTGCGCGTCGACGAAGGCGTAGTAGTCGCGCGCCTCGCGCACCAGCGGGTGCGACGGATCGTGGTCGGGCGCGCTCGGGTCGAGGTGCGTCCAGAAGGCGTGGTGCAGCCGGTCGGTGCCCATCTCCACCATCATCGCGAAGTCCGGCGCCTCCTCGTCCCACAGGGCGCGCGCGACGTCGAAGTGGAGCTGGGTGGTGTCGTAGAGCGCCTCGAGCAGCCCCTCGCGATCTTCGGTGCGGAACTCGTCGACGTCCGGCCGGTGCGGGCCGAAGCGCGCCTCGAGCCTGGGCCCGAGCTCGGGCGGGTGGGTGAAGGGCGGCTCGGCGCCGAGGAAGCCCCCGACCAGCACGCCGTTCACCGGCCGCGGCGGCGAGGTCAGCGGCACGTAGCAGACGGCGACCTTCTTGCCCGCCGCGCCGGCCACGTCCCAGACCCGCGGCGCCTCGACCGCGCGACCGTCGGCGACCGAGAGCGCGTAGCTGTCCGGCACCCGGTTGCGGAACCCGTAGAGCCCGAGCTCCCCCGGGTCGCGCCCGCTCACCATGCACGCCCACGCCGGCACCGTGATCGGCGGCGCGACCGAGCGCAGCGGCCCCCACGCCCCGCGCCGCCGCAGGCTCGAGAGGTTGGGCAGCACCGGCGCCAGGCGGTCGAACACCAGCGCCGGCGGCGCGCAGTCGAGCCCGATCACCATCACCCGAGGCACGGGCCCAGGGCTAGCACGCGGGCGTAGGGTCGCCGAGCGCGCGGTGCTATGCCTCGGCGTGGGACGCGCCCGAACCCAGCCCCGCTGCGCGCGCTGTCGCATGCTCGACGCGCAGTGCCTGTGCGCGGCGCTGCCTTTCGTCCCGTCGCGCGCCCGGGTGGTGCTCGTGCCGCACGCGCGCGAGTGGCGTCAGCCGAGCAACACCGGGCGGGTCGCGCTGCTCTCGCTCCGGAGCGCGGAGCTGGCCGTCTGGGGCCGACGCGAGGCGCCGCTCGATCTCTCGCTCCTGCTGCGCGACGGGCACACCCACCTCGTGCTGCACCCGGGCCCCGACGCGCGGCCGATCGCGCCGGTCGACGGTCCCGTGCGGCTCCTCGTGCCGGACGGCTCGTGGCGTCGCGCGGGGCGGATCGCGCGGCGGCTGCTGGCCCTGCCGGGCGCGATCCCGGTGAAGGTCGACGTCGCGCCGCGCGCCGGGCTCCGGCGAGCCCCCGAGCCGGGCAAGGTGCACACCGCGGCCGCGATCGCGCAGGCGCTCGAGGCCCTCGGCGACACGGCGGCGGCGGCCGCGGTCCGGGCGGCGGGCGATCTCATGATCCGCCGCACCCTCGAGGCGCGGGGGCGTGCGGTCAGCGCCAGAAGCTCGAGGCCATGAAGTCCATCGTGCTCGCCACCAGCCAGTGGAGGAGCACGCCCGGCCAGATGCTCCGGCTGCGGAGGGCGATGAAGCAGAGCACGAGGCCCGCGATCATCGCCGACGCCATCTCCAGCTCCGGCTTGCCGTAGTGCATGAGCGTGAAGGGGATGGTCGAGATCAGCACCGAGCGATGGAAGAAGTCCTTCTGGAAGGCGAAGAGCATGAAGCCGCGGAAGAAGAACTCCCATGCGATCCACTTGAAGAGGTAGAGCCCCTCGAACAGCAGGTAGAGCTCCAGCGAATTCTCCGCCTCGGACAGGCGCGGGTAGACGCGCTCGAACGCGGGCAGGTCGTGCACCAGCCACACGAGGGGCACCATCACCGCCCAGAGCCCGAGCACGACGAGCAGCTCGGGGCCGGCGTTGCGGATCCCGAAGCCGAGGTCGATCGGCGTCCAGCGCTCACCGACCCAGCAGAGGATCAGGGGCGCGATCATCAACAGCACGATCGCCGACGCGTGGGACCAGAGGTGCTGATGGAGCGCCTCGACCTGTTCGCCGAGGAGCGCCTGGCTGCCCTCCAGGAACCAGCTCGGCGCCTCGTACTGTCCGCCGTGGTGGTGGTAGAGGACCATCAGCCACGTCGCGGCCGCGGTGAGATAGAGCGGCCGCCATCCCATGCCGGGGAAGAGGCGATCCAGCAGGCTCTCGACACGCGCGCGCACGGCGGCCGAGCCTACACCGTCCGTGACGACGCGGAACGGCGCGTGTCGATTCTTCACGCGAGCCCGCGCCGCGGACCGGACGGCGGGGCTGGCACGCGCGATGCTGTCACCACGCCCATGCGTCGTCTGCCCCTAGCCTTCGCCTTGCTCGCCGCCGGCTGCTGGGAGAGCCACGCGCTGCCGGCGCCTCCGAGTGACGGGGGCGGCTGCCTCGGAGCCCCCGGGCAATGCGCGCGGGCCGAGGGCTGCGAGGCGTGGACGACCCGGGCGCCGGACTGCGTCGACGGCGAGTGGCGTTGCGCCGAGGGCGAGCGGTGGCTGTCGGATTTCCCCGCGCCGGTCCCCGACGGCGCGGTCTGCCTGCCGCACCGCGCGGCCTCGATCGCGTCGGTGGGCGGCTTCACCGCGGCGGTCCCGGTCGGCGACGCGTGCGGATGGATCGCCCAGTTCCCGGTGACCGCCGACGGACGCGCGCCCACCCTCGGCCTCGCGGTCCCGGACGCGCCGGGCTTCGGCGCCTGTCCCTCGGGCACCTGGCGGGACCTCGACACCGATCCCGAGCCGGACGGCGCCTTCCTCTCGGTGCTCGACGCGGCCCGGCTGGGCGACGACACCTGGGTGAGCCTGCGCCGCTATCGCTGGGATCCCGACGCCGGCTGGCCGGGGCTGCGCGTGGTGGGGAGCGGCTTCGCGCGCTGGGCGCCCGAGCCCGCGCGGCTCGGGGGCGTCGCGCTCCCCTTCGACGCCGCGGAGGACGCGGGCGACACCCTCGCGCGCGGCCGGGACGGACGCCTCTACACCCTCGCGTGCGAGGGCCCGACGGAGCTCTTCCACGAGGACTGCCGGCTCGGCCGGCTCGAGGGGGACGACCCGACCTTACGCGCGGGCTGGCGCTTCGTCGGCGCGCGCGGGGCGTACGGCGACTGGGACGACGCGGAGACGGTGTTCCTCTCGGGCCCCGAGCGCTCCTCGCTCCGCTGGATCCCGGGCCTCGCGCGCTACGTGCACGTCTACGCGCCCGGCTTCGGCGACGCGATCCGGATCCGCACCGCGGAGGCGCCCGAGGGGCCCTGGACGAACGCCCGCGAGCTCGTGGGCTGCGACCTGCCCGCGGACGACGAGGAGGCGTTCTGCGGCTCCCCGGTGATCCGCCTCGAGCGCATGGATCCGCGTCGCCCCGCGCAGCTCGCGATCACCTACGACGTCTCGACCCTCGCGCCGGATCGTGAGGCCCGCGTCGCCGCCGACCCCGAGGCCTACTGGCCGCGGCTGGTCTTCGTCACCCCCTGAGGCTGCCCGGTCCACGGGGCCGGTCGACGGCTGCGGTCAATTGTCGCAGGCCCTTCTCGCCGGGCGCCTCCGGACGCTAACCCCCCGCGTGCCCTGGTCCCTCGCCACCCGCGCCGGCCTCGCGCTGTCGCTCGCCGTCGCCCTCGCGCCCGCGCCGGCGTCGGCCTGCGTGACCTGCGGGGCGGGCGACCCGACGCTCACGGTGATGGGGGCCGAGCCGCCGCTCGCCGGGCGGGTGCGGGTCTCGCTCGGGGTCTCGGCGCTCTGGGACCGGGTGGGCGACGTCTCGCTCGCGGAGGGGCGGGCCGATCTCGCGCTGAGCGTGGCCCCGACCGACTGGCTGACCCTCTCCGCCTCGACGCCGCTGGTGCTGCGCGCGGTGTCCGAGGGCCCGCACGGCCGCTTCCTCACCGTCGGCCCCCGGGACACCGAGGTCCGCGCCCGGGTGGTCTGGCTGCGCGACCGCGCCTGGGCCCCGAGCCACGTCTTCGGCCCCACGCTCGGCGTGCGCGCGCCGACCTCCCTCGACCACGCCGACGGGCAGGGCCTGCTCCCGGTCGACGCCCAGAGCGGCTCGGGCGCGTTCGCCGCGATGCCCGGGCTCCAGTACGCGTGGCTGGTCGATCCCTGGTCGGTCTTCGTGTCGGCGACCGTGACCCTGCCCTTCGCCGGGCGCTACGCCGACACGCCTGGCCCGTCCTTCGCCACCACCACCGCGGCGCAGTACCGCTTCGACCGGGCGCTCACCGTGCGCGCGGCGGTGGACACGCGCCTCGACGCCCCGGCGACCCTCGCCGGCCGCACCGACCCGCGCTCCGATCACTTCTCGCTCTTCGTGTCGCCCGAGCTGCTCTGGTCGCCCGCGGGAGACTGGATCCTCCAGCTCGGCGTGCGTGTGCCCGTGCTCCAGGTGAGCGAGCAGGGCCGCGAGGAGGGCTGGACGGTGCGCGCCGCCCTCACCGTCGACGCGGAGCTGTGACTGCGACGATCGGCCGCATTGGCGCGCGACGGCGGCGACCGTATGTCCGCGGCGTGCGCGCGACCGTGCTCGGGCTGATCCTCTCCGCCGCGATGGCCATGACGCCGTCGTGTGTGCTCGTGGCCGAGCGCGCCGGCGCGGTCGAGCTGACGCTCTCGGTGCCCACCGCCTCCGGTCTCAGCGCCGACGGGCGACCGCTCACCGTGGACGCGCTGGAGCTCGGCGTCGCGGACGCCTGGCTCGAGCCCTGCGCCGCCCGGGCGTCGCTCTCGCTGATCGGGCGCGCGTACGCGCTCCACCCCGACGCCGGCGGCAACTCGCTCGGCGGGCCGCGCGTCGTCTCCCTGGTCGACGGCGAGCCGATCGGCGCCCTCTCTCCGCCCCCCGGGCGATGGTGCGCGCTGCTCGTGGCGGTGGCGCCGCACGACGCGCTCGACGGCTGGACGCTCCACGCCGAGGGCGACCTCGACGGCCGCCGCTTCGACGGCGAGGGCTACGCGATGCAGGTCTGGCGGCTCCCGCTGGCCGCCCCGCTCGAGCTCTCGGAGGGCGCGCCCCCGGTCGCGCTCGAGGTGGCGGTCGATCTGCCGCGCGCCCTCGCGGACGTGCCCGCCCGCCCCGCGGACGACGTGGCCCAGGCGCTCCTGCTCGCGCTCGAGCCCGCCGCGCGCGTCCGCGCCCTCGACGAGTAGGATGCGGGCGTGGCCGCCGCCTACGCGCACTTCGGGCTCACCTGGCTCGTCCGCCTCCGCTGGCTGACGCTCGCCGCCCAGGGCCTCGCGGTCGCCACCGCGGCCACCGGCCCCGAGCCCGTGCCGCTCGGCGCGCCCCTCGGGCTGCTCGCGGCGGTCGCGCTCTCGAACCTGATCTTCGCCGTCGGTCGCGCGGCCCCGCCGGTGGGCGCCGTGCTGGTGGTCGACGTGCTCGTGCTCACCGCCCTGCTGCACCTGACCGGCGGGCCGATGAACCCCTTCACCGCGCTCTACTTCGTCTTCATCACCATGGCGGCGGTGCTGCTCGGGACCCGCTGGGTGGTGGCCCTGCTCGCGTGCGCGGTCGCGGGCTACGCGGCGCTCTTCGCGGTGGACGACCCGGTGGCCCACCACGCCCACGATTTCCGCACGCACCTCCGCGGCATGTGGATCGCGTTCGGCGTGGTCGCGGCGCTGCTCGCCTTGTTCCTCACCCGGCTCACGCGCGCCCTGGCGGCGCGGGAGATCGAGCTCGCCCGGGAGCGCGACCGGGCCGCCCGGAGCGCGCAGGTCGCCGCGCTCACCGGGCTCGCCGCCGGCGCCGCGCACGAGCTCGGGACGCCGATCAACACGATGGTGCTCGCCGCGGGGGAGCTCGAGCGGGTGCTCGCCGAGCGGGCGCTGCCCGCGGCGATCCTCGAGGACGCGCGGCTCATCCGCGACGAGGGGCGCCGCTGCCGGGCGGTGCTCGACGGCCTCAGCGAGGCGAGCGGGGAGGCGCGCGGCGAGGGCTTCGCCGAGACGCGGCTCGGCGACATCGTCGAGGCGGCGCTCGCGCCCCTGGATCGCGCGCGGGTGCGGGTGTCCGGCGACCTCGACGCCACCGCCGAGCTCCCGGTCGCGGCGCTCTCCACCGCGCTCCGCAACCTGACGCGCAACGCCCTCGAGGCCAGCGCCGACCCGGTGGCGCTCGAGGTGCACGCGGGGGCCGAGGAGGTCGCGCTCCAGGTCGTCGATCGCGGCGAGGGCATGTCGCCCGAGGTGGCCGCGCGGGCGGTCGAGCCCTTCTTCACCACCAAGCCCGCCGGCGCCGGCATGGGCCTCGGGCTCTTCCTCGTGCAGGCGTTGGCCGAGCAGCTCGAGGGCGCGCTCGAGATCGACTCCAGGCCCGGCGCGGGCACGACGATGACGCTGCGGGTCCCGCGCGCGCCTGATAGACGGAGAGAGACATGAAGCCCACGATCCTCCTGGTCGACGACGACGAGCGCTTCCGGCGCATGCTCGCGCGGGCGCTGGAGTCGCGGGGCTGGGAGGTCACGGCGGTCGCCTCGGGCGAGGAGGCGCTCGCGCACGCCCGCGAGGACAGCCCCGAGCACGCGCTCGTCGACCTGCGCATGCCGGGCATGAGCGGGCTCGACGTGGTCGACGGCCTGCTCGGCATCGATCCCGCGACGAACATCGTGCTCCTCACCGGCTACGGGAGCATCGCGACCGCGGTCGAGGCGGTGCGTCGCGGCGCGACCGACTACCTCACGAAGCCGGCCGAGGTCGACGAGATCCTGCGCGCCTTCCAGAAGAAGGCGGGCGAGCCGGTCGAGCCGCCCACCACCGTTCCGTCGCTCGCCCGCGCCGAGTGGGAGCACATCCACCGCGTGCTGACCGACTGCGACGGCAACATCAGCCAGGCGGCGCGCCTCCTCGGCCTCCACCGCCGCACGCTCCAGCGCAAGCTCGCGAAGTACCCGGTCAGCCGTTGAGGCGAGACCGCGAGTGATCTCTCGCAGAGGCGCAGAGACGCAGGTGCGACCAGGCACTGCTGGTCCGAGGGGAAGGAGTGATGCGGTAGCGACCGAAACTTGGAAGAGGTGTCTTGTGGGTGCGAATCCCACCCGGTCAAAGC